>ERZ827469.141-NODE-141-length-96170-cov-7.162763_pt1 | contig 96170 bp, 85 predicted proteins | sample MGYA00519917_ERZ827469 | MGnify/ENA primary metagenome ERZ827469 (study PRJEB31778, sample SAMEA3449314) | human gut metagenome | biome: human gut; feature: human-associated habitat; material: faeces | place: United Kingdom | collected 2010/2012 ... | reverse complement strand
TGTGCGGATATGGCGGAATAGGCAGACGCGCTGGCTTCAGGTGCCAGTCGGGGAAACTCGGTGCAGGTTCAACTCCTGTTATCCGCACCAACGACAAAAAAGGCTGTAAGCAAATAAGAGCTTACAGCCTTTAAATTATGCAGTTTTGGATTCATCAGTTTCAATAAAAACACTTGTGCTGCCGTTAAAATCCCCGTTCATCTCAAAGTTAACGTCAAGACTTTTGTCCTCGTTCTGGTGAATAGTTATCTTTTTTACCAGCATTCTAAGATTGACGTCAGATATCGTACCCTCGGACAGTATTTCATCAAGTATCTGCGTTGTATTTTTAAGCAGTTCTTTTTGCTGTTTACAGACCTTGTCATATTCTTTGAGTTCCGCTATCTTTTTTTCAAGGAATTCTATTTCTTCCTCACGCTTAGCAATCATACTGTTGTAGACTGCAGCGTGTTCCCTATCGCCGATACGCTCTATGATTAAATCTTCGATTTGTTGTTTAAGAGTTAGTATTTTATCGGTATTAGTTTGAATCTGCTGTTCATATAATGGTTTCTTCCTGAGCCAATCCCTGACGATTTTATCGTACTTATCGCTCTCAGATAAGATGTTATCTCTTAGTGATTTCACTTCGTTTTCCACAAGTTCGTCAAGCTGACTTTCTCTGACTGTATGCGGAGTGCAATATTGCTTGCCGTAGCGATGATTGCTGCTGCAGGTGTATTCAACGTATTCGTTCCCACGCCATTTTCGTCTGCGGGCTGTGAATCCAGCCCGCAGTCGGCGCATTTTATCAGTCCCGCATACCGGTGAAGCCTCCTGCCGTTTTTTGAGCGCGGATTGATTTTTGAACGCTGTTCCAGTAAAAACTGAGCCCGATTCCAAGTAGCTATATCAATTATAGGCTCGCAGAAATTCTCATGCCGATACTGTTCTTCTGGCGGAATAAAGGTTTTTGTTTTGTAGATTTTAGAGGTTACAGTTTTGTGATTGACCAGAGTTCCAATGTATAGTTCATTAGAAAGCATTCTTTTAACGGAAGTCTGTGCCCATAAATATCTTTTGGAAATATCCGGCTTCCAGTCGGCAAGCTTTCTGTTAAAATAGTAATCCGGCGATCGAATACCGTCCGCGTTCAGCTTTTTAGCAATCGTTGTCAAGCCGTAGCCGCCGACGTAAAGCTTGAATACATCACGCACAATCCAAGCTGTTTCCTCGTCGATTACCACCTCGTTTGTGTTTTTATCCAAACGATAACCGAGCGGTAAAGTAAGTACAAGACCTTTGTTTTTCTGCTTCTGCCGCATACCGGCCTTAACCTTTTTGCTTATGTCTTTAGCGTAAAAATCATTAAATATTTGCTTGAAGCCGATCATTAAATCGTCGTTCTCATTGGTTGAATCGATGCCCTCGGTTACGGAATATACCCTGACATTATTCTGCCGCAGATGGTCAATGAACAGCTCCGTTTGAGTACGATGCCGTCCGAGTCTTGATAAATCCTTGACAAGAACCACATCTATTTTACCCTCGTCGACAGCGATTTCGAGTTCTCCCAGACCTTTTCGGTTAAAAGTCATTCCGGAAACGTTGTCGTCGAAGCTCTCGCCTATGATGTCATATCCGTTTTGCTCTGCATAATCAACTAAAATTTGCCGCTGATTATTAAGCGAATTCATCTCCTCGTCCTCGTCGCGAGATAATCGATAATACAGCCATGCTCTCATAAATTTTTCCTCCAATCCGATTTTTCCAACAGGCTCGCAGGGTGTGCCCGCCTTTACGACAGACACTACCACACAAGACCTTTAAAGTCCAGCAATTACGCTGTTTTCGAATAATTTTCTACCTTATCAATAAAATTGGAGCCGGAGCGTTTGGGCATACTTCCTGAATTTAAATAGTCCAGAATCATTGACTCCATAAACGAATGAAATAATTTTCTGTCGCCGTTGTATGTAACGACGACCATATTGATTTTAGGGGGATCTTTTCTTTTCGCCATCCTATCGCTCTCCTGAAAATTAACGTCAATCCTTTTCTGCCTGTGAATTTTAAATTATCCATTTTAACTTTTCCTTTCCATTTAGCTGTTCTGATACTCCGCAGCGTCCTCGTAATCAATAATGCCGTTTATTCTTCGAACCTCGTTTACGCACATAGCGTGAAGCTTGTCCAGCGTTTCATCGTCAACCTCGTTTACAGCGGCGGTCATATGCGACAGCTTTCCAAGCTCCACAGCGACCTTGAAAAGCAAACGTGCAAGTCTCTGCTCCGTACCCTTTATCTGCGCCTTGACCGTTTCGGTTATCATAGGGGAGAGATAGTTTATGTTATCTTCCTCGTTGAGATATCCGATGTAAAATTTGACGGCTTTCTCGATAAACTCCGTTTTCGATGAACAGTTGTCCCCGCGGTACTCCTGTTCGATCTTCTTAATTGTTTCCGGCTGAAAATACGCAGCCATTCTTGTTTTTGCCATAAATCTGCTCCTTTCTATGCTTCGACCCCTGAATAAATGCCGATTATACGCGTTTTTCGGTATCTGTGACGCCTGAATTCAACTAAAATCCTATTTCCGGCCCCATAAGACATCCGTTGGAATACTGCACGATTATCATGCGCAAACGGCGTATTTAGGGCGTTTGCGCGGCGGGCTTTGCTCGTCCGCTGTGAACGGTCTGGGGGCTTTGACCCCTGACCTTTAACTAGCAAGTAAATATTTGAGTTTTTGAAGTAATTCAAATTCCTCCATTTGTGTAAATTACCAGCTGCACATATTGCACCACCTCTGTATTAATTTTATTCATCCGCCCGCAAACGCTCCACGTTGGCTTGTGCGGCGTTTTTATGCTTCATGCCGATATATTTCCCGATTGAATTTGGGAGGTCAGATTCGGGCGGATTTGGCTCTGATTTCAGCGTGACGGCAACTTTCAATCGTGACAGTAAAAATCACTTTTAAAATTCTGCTGTCACGGACGTGAAACAACGCTATACAGACGTTTGTGACATCTCGATGCGCCTTTCCGTGACAGTAACTCCGCTGCCGTTTTTACTGTCACTGCCGTCACAGTAGTGAACTCTAACCATAATTTCTTAACCTTCGGCTTCAACGAAATTTTATGTACCGTCAAACAGAAAAAGCCCGCACATACTTAACCACGACTAAAGGCGGAAGCTTTTCCGTCTGAATCGTGCCTAAATATGTACGAGCCTTATGCTCTTTGAAATATGTTTATGTAATTGGCGTTTGATATTTAATTGTCATTTTAAATAGAACTCTGTCGTTCTATTTTTATTTTAACATGGTAATGTGCGATTGTCAAGATAGCGTCAAAAATTTATATAGCAAAAACAGCTATACTAAAACAGAATTAAAATACTCCTAACACAATATAAATTGGATTGAAAAACTCTTATTATATAATTAAAAACAGGCCAGAATTTCAATTGAAATCTTGACCTGTTGATTTTTGTTATACTGTTATCGCAAAGTTTGCAACTTTGCGTATGGCATTTTACCAGTTTTTGCGCTGCAACACTTGTATTATATCATAAAAAAAGGAAGCTGTAAAGACTTTTTTGACATTTTAAGGTATAACATTTCGACAAAGTATTAATAAAACGACGGTTTAAGCCTAATTTTTATGCTATAAACCGTCAGAATTTTAGTCCGGAGGAACACAGATGTCAAGGAGAGGCAGCAATATCTACAAAAGAACAGACGGAAGATACGAGGGACGTATTAAGCTTGGTTACAATGAAAACGGTAAATTGAAATATAAGTATGTTTACGGAAAAACTCTTGCGGAAGTAAAGAACAAAATGGAGCTTTCATATACTTTGAAAAAGACTGAAGCTAAGGCGTATATCAGACTGACGGTCAGGGAAATCTGTCTTGAATGGCTTGAGATTAAAAAGCTGACCGTTAAAAGCTCTACCTATGCAAACTATTACAGACTGCTTAAAAATCACATTTATCCGCTATTGGGAGATCAAATTTATTGCCTGCTTTCAAAGAAGCGGATAAACTCATTCGTTGCAGAGCTGCTTTCCAATGGCAGAACAGACGGACAAGGCGGTCTTTCGGCTAAAGCTGCAAAGGACGTAATAATTGTGCTGAAAGCAATATCTTCATTCGCTCACAGGGAATACGGACTTGAAAATATCTGCGAGGATATTCAGTCGCCCAAAGTTAGAAACACAGAGCTTAAAGCGCTGTCGGACAATGAAATACGCAGATTAAGCTTGTATATTAAACGCAATCTCGATCTGACTAATTTAAGCATACTGATATGTTTGTATACGGGTATCAGAATCGGAGAAATGTGCGGACTGAAATGGGAAAACGTAAACTTGCAGGAGGGCTTTTTTGTTGTAAACAAAACCGTTCAGCGGATCACTATTGACGGCGAATCAAAGGTTATAGTTGACGTACCGAAAACCGAAAGCTCCGTCAGGACGGTTTTTATGCCTGATTTTCTTACCGAAATGATGTCGGATTTCAAGAGCAGCCCGTCAATCTATGTGCTGTCCGGCTTGAACGTTCCCAAAGAGCCGAGAATGTTGCAGTACCGTTTTAAAAAGGTTCTGAAAGAATGCGGAATCAGGGACTTTCCCTTTCACGCGCTCAGGCACACATACGCTTCCGTCTGTATTAAAAAAGGCTTTGATCCGAAAGCGTTAAGCGAGCTTTTAGGACATTCGAACGTTAAGCTTACGCTCGACCGTTATGTTCATTCCTCCGACGAGATCAAGAAAAACTATGTAAGCAGTCTGCTTTTAAGCTGAAAATGCGCAGTCGGATTTTAGTCGGATAATTAAAGAAAACGGCTTAAACAAGCCGTTTATTAGGCGTTTGAAGCAAAGTTGCAAACTTTGCGATAACCTCTTAAGCGCTGCAATACTATTTTGTGCGGAGTTCCAGAATTTATGCAAATTTTAATCTTTTTTCTTTTGTGTTTTGCACACGACGGTTATTTTGCTTTTTTCAATCAGCTAGGGGAAATCTTATGGAACTACGCATAAGCTTTTGTACCATACCTCCTCTTAATAATATGTGTGACAAAAGTGAATCCGGTCTGGAAACAGACCGGATTTTGTTTTTATGTGAATAAGAAACAACATTTTGTCATAAAGCATGATAATGTCGAATAAGCACGAAAATAAACCATTGCTAAATATTGAAAGTCGTTATATTATTTGATATAATGTAAATAATAGTAACAACTTATTTGATTATAATCGTGAAAGTAATCTATTAGTGTAACTGTATAGGTTAAATAAGATGAGACTTATATTACAGTTTGATTATTTAGCAATTTGTACAAAAGGGTATTAGCGGTTTTTACATAAATGTAGAAAATTAATTTATTGCCAAAAAACAGCATATAAAATATTGAATTTTAAAAATTATTGTTGTATAATTAATAAGGAGAATTAAATGTGCTGTTAAGACCGGATAATAAGGAGGGAACAAAATAATCCTTGATAATAGAAAGAAAATCAAAAAATAATTAATTATGGAGGAAAATGCAAATGAAAAAGTTTATCAAAAAAATTACAGTATTTACTGTAACAATTTTAACGATGTGTGTTACTGTAATAAATGCTTCGGCTTATACATCATCACGATTAGGTGAAACAAATAAATCTACCTCATCTACTCGCAGATATATATCATGCTATCAGTCAGGTTCATTTTCTTATGGTAATGTAAGCGGTACTGCTTGGACGAAAACATCTGTAAGAAAAAGTACGTTTAATCCTGATTGTAGTTTTAATGGAGATATTACAGTGACAGCAGGGGTTGGAAGTGTTTCCGGTTATAAAAATAATCCTTACGCAAGTTCGGCGGTATGTAATATATCAGGCAAGGCTTCAGGTACAGTAAAATCCAGTCATGTCTTTTCAAGCGCTACATATGGCAAGTACAGTACGGTATTGCCCAATTAAAAGGTTATAAGTAAATGTTCAGTCGGATAAGGTTATTTCTTTTTTGAAAGAAGTGAAATTGTCCGACTTTAATTTTTTGAGAGGGGATTTAAAATGAGCAAAAAAATTAAAATAAGTATTATAACAACTGCTATAATTATATTAGCAATTCTTGTATCGCTGGTTATTTTTTTAAGCAATAGAAATAGTAAAAATGTAACAGAAGAGTATAAATATCAATTGATTAATAATGAAACTAATCTATATATTAGCGACCTTGTAGCATATGCAGGAGATTTTATATATTTTAATGATTACATAACTAATTATTATGCAGAATATGATGTATACAAAGATAAACAAATTCAAATGCCTGTAAAAGGCCAAATTTCAGACTTTAATTTTTATAATGGAAACCTATACTGCATATTATATACAGAATTTGAAGTGGACAATACTCATTTATCGATAGTTAAATGGGATATAAATACCGGAAATTATGAAACAATATATGTTCCTCCCAAAGGAGTAGACGGATTGTATAATTTCTCTATGACAACCGACGGTCTTATGTTCTTTTTAGAAAGAAAACCAACAAGTGAAGTATCTATTCAAAAATTTATTAGTGATCCAGATGGATATAATATAAACTATACGCTTTATATATATGATCCGGAAACTAATGAAAAAACGGCTTTAGCTGAAGGGGTTGACAGATATTATATAAGAGGCAACAGATTGTATTTTGATAAAGTTATGGTATCAGATAATACCGAAGATGTTTTTTATTTAGATTTTGATGATCCTGATAAAATTATTGACACAGGTATTTGCTGCCGTACCGCTGAAGCAGTAAAAAAAGGATATGAAGGCTGGTTTTATGTTGATGACGAATATGTGTATTATTCCGGAGGTACTGCTGATTATTATAGGCGTTCAATGAAAACTGATAAAGAAGAACTGCTTTTTACTTATACTGATTCTGAAGGATATATAGCCAGATCGCTCGAATTTAACGGTAAGCAAATTCTATATGTACGATGTAAATTTAATGATGAAGTGGAATTCGGAGCGAAGCTTTTTGAACTTGATACGGAAACAAAAAGCAATGAAAATATTTGGACAGACACTACATCAGAGCTTTTAGGAGATTATGCTTCGTTTAAAAATAATAATGACTTTTTTTATTTGAGTACATATGCAGGAGATTATTCAGGTCGGACAAATTACTATATTGTATATCCGGATTATACAAAAAAGGAGATATACCGTAATTCATATTGGGAGAATAACGAGTAACGAGGTGTAATATATGAATAAGATCAAATTAGAAAACTTATCAAAACGTTATGGAAAAAGGACTGCTATAGATGGAATAACATGTGAATTCTCAACAGGAATCAATGCATTATTAGGACCTAACGGAGCCGGAAAGACTACAATAATGAACTGTATTTCAGGCGTTATTTCTGTAACAGGAGGAAAAATTACATATAACGACAAAGATGTTTTTTCAATGGGAGAAGAATACAGGTCCAAGCTAAGTTTTCAATTTCAATCTCAGCCCTTTTATCTTAGCTATACCGCTCATGATTTTTTAGAGTTTTCAGCTTTATTAAAGGGAATGGATAAGGCTGATATAAATAAGGAAATAAAACGTGTTCTGTCGCTTGTAAATCTTTCAGAAAATGAAAATGACAAAATAAAATCCTTTTCAGGCGGTATGAAACAAAGGCTTGCTATAGCTCAAACGATTTTGAATTCACCTGAGATTCTTATATTTGATGAACCGAGCGCAGGATTAGACCCTTTTGAAAGAGAACAATTCAAGAGGATCATAATGCAAATGAAAGAGCAGAGTATAATTATTATTTCCACACATATAGTATCTGATATTGATACTATATGCGATAATCTTATAATATTAAATAAGGGTTCGGTTATTGCAAATAATAAGCCGGAGATACTGTGCGAAAGAATTAAAGGAAAGGTCTGGAGCATTCCCAAAGAGGATATTAAAGACATACCGTTTAATAAAATTTATTTTGAAGATACTGATTCTAAAACTATATCAAAAACCAAACCGACCGAACACGCGGTTATTTCAAAACCGACTCTTAACGATCTGTATTTTTGCGGGCAGCTTAATAAGAATATTTTCTCAGATATAGGCGGTGATGATGAGTGAAAGTATTTTTCTTTATTATAAAGAAGGATATGAAGATCATTCTTTTAATTTCACTTATTCTTATGGCCTTTTCCGGAACAACTCAGTATCTCAAATATAAAGAGGCAATGCAGAATGAACCTTATTATTCTAAAACCTTTAAAATATTTAACGAGAATGAAGATATTTACGAGCTGGCGGAAAAAGAATATGCAAAGGCTAATTCGGAATATGACAGCTCATATAATGATATTTTTAATTTTATGTACGGAGATGACTATGATTCGTCCAAGCCTCCAAAGGAAATACCAAGTCAGTTAATAGAAAGACTTTTTATGCCGTCAAGTAAAAGCGGAAAATATTCTCCGACTGCTGAAGCTGATGTTCTGATGCTGAGCCAGATGTCTGAACAGCTTTACGCTCAGAAAAGCTTTAAAAAGTTGATTGAGGATCAGATTGAAAATTATGACAGAAACGTTCGTCGCGGAGTTAAAGACGAATATGTCCTGCTTGAGGCAAAAAAGCTTACTGAAGATTATAATCAGGTATTAAATTTACCATTCAAGGAGGCTGTTGATACTAGAGCTTCCAATGTATTAATTACATATTTAACAACTGATTTTATACCCTTTATAGCTGTTTTTATACTATTCTTTCATAGATTTTCAAGTGAAATTCAAAGCCGGAGATTCCTGCAGTTTTCTATATCGAAATACGGTCCCTGTAAATATACAGTTGCTAAGCTGCTGTCGGGCCTTGCAGGATATTTAATATTTTATCTGATATATTGTATTGTGATATTTTCAGAATTTTTTCTGTTTGACAATTCAAGCGGAACGCTTTTTGCTCCGGTTCAGGTTATAGCTGATTATGAATTATCTCCTGAACCTCTAACTGTATTGCAATATGTACTGTGTATAATGATTACTAAGCTTATTTACTGCCTTGCTTTGAGCGGCGCAATAATGCTTACTTCATTTCTTAGTAAAAAAGTGATCGTTTCCGGAATAACAGGATTGCTGCTGACGTCCGTTCCGATTATTTTCGGAAGAACATACGATATGTATGCCGCTAATCTTGACAGACATAAAATTAAAATAATTTTGTCCTGCGATATATTTAATATGTACCACAATATCAATTATGTAAATCTGTTTAAAACGCCGATAAAATTATATTGGCTGTATTTTATTATCGCAGTAATTTTACTATTGAGTTTTCCTTTTGTTCTTATACTCTATTCAAAAAAGAGAGGTGCTGCAAGTGTATAGCTATCATATAAAAAGACTGATAAAGAAGCAATTACCCTTGCTGCTTATTATATTGCTGCTTACTGTTTCAAGTAAAATTGTGATTATTGAATTTTCTCATCAGGAAGAAAGCTTGACGGAACGATCTCAGGAATTACTGGATACATATGTAAAAGAAGCTATTGATCTTAATACAGACGAGAAGCTTATATACATTAACAAAAAAATAACTTCTGAACGTGAAAGCTATATGAGCATTGAGTCACCTTCACAAACTGAAACAGAAGAATATAATCAAAGAGCAGAGGCACAAAATACATTTAAAAACAGTGTGCTGTTTAATTCATATACATTGTTGGGGGTGAAAAAATATGCGGAAACCGGAGAAGGGTTAGTAAGTTTATCCTTCCCTGAAAATATTTCTGATATTAAAGAAGCTTATCTGGATATACATGAACCTAATGTTGTAAACGAATCCCATTTTAAACGATTTATTTCGCTTCAGAGCTTTTGCTTGATACCATTCTATATACTTTTTATTGTAGGTATATTTATTGCGGACTCATATGAAAAGAAAATTGATCTTCAGGTAATAATATCAGGAAATTCAAAATTGTTTTTCAGGTCACAGGAGATCGTATTAAGCATATTTATTTTTATCATGCTGATAATAAATATAATTTTTGATTTGGCGGCGAGCGGTCTGCTAAGTCATTTATATGAGCTTTCCGTGCCGATACAGAGTATAAGCGACTATGTGTTTATTCCTCATAATCTTACTGTTCTACAGGCAATAATATTTATATTTCTGCTTGAGGTATTCGGAGCTTTTATATGCTATAATTTTTTTGCAATAATATCAAAAGCTTTAAGGTCAATGAAAAATTACATTATATGCGGACTGACTCTGATCGCACTTACCACCTTAACATCAGGACTTTTTCCGGATTCAGCAATTTATATGATGACCGGAATTACAAATAAGAGAGCCGTGTTGCGAAATATACAGTATATACCCTCGTTAGATTCAACAAATATTTTGATAGTTTTTATAGTTTGCCTTATGATTTTAACAGCCTTATGTTCTTGGAGGCTTTTCGGTTACTTGAGAAAAAATTAATAAAGCAATGATAATCAATCTGATTCTATAGTTTATGTGAGTGATAAAAACAAGCGTGAACACTCAGTGTATTTTTGGAATGAATATAATAAACGATATTAACGCTCTTTTACTTGATAAAAGTAGGGGAGCGTTGAATATTTCACTAAAGTAATTCTCGCTCTCTTACCTTTGGAGGGCAATGGGATCGTTAAGGCGATTCAACTGAAACGTACAAATAATAGCAGCTCTCAAAAATTCATTTGAAAACTGCAAGCCAAATAATTAATGATTTTTTTGATTCCCCATAACAAAAACCAACCTGTCTGAACACAAACAGGTTGTATATTTTTAGCTGATAATTTCCCCGTCTGAAATCTCAATGATCCTATCGCACTGTTCTGCGATCTTCTGGTCATGAGTAACGATAATAACAGTTCTTCCTTGATCGTTAAGAGAAAGGAACAGCTCCATAATTTCCGCTGAGGTCTTGCTGTCAAGCGCTCCCGTCGGCTCGTCCGCCAATATCATGCTCGGCTCGTTCACTATTGCTCTTGCGATTGCCACACGCTGCTTCTGTCCGCCGGAAAGCTTATTGCAGGGTTTTTTCGCCAGTTCAGCGATGCCTACAGACTTTAAAGCATTAAGCGCCTTTTTCTTTTTGTTCTTTATCCTTTTCTTTGAGAAGTTCAAAGGGATCATCACATTTTCAAGCGCAGTGAAATCCTCCACAAGAGCGAAATCCTGCATTACCATACCTATTTTTTCATTGCGGATCTTAGCATACTGACGCTCGGAAAGGTTTTTCACAAGCGTTCCGTCTATTGAATACTCGCCCTCCTGATAGTTATCAATGCAGGCAAGTATATGTAAAAGCGTTGACTTTCCGGCTCCTGATTTACCGATAACCGCAACAAGCTCGCCGTCATCTATCTCGCATGAAACATTGTGCAGCGCTTCAAATTCGTTGGATTTCTTAGGGTTGTAGATTTTTGTGATGTTGTTTAATTTTATCATGCTTTTCCTTACTCCTCTGTTATAAGTTCCTTAGGCGTCTGTTTGGAAATTATCCATAACGGCAGAATAATCGGCAGAATTATATTAAGTAATAAAACGGGCAGGCAGAACAGAAATTCATATTTTGTAAATTCAATACAAAAATATGCCGCTATATCCGTTGCTGATAATATTGCGTAGCCAACAGCCGCTGTAAAAACTCCCGTCGCTGATGTAATTACAGAATTAATTAGAATTATCAAGCTATTTGATTTCCATCGTGCTCCGCATATATATGTTATCAGAAACGTTTTCATATGGCTTTTTGCAGCAATAGCGGACGATGCTACAGTGCATATTAAAGATATTATAAACACGCAGATACATATAGGAAGGATAAGCATAATATCCTCAGAAAGATATTCAATGCTTTTTTTATTAAGTTCGTCTGAAAGATTGAGAAAGCCGCCCATTTTGAACAGTTCCCCTTTGATTGCGTCGGCTTCTTCATCAGATAGCCCGTCCTTATATTTTATAAATATAATTCCCTGAGGTGAAACTGAAATAGGAGTAAGCTCAATATCGTCGTGTCTTATAAAAATCATATTGCCTTCAATATTTCCGTATAGATCTCTGAAATCCTTTGCAAATTCATTTATAGATGAATTAGTAATAAACTTTGCTTTCTGAGCAGTTTTTCCTACAATTTTAAGCGGATAATAAATTTCGTCTATGTAGTCATATACTTCAATAGTATCGCCTACATTATACTTACTGGAATAGCTTACAACGGCGCTTATATAGTTTTTATCGCCTTTGATATCGGACAGCCATTTCCCCTCCTGCATCTGCGGTTTGTAAAGGTCATACATATTCTTATTGTAAACAACAAAACCAGGATGCGCCTCATCTTCATTTTCTGTATTTGGTATCATAAGGAAATCAGTGGTTTCAGTACTGTATATTTCTTCAATATTATCGCTTATATTTATTATATCATTACAGCTATAGTAATGTGAAAGATCGTCGATATAAGATCCTGAAGCAAAAAGACACATACCTTCAGAAGAAAGAACCTTTCTCAACGGCAGATAATCTTCTATTTTAGACATCACAGATGACACGCTCAAAATTATCATTAAAAGTGTAACCGCGATTTGCAAAGCTATAAAAATATTTGTCAGCAGATTTCTTCTAAGCAGCTTGAGTGAATATTTTATCATTTCCGTCACCTCTCCTTTAACTGTTCAACAGGTTTAGCTGAAAGCTGACGTACTATCATTATATTTGTAACCATATAAGCTGCAAACACATTTACCGCAAACATAACAGCAATATTCTTGGCGCTGTAAACAGCTTTGATATATATTAAGTAGTGCGATAACCCATGAATTAAAAACCCGAAATACAAAGCGTAGGCAATCGCCGCGCATATCAGGGAAATAATAATAATTTCTGCTATACAAATTCTCCTTGATTTTCCTTTGCTGCACCCATTCAGTCTTAATATAGCAATAGTTCTGCTTCGTTTTTGCAGAACATATTTATATAAAAGCATAAGAGTAACGGCTGAAAGCATCGCAAGCAAAACTGATACCGCCATTATTGAATTGTAAAATGGCAGCTTGTCAGATGATACGGTTTCTATTTTCGGTATATATGCATAATCTCCATATACCTCTTTACAGGCGTCAGCAATATCGTTATATGCTGATTTTGTTGCAAGGGCATTAAAGTCAAAGATTATACTTTCAATACCGTCTATATCGTCCGGAGAGTTAAAATAAGACATTCCGATATAATCATCCATAGTTTCTATTCCGCAAACCACATAATGCTTGTCTGCTATGATAACGTCAGATCCAATGTATTCCTGACTATAATCACATGGCAAGGTTATTTTATTGCTGCCCTGCATAAATTCCTCATATGTCAACGGAACTCCCGAGCTTACAGACGAGCTGCCGTACGGCGCTAAAGTTTTTTCATCTTTAAGATATTTTAATCTGAAAGCAACGGATATATGATCATATCCTTCGGCAAACTTAAGATCGGTATTATTAAAATACGGAAAATAAACAATCAACTCCAGTTCCTCAAGAGTTTTTTCATCAAGGAGATCAAGAAGCTTTTTTACAGAACCATTATCAACGCTTCCGTCGCCTGTACAACATATACTGCCGTCATCATATCGGAATTGTTCTATTAAATTTCCAAAGCATATCTCAAAGGAGGTTTGTTCAATCGTTTGATTTTTAATAATTTTGAAATTTTGAAAAGCTCCGAACGAAAACAGCAAAACAATAAATGATGTTATTTGACAAATTATAAACAAGCAAAAAAATAAAATATTATTCTGTACAAAGCTTTTTATATTCTTATATATGTATTTCATTTATCCTCCTTTGAAATATTTATGTCAATAGTTAAATTAATTAATACAGCAAAAATCAATACTGCTTTGCTGTAACTCTCATATACTTGCCAGTCATAGGTTCAGCATCATTTGTATAAGCTATAGTAGCCTCAAGCTTATATTTATGGGTATTATTCGTACAAGCCCTTGGTCGTGTAATTTCAAACTTACCTGTAGTAATGTACTTTTGATATTCAGCTTGTTCAATGAATTTTTCCTTCTTTTTATCATAATAACCTATTCTAAGAATAACAGATAATTTCTTTTTACTCAAGTTTTCAACCCTGGCAATACTAGTTGTTTTTGTAGCCTTAAGAGCATACGTGGCATTATCACGAATTGGAATCTTATTAGTACCATTACAATTTGCCTTATAGCTTTTACCATAAGCCTCAGAACGAACAAAATCGGCTGTATAGGTATAATTGTTATATGTTTTGAAATTCTTTTCACTTGTAGCTGCGTTTACCCCTATGTTCATTGAAGCCATCATCATAACTGCAGCGCCAAACGCTGCCGCTTTTTTTATAATTTTCATAAAACCCTCCATAATTATATTTTTTACTTTTCCACATTTTCTCTAACACATTGGTTTTACCTCCTGTATTTAATATAAATATAATATCATAAGTTTTAATAAAATACAATATCTTTTGGCAAACTTTGTTATTTATAATCAAATCAAGTATATTATCTTTGTACAATATAAACAAACGCAAAACTATGTAAAAATATGTTTAAAACGGTGCAACTGTTTATGCATTGAGTATATGCTGTTTTGAGATTAATGTGGTTTATTTGATGAGAAAAGCAAAATTTAATGCCAAAGTCTATAAAATATTTATACTCTGATGCAAAATCTGATGTCAACACTTTAGAAAGGATTACGTTGTAATTGTAAATTCAAAACAGAAATCTTATTCTTAAGCTAACACCAATTAATAAAAATTAGCAATATTAAACAAACCAAAGCATAATTTGTTATATAAATATCCAAAATTATAAAAATTATATTGCATTATGCCATATAATGTTATATAATTTATATTACATTGTTAAATAATAGTTGGTGTTTACTTATTATTATCTAATGAAATAAATCATGATAAGGAGGGGCGGATTTTACAGTAAGTCAAAATAATCCAATATTTAGGGAAAGGAAGAAAAACAATGAAGAAGTTTAAAAAGCTTATGTCCATACTGCTGGCAGCGGTTATATCAATACCGTATTTTGCCAATATAGCAGTATCGGCAGAGGGAACGGAAAAGTACCCGTACATGATATTCGGACGGAACGGTATTACAATGAGCGCAAGCTCTAACCTGTGTATAAACGGTAATATTCACACAAATAAAGAAGCCGACATATCCTACTTAAACGGAAATATCAACGGTAAAATCACATCGGGCGCTGACATTGAAAAAAGAGTGAAGCACGTTTACGCTGACACTAAGATTCGTGAAACATATTTCACTGAAAACTGCGAGCTTTACGAGGACGGTTATGTTCGTGATGAAATGAATATACATATTAACAGTCCTATTTACAGCTACAGAAACATTGAACTTGACGGCAATGTATCTCTCAATTCCAGCATGGGAACGCTGATGGATATAAACGTGATGGGAGAGGTTAAGAACGCTAATACTTCCGTTGTATATTCAAAGTACGGCGATATTACTATTGAAAACGACAGCACAGCCAACATTAACGGACTTATTTACTGCCCTCTGGGAACGCTTACGATTGATTCTCCAAATATCAACTTGAACGGTGTAATCATTGCCGATAAAATAGTAATTAACGGCGGAAGTGTAAATATAAATTACAAAGAAAATATGGCGGGATTTATAGGTACAGAGTCGGAAGTTTATGATCTAAATGATATAATATATTTGCCTGAGAACTGGCTTGGCGATACCGACAAGGACGAACTTTTTGATATTTATGAAAAGGTAATTGATACCGATATTAATAACCCTGATACGGACGGGGATAAGCTGCCGGATGGTTATGAGGTAATAAGCTTAGATACAGATCCTCTTGAAGTAGATACAGATGAAAACGGAATTTCCGACGCTGACGAAGATTTTGATGATGATAATCTGAGTAATCTTGGAGAATATCAGAATCAAACAAGGCCGTTCAATCCCGACACCGACGAGGACGGACTTCTTGACGGAGACGAAATCAAAACATATGGAACTGACCCGCTCAATCCGGACACTGACAATGATAAACTGCTCGACGGTGAGGAAGGCTATGACGGAACGATTTACAAGAAGTACGGCGTTTATTTTGATCCGTTAAATCCTGACACCAACGGCAACGGAATACTTGACGGTGACGAAGTATTCGGGCAGTCGAAAAAGCAGACTGTATCAACCAATGACGAAGCGATTACTGAAATCAAGGTTGATATGGACACAAACGGCAGTCTTGAAAGAAATCTTACAATTGAAAGTATGTACGGAATTGACGCAATGTCAAGCGATGTATATGCCATGATAGGCGAGCCGTTTAACTTTACTTCGGAAACAAGCTTTGAATCTGCTACAATTACCTTTAAAATTGATAAATCAAAGCTTGGCGATACAAAGTTTGACAACTTAATTATTCTCTGGTATAATGAGGAAGAACAGATTTTTGAAGAAATGCCCACAACCCGAAACTGGGAGAACTCAACCGTAAGCGCCACAACTACTCATTTTTCACAATACATGATTGTTGACAGCGAGAAGTGGTATGACAATTGGGAAGAAAGTTTCATGGAACTGCGGAAGATGTGGAGCAGCCATACTACATATTATAAGGCAATGAACACTATTTTAGTGGTGGATTGCTCATGGAAAATGGACAGCGCAGACCCGATCAGCTATTCTATTGAGGTTGGATATAACGGAGTTACAGAAGAAAACCATACCGAAATTCTATCTCATATTCAAGGTACTCAATCAAATATCGACTATTATATGAAAAAATACGGACGGAGGAAATGCAACAGAGCATATATATGTGAAAATATAATCGGAAATATGGGCAGCGGAGACAGCGCCGCAGTCATTATGTATTCGGATCACATAGAATCCAATACAGGTTTGACAGGCTCAACGGGACCGCTTTATTCCGCAGTTCAGGGTGTAAACAGTGACGGAAATTCGTTATGGCTGGACAGCGCAGTTCAGACCGCATTGTCATATGTAAGCGACAGCGATTCCGAGATGTACCGAATCATAGTATTAACAAACGGCGACGTGTCATACGGTTATGAATTATCATCATATGATTATACAAATGTATCTTTAAATATAGTAAGCCTTGGTAGAGGAAGTATAGGTTCTGATTTAGAAAATATTGTTTATGATACATACGGAGACGTTTACTACGGTTATCCATCGAGTGCTCTTACAAACGTAACCGGAAATACAATAGATATTCCGCCGCAGTTTATTGGTGAAGATTCGGACGGAGACACCATTCCTGATATTGTAGAGCTTTATGGACTAAAGCCAAACGGTCAGCCTATAAATACCGATCCATTTAAAAAGGATACCGACGGAGACGGGCTTGATGACAATGTGGAAATACATTATAACGGAAGTAATTGGACGTCAGAAGTGAACAAAAATGAGTATGACGGTACGGTATACTGTGGCTCCGATCCGACATTAATAGATACGGACTGGGACACATATGACGATAAAAAGGAATATGAGTTAGGCTCCAATCCGTCAGTAGCAAACTTCTATATTGAAAATGAAGATTATGAGTTTGTGATGAATAATGATTACTATAATTCAGACGCATATCGAACGATGTATAACAATAGTGTTCTTACACAGATGTATGTGAGCTTAGGAAACTATGTATTTAACTCTAATTATAGTAAGGTAGAGCTATACAAAACGACGATTGTTGATTATTTAAATAGAACATTAGAATCCAAAAAGTCCATCTATGAAACGCAAGAATGGATTGATTTGGCAAAATCAATTTGTGATGGTTATAATGATTCTGTCGGTCTTGCTTATAAAGTATTGGAGACATCAGGAAAACCGATTGATATAACCCAAAGAGATATGGAATTGATAAAGGAATTTCAAGCAAAAATGAAGGAAAATTTAAAAATAATTAACTCATATAATCCTTTTAACCAATCAAGTGAAGAAGTTGTTGGTTTAGTTAAACGAGCTAATTTAGACTTTGAATATTTATCATCACAGGTTGATTCTGTTTCCAAAAAAATAAATTTAAAGAATATGAGTATTAAGTTTATTGATGGAAGTATAAGTAAGTTAAATAATGTTATAGAATTTGTTGACTGGAGTACTTCTGCAATAGAAACATATAAAAGCTATACAAAATTTAAAAGTAATGTTCGTATTATGGAAGACGGTATTATACTGTTAGAAACTTTTACACAGTCAGATGACGTATATGTAAAAAAAGCAGCATTACAGTTACTGGACTATGCTAATACAGAATATGAAAAGGCACATTATGAATGGATTCAAGCTTTAGAATCTATTGGAGAAGGTGCATTAGGTACTGAGATTTCTTATGCTATATCTAAGATACCTAAGTATGGCTCATATGCAAGCTTATTTGTTGTTGTAAGTGATTGGGCAACAAATATAGGGGAAACTGCTACACAAGCCGAGTATACCTTTGCAAATGCAACAGTAGCTGAATCTTTACGAAAAGAAATATGGCAAATGGCTAAATCTGGAGAACAGCTTCAAAATGGTATTTCAATCAGCAAAGATTACAAATCTGCCGCAAGGAAATATGTTGATTTAATTGTACTGAGAATAAACGCCGAAGAACAATACATAGCATATAGCAAAGCGTTTCCTTGGTATTCAGAATGGCTGGATAAAGATAATCAGGAGCACGCTCAAGGTAATATAAATAAACTCAATGATATATTAAAAAAGTACACATAATAAGGAGAAATAATTGAAAGAAATACTTTCTTATTGGGATATTTCTTTAGGCTTAATTGCAATAGGCTTTGGAAGTTATCGTTTTATTAAGTATGAAAAGTACAAAAAAAAGCGTGATAACGATATGTTAAAAAAAACAAATGGAATATGGAAATTATCGTATAAAAGGTATATGGATGATCGCCACGCATTTTTTTGGTGTTCACTCCTAATATTTATTGGTGTAGTATTCATTTACAACAGATTAAAAGGGAATTTACCCAATATTGTAACATTTATAAAGGACATCTTTTTTTATTAAAAGCATTGTTTAATTTAAATGAAATATCTTCGGCTTTAAGTGGGTCGAAGATATTTTATGTCTAAACAGCATAACTAAGAGTTTCCTTGGTATTCAGAATGGCTGGATAAAGATAACCAAGAGCACGCACAAAATAATATTGATAGATTAAACAATATATTGGTAAAATATATATAAAAGGAGAAATAATTGAAAGAGATTCTGTCTTATTGGGATATTCTTTTAGGGCTTTTAGTTATATATATAGGAATACTTAAATTGCGCAAGTTTGAAATTTATAGAAAAAAACGTGATAATGATAAATTAAGAAGTGGTAAATGGACAGTATCCAAGAATGATAGCTTTGAGTATACTCTATTTTATGGACTAATTCTATTAGGTATCATATTTATTTACAATAGGTTAAATGGCAATTTACCTAATATTATTGAGCTTATTAAAGAGTTTGCATCTTATTGAATAAAAATCATGGGTATAGTATAATGCTATATCCATGATTAATTTCAATCAGCAGGGATTACAAAGCTGCTGCAAAAATTCAAAAGAGCAAAACAAACTTAATTGTTTGTTTTGCTCTTTTTCTTTATTACAAAAAAATATTTTAAAGGAAGTGATAATATGATGTATAAACCTCAAAATGTCTACCCTCATAATACGGCTATAAACGCCTCTGAAGATAACAGCTTCTCATTTATATTCAACGGGGATCATTTAAAGGGTTATGATTTTGTGTTCTATGACGCATTATTAATTCAAGCAATTATAAACTCCTTTTGAACCTCTTGATAGCTTTGACCGGAAAATACTTTAGCGATATATAACGCGTCAGCTATTAATTTTTCTTTTTCAACACCGTTATTCTTATATATTAAATCGTATACAGGAACTGTCTGAATTTTTTTTTCATATAACTCAATAGTTTTCATAACACTGAATGTTGTCTTTATTATTTTCTTTTTTATATCATCTAAATAAATATTCCAGGCAATAGAATATTCTGCCATTTTATCAAAAGGTTTTGAATAAACACCGGCAATTCCCACAAAATTGCCAAGCGAATATGTCACAAGCTTGCCTTCATTTTTTCTGGAAAAATCTCCACCATGTACGACATGTTCATGACTTCCTGCAATTATATCTATACCATTACTTATTAAATATGAAGAAAGCTTTTTAGTATATTCCGTCGGACCTGGGTTATATTGTCCCCCAGAATGCATATACATAATCGTAAAGTCTACATTTTGCGCTTTTATATCTTTAATATCCTCAAGTAAATTTTTCATTTGCTTTGATTTTTTTTCTATCCGTTCGTATATAGGTTTATTAAATTGAGCAATTTTAAACGTAACTAAAAATTTATAAAGAAATTTAAACGGACCGGTATTTCTGTTCTTATAAATATATCTCAGCGCTTTATTAGATAATTCTTGATTTTGAAACATATTAACCATATATTTTTCATCTTTATTTAAATACTCATTATTAGAAAAGGCGTTTGTTCCATAGGTATACGAAAGTATACCAAGCTTTACGCCATTTATAGTAACTACTTTCGGCTCTTTATTTTCTTTTGATAAATAAGTACCTGTATGTTCAAGTCCAACCTTGTCCAATGATTTAATAGTTGAAGTAATTCCATCAATACCTCTGTCAAGACAATGATTATTTGCGGTTGCAACAAAATCTATCCCGGAATTATAAACGCTTTCTGAGAACTCATAGGGCGAATTAAAACGCCATTCTTCAGAAGTCAGATCTCTATTATCAAACGAAACCGGAGTTTCTAAATTAGCAAATACATAGTCTGATTCACTAAAATATTCTTTCATATTTTCAAATATCAAATCAAAATTATAACCGCCTTCAGTTTTGCATGCTGTAATTATTTGCGATTTACACATTACATCGCCTAAAAAAGTTAATTTTATCAATTTGTTCTCCTTTATTTTTTTCTGAATTTTTTTATATGAATTTTATTACTTATTTTGCTAAGTAAAAAAGCCCTTTCTTTTTTATTCAGTAATATTAAAATATTGATAATCAATCCTATTATTCCAAGAATTATTGCGGAAATAATTAAATTAGTCCAGGAGCCCTTCGGCAAAATAATATTAACTAAATAGAACACTATTATCAAGCCTATTGACGAAATTATAGTCATTATTACTTGAGGGAAAAATTTATTCCACTTATATCCTAAATACTTGGCTGTTACAGGCAATGTAAAAATCATATTTCTAATTAAATTACATAAAGTACTTACACCGGCAACGGCATAGATACCAAAATTTGTAAATCTAATAAAAAATATAGTTATACATGTTGAACATACTCCGCTTACAATCATAGCGATGGCATTAGGCTTCACTTTATTAACAGTTGTAAATACATTAAACAGCATCTGCGTACCGCTTGTAAACATATATCCAAGTATAGACAATATAGATAATATCTGCAATAGTTTGGCGTCCTGAGACGGAACCCATAATTTAAAAAATTCTTCTCCTAAAACAACAACAATAGCAATCGGAATCGTTAAAATTATTGAAGTTATTTTCATTGCCCTTCCAATATCGTTAAGAACCGCCTCCTTATTATCGCTTGCATAATTTATCGTCAGTTCGGGAGCAAATGCATTCCTAATCGACGATGAAAGCTGCTGCATATAATTAGGAATTATTTTAGAGAGTGATAGAATACCCATATTTGTAGCGCCTAAAAACAGGTTGCATATTACAAGGTCCAAACCGCTTAATAACATATTTCCGACGTTTGATATAGCATTCCAAATTCCTGAACCAACTAATTCTACAATCGCTTTCTTACTGCATTTTATTTTCCTTTTTAATTTCAGCTCTGGAGTCAGCTTATGAGTATTATAGCAATTTGCAGTTAAATTAATAACAGTAAGAATAGTAGCCGCAATTCCTACATAATAAACCTTGGGGGAAAAAAGCATAAAAATAAGTATTAAAAACGCACATCTTACAATTGACGCAATCATCTGAGGAATATATGAACGATCTAAACGATTGGTAACATATGTTCCGCAATCCCAGTTAGGCAGTCCGGTAGTTATAAAAAAATTAAAAAAGACAAAACTAAATAATAATTTTACATCAGTTATTATATTTTGAGGTACATTTATAATATTTTCCAGTCTTGCAATAAAATAAATTGCGGGAATAATTAAAACGGCTACAATAATTAAATTTCCCCAAAAAACGGAATTATAATATAAATTGGCCTTTTTGTAATCCTTTTTCACATATGATATTGCTATAAATCTTGCAGCCATGCTGTTTAAAGCGGTTACTATAAGTTGAGCATACGTCACAAAATTATTAGCGAGCGTAACAAAGCCGTTGGCTTCAACACCAATATTTTTTACTATAAACGGAGACAGCCAAAAATTAATAATAATATTAGTAGCCAAAACCATAAGGCTGCAAATCAAATTTATTATTGTTTTTTTATTTGAACTCATATGTTTCCTATCCTATTAATTTTTTTGCTTTGCTTTTGCATTTTCCGAAAAAATGACGATAAGGATGATACCCAAGCTTACGTATATCTGTTTTATAAAACCATTTCAATTCAGCAGGTAAATTATTATAATTTAAATTTTTCCTCATTGTCTTTTGTATTTCTGAATAAACGCTGCTTTTCCTATATTCAGGTATATTTTTTTTATCATAAAACAATTTATGAAAACTTTTTAGCTGCTTATAATTATAATTTAAATCATAATTTTCCGAAGATGCTCCTTCAGCAATTAACTCCAGTATTGTCCTCCAGCATTTTTCACACTGACAGCAGTTTTTTCCGCCGGTTGATTTCCAGCATACTCTCAGCGGAACCTTTATTCCATTTTTGTTAGAAAACTCTACTATATTATGAACTTTATCCTGACGGCTGAATTCATAGCCGTCATGTACTACACAAGAACCTGCGAACTTAACAAAATTATCAATTGTAGGATCAGACGCACATGTTATTTTACCTTTATCGGCAGCAGTAAAGGACGAAGCAAAATATACCGTTTTTTTCTTTTTTACATAGCAAACCGGCGCGGCATGTGCGATTATTCCGATTCCATGCTGAAAACCGTGCCACCACATATCACCGCTTGCTTCTACTTTTTTATTTAATATACCCGGGTTAATAAAACGTCTGAAAGCTGATTTTATCGTCACAAACTCAACGTCAAACTGTGAAGCGGTCTGCCGGATATGATTATAAACATTTTTCCAGCCTTCTTCATCTTCAAACGTTATATCCGCTCCCCAAACGGTTAACAAGGTCGGTTTTTCATCTATATGATTAACCAATGTATTAAACGCGTCTACTCCTCCGCTGAAAAATGAAACAGCGCCTTTATTATCTTTTTGACTGTTGTCTTCAATATTTTCTGCATGAATATTACCTTTAAATTCAAGCATGGTATACATATCTTCATATCCTTTTTTAAATTCAGGTATACTTTCTAAAAAGGTTTTATCGCAGACTTCAAGATACACATCGGCGTCATATACCCATACAATGGGAAGTATATTACATAAAAAAGGTATTACTGCAATTCCAAACGGTATATTTGAAATATTACAGCTATATTCAACAAAAAAATTCTCTGATAAATTAAAGGCTTCGCTCCATTCACCGGAAATTTCATAAACATATTTTATTGTGCGTTCTGATATAACAGGCTGAAAAATCTTTATAACGTTTTTCATTCTTAGACTCCTTTGACAAAGTATTTCATTATTCAAACCTTTTCAAAACCTCGGCAAGCTTTGAAAAATTTTGCCTAAATTCTTCTATGTTGAAATTTATTTTCTTGAATTTTTTATTTTTTATCATTTCAACAACGTTGTTTATGTCTCTTGAATCAGAAACAAATACCACGTTAGAATCCTTCAGCCATGTGTTATATAGGTTGCCTACCTTACCGGTGCTATTGTCGAGCGCTATGCATGGAGTTCCGGTAATAACGCTGAAAATCATACCGTGAAGTCTGTCCGTTATAACTAACTCTGATTTTTTAAATTCACTCCAAAGTTTATTTAATCCCTCAAGCTGAAATTCATATTTATTTGCATAATCCCTGCTGTATGTGTCGATATACTTTATATTCTTTTCATATTTCTCAGAAGCCTCTGTAATAGCTTTAATCAAATTGCCTGCTTCTGAATTTTTTTCCTTATCATGTCTGAGACAAAAAAGTATACCATTTCTTTCTGCGTCCAAAATATCAGGCTTATAGGATAATACGATATCAGGAACCAGGTAGCCCTCGCAATTGGGAAAAATTTTTTCCCTGATTAATTCACTGTATTTTTCACGGGTAAATATTACAAGATTTTTATGTGACTGATAAATATTTCTTGCCTTTTGTAAGGCTTTTGATTCTTCTGAATAATCAATGGACTGAGGAAAAATTATAATTTTAGCCTTTTTTAAATGGCGAATTACAGAAAGCCGTATATTTTCCTGGAAAATATATAACTCACCCATATTCCCACCGCCCATGCATATACATAAATTGCAATATTTGCTTGTAGTTTTTTTCAATCTTAATAAATTATCATACCATTCTTTTTCAGGAATAAGTTTAATATTTCTATAAGGAAATATATTCTTAATAAAACTAATCTCTGATATAGTTATTGCTTGATCTCCTGTATTACCATATTCTGGAATGCCACATAAAAAAATTGTCTGTTCATTAACGCTTTTATAATCAGATTTTTTATTAATATACCCTAATAAAATTGATTTTAATTTTTTTAAACGACCTCTTAACTTCATGACAATTTTAAGTCTAATCAATTTTATTTACTCCTTTTAATTTTTTATTGTTTATAGTTCTTACCTTTTAATAAACGTATAATTTTAGGATTAATAATAAAAATAATCGATTTAATATAGCCTTTAAATGAAAAATATTTATATATTTTTATATCATAATATTTTTTTGTATATTTATGAATATAATCGCATGTTATATTATCATTGAAATCATACGCTATTTTCCATAATAAATACGCATTCCTCATATTCCATGTACAGGCATATGTTTTCATTAAAGGATTATTTAGTTTTTTATAATATTTAATAGCACTTATTCTGTTTTCAAATTGATGAATAATTTTTTTCTTATTGTAATCACAATTACTTATACTTCCTTGTCTTTGAACATAATAATATAATTGTTTTTTTGTTGATACAATTTTTTTTGCTAATTCAAAAATTCGATACATAATTGCTGCATCTTCAAATAATCTTCCAACAGGAAACCTAATTTTATCAAAAAGCTCTCGTTTATATAATTTATCCCAAGCAGCATGATACACAAAATTATTTTCTACAAACAAATCTTTTATAGCTTCATTATTTGTTAAACATTTTGTTATATTATCCTTATGTTCTATTTTATATGACTCATTATTAACTATTACTCTTCCACAAGTAGATATATCAGAAAAAGTCAAATTCATATTATTAAGTAAAATTGAATACATATCTGGATCTATATAATCATCACTATCAACAAATCCCAAGTAATCGCCTTTAGCAATGTCTATACCTACATTTCTCGCGTCAGACAATCCGCCGTTTTTCTTATGAATAACCTTTATTCTGTTATCCTTGATAGCAATTTCATCGCATATTTTACCGCTGTTATCTGTTGAACCGTCATCAACAAGTATTATTTCAAGATTTTTATATGTCTGGTTAATAATTGAAAGAACACATTTTTCAACATATTCTTCTACATTATAAACCGGAACAATTACACTAATCAGCTTTTCCATTTATCTTATAACTCTCCCATTGCCGCCGTTATTTATTAAGCTCTCAACTTCGCTTAGCGTTACTCTGTTGAAATCTCCCTCTATCGTATGCTTAAGACAACTGGCCGCAGAAGCAAATTCAATTGCTTCCTGATTTTCTTTTCCTGTAATTAAGCTGTAGATAATGCCGGCTGTAAAACTGTCTCCCCCGCCAACTCTGTCTACAATCTGAATATCATAGGCTCGTGAGAAAAAAGATCGTTTCCGCTCGGCGTCATAAAGCATACCGCTCCATCCGTTTCTACTGGCAGAATAACTTTCACGTAAGGTAAATGCCGCATACTTACAGCCGTAACGACTGCAAATTGTTTCAGCAACTTCTATATAACCATTTTTATTAAGCTTTCCCGATTCAATATCAGTATCCTTTGATTTTATCCCCAAAACTTTATCAGCGTCTTCTTCATTGGCTATGCAAACGTCTACATAAGGCATTAAGCGATTCATTACGTTCTTAGCCTTTTCGCTTGACCAAAGGCTGCTTCGGAAGTTAAGATCGCATGACACAGTAATACCATTTGATTTTGCAATTTTACATGCTTCAAGACAAATATCCGCGAGATTATCTGATAAGGCCGGATTAATGCCTGTCCAGTGAAACCAATTAACATTCTTGAATATATTTATCCAGTCATATTCATTCTTCTGAGATAACGATACGGCAGAATATTTTCTGTCATATATAACCTTTGAAGGGCGCTGCGAGGCTCCTTTTTCCAGATAATATAATCCCATTCTTCCGTTTCCAAAAAACACCTTTGAAGTATCCACACCAAAATAACGAAGTGAATTAACCGCCGCTTTTCCTATATCATTATCAGGAAGCTTGGTTATAAACATCGAGTTTATTCCGAAATTAGACAGCGATACGGCCACATTAGCTTCGCCTCCGCAAAAGGTGGCCTCTAAAGAATCCTTTTGCAACAATCGCGTATACCCTGGCGCAGCCAAGCGTAAAAGTAATTCACCGAACAATAAAACTTTCATTATATAAATACTCCTATTGTATATGAATATATTTCTCTGACGTAATCAATTTGATTTTTACATTTTCATTAAACTTCTTAAGAACATCGCTGATCCCTCTGTTTAATGCGTCAAGCACAGCATTCTTTGAAATATATGCCATATCCTTTACAGCATAGTTTTCTTCGGTTTCGTGAGAATAACCGTCAAATCCAGCTAATAGTATTTCTTTTACATCGCTATCCATAAGCAGCTTAACGCACATTAATCCTGCGTTGTCTTTAACCATATCAGTATCATTGAGCAAATCATGGTATTTAACCTGAAGATAAATCTGATCAGCTGAAATATTTGAAGTAATTATTAGCTTTTGTTTTAAGTCTTTATCAATACTGCTAAATCTTCTTAAATTACTGATAAAAATATAATCCGTTTTAATTTGATTATAATTATGATTTATACTTATTACTATTGTATTGTTGTCAATACAACGCAGTATTTTATCGGTCTCTTCAACCGAGCTTCTTCCGGGAGCAATTAATATAATCCTTTTTCCTTTGATCTTATCTTTGAATTCTGATAGCCGCGCTTCCTGTATAACCTCGCGGTTCATATAACGCATATATAATTCTTCTATATATTCTTTATCAAATTCTACACTTTTCTCCGAGTCCATCATATCAAATATTTCATTAATATTTTCAACAGTAAGTGTTTTCTTATCATCAAGATAGCTTGCATAATTCGGATGTGCATTGTGTGACGCTGAAATATAATTAGGCAATGAATATCCCCAATAATTTTTCTGATAAAAGCCATTTATAATATCGTCAATTATTTTAAGAAGAGGTTTAATATTATATTCAGTTCCACAATTATCATTTAAATACTCTACAAAAAGCTCTGTATTTAAATTACCTGCTCCCCTTCCCATACCATAAACAGAAGAATCAATAATTAAATTTCTATTTGTCTGTATATTAACAAGCTCCTGGGCGTTTGAAAATGCAAGCTGCATATTATTATGTGAATGAAAACCAATCCAAATATTCTCATTTAAGTTGTGTTCTACCATATAAAATAATCTTGTCAGACTTTTCTTTTTCATCATTCCAAAGCTGTCAACAATGTAAAACGCATACGGTCCAATTTTGTTAGCATAATTTATCAGCCTTAAAAATTCTTCGTCCGTATAGCTTAACGATACCATTGCCTGAATAAATACCTTATAACCCTTAGATTTAATTTTTTCACATAAATCTAAAGCCTCCGACATATCCTTTTTATGAAACGCTACTCTTATACCGTCAATTGATAATCCATCATAATTCGGCAATAAATTTATATCATATTCTCCATAGTTTACCATTGCAACAAAAAGTTTACCGTCCCTTTTGTCGGGTATAACAGATGATAGTTCCTTAAGATCAGTAAATTTTGTGACGTTTTTATTATATTTTACCTTATCGGTTAAAAATCCGCATTCTATTATTTCAACATTTGATTTAATTAATCCGGAAATAATATCCTTCGTATTTTCAAATCCAAAGTCCCATAAATTACAATATCCGCCGTCTCTTAACGTACAGTCTAAAATATGAACTCTATTCATATCAATCCTCCAGAAATCATTCTAATATAATATGATTATAAATTGCGTCCGCTATTTTAAAATCTTCAGGTTCATCAATATCAATTGATTCTATTTCACCTACCTCAACAAGAAAAGGCTTTTGCCCTATTCTTCTGTTCAGATTTGTTATTATATTTGATTTGTATATATAAAACCCGCTTGTTTCTTCAAACAACGGAGGTAAATCTTGCGTTCGGGGAATATTATCCAACTCATAGTTAAAAGGTCTTCCGTCTTTCCATAAAAAATCCTGAAGCTTCTTTACCGCAAATGACGAATCGAAATCGCCTGACAAAACAGCCTCTAAGCCTTTTTTAATACTTGATGATTTTATAAAAGGAGCGGTTGTATGCGTCATAACATATATGTCCGAAGGAATTTCTTTCGCAAAAGCCTGTAAAACCTCATTCATTTTAGTAGAATCCTGATCTAAATCTTCTGAACGTTTCAGATAATTGACATCTTCAGGAATGTATTTTTTTATATCGGGGTTACTGCAATAAACATATACTTCTTCTATTTCATTTATTTTTAAAAGAGTCGATAATATATACCAGCACAGCGGCTTGCCATTCTTAAAACATTTTGTATTCTTTTGAGGCAAACGTCTGTTATTTAATTTCATTGGAACTACAGCGGTTACTTTCATATAAATCTTCCTTATTATATCATTTTAATTTTCAAGCGCTTCATTAATTGAAGCTGTTTTAATTGAATTTATTAACGACTTTTCTGAACAGTTTTTCAGAATTATATTTTTATTATTGCAAATATCATTCAAATACTCATAGCCCTTAAACAATAAATACTGATCAAAAAAAACCTTAGACATATTCCAATGCTTAAGCAAACCGTTAATCTCATTTTCTGTATTATCGTTGCCGTACGCATGCATATCTTTATTTTTCTGATTTAAAGCGCAATTTATTGTCGCTACTATACCCGTAGAATCACAGCCTAACAAATATATCTCGTTGAAACCCATGTATATTGCTACAATTATACAATATTGTACAACAGTAGTAAATGAAGGAATAATAGAACATATATCAAATTCATCAAGTTTAAAAGCTTCAAATGGTATGCCGTTTATCAAATAATTAATATTAAGCTTTTCATCCAGCTTATTATCCTTTATAAATTTTAAAGCGGAAATAGGAACAAAGCATTCTGCATTTTCTTCAGACATTAATGAATAATTTTTCATTATATCATTCATATTATATTTCATGTCTTTTCTTAAATTAAAAAAAGCGTCATCTATCCAAAAATGATAGTTTGTTTTGGCATTTTTAAAATCCTTAACCTTGCAAAAATTATTAACGGAGAAAACAATTTCATTTGATAATAAAGCTAAATCTACATCCTTTAATGAGGGACCGTTTCCCAATATAAAACATCTTTGATTTTTATGAATATCCTTAAATCTATTATTATTATTTATTTTATATTTTATATTATCATCAATTTTAGCAAAATCGCTTAATATTTTATTTTTACGTAAGCTATTATATCTTTTTTCGCCTAATATGCTTTTAATAATATGCTTTAAATAAATATACAATTAACATCATCCTAACCTTCAAACCAGATCAAATCCATTTGATCTGAATATTTTTTCAATAATTCCTCGGGTACGTCTGAAATCTGTATATAACCTAATTTCCTATAAAACTTTATTGCTCTATGATTATTAGTAGATACACACCATATTACTCTTTTTATATTTAAATCTTCATGTGCGATCCGAATTATTTCATTCATACCAAATGAAGCGAAATTTTTTCCCATTGCCGTTCTTCTGACTGTAATGGCAAACTCTGCAAAGCTATCAGTATAATTAATATTTTTTAACGAAACTGTACCCATATATTCATCATTATCATCTGTTATGGCCATATGGATATTTTTTTTATCTGATAAACTGGATGAAATAAAAGAAACACAATCATCCTCAGTTTTATTTCTGAAATCTGTTTTTAAATGCATAGTAACGCTTTCGTCATGCATCCATTCCAACATTAGCAATGCGTCCTTTATTTTTAGTTTCCGTAATTTCATATTACCATCCATTTCATTATTCTCAAAAATAATCAGTTGAATTTATTTACCGTTTCAATAACATGACTTATTTGATCTTCAGTCATACCATAAAATATAGGTAAACTAAGCTCCGTAAGACTTAATTCTTCCGCAATCGGAAGTTCGCCCTTTTTAATATTCAAATCTTTATAACATTCCTGCAAATGGATTGCGGTAGGATAATGCATATTTGTAACAATGTTATTTTTTCCGAGAAATTCTGAAAGTTCATCTCTGCGGTCTGAACGGACTGCAAATATATGCCAAACCGGTTCTGCCCCTTCAATTACATGTGGAAGAACAATTGAGGGATTTTTTATTTCATTGATATACCTTGACGCAATTCTTTTTCTTTCCTGATTCATACGATTTAAATGTGACAGCTTAACTGACAAAAAAGCAGCCTGCATTTCATCCAATCTTGAATTATTTCCCTTATAAATATGATGATATTTATAATCTGAGCCGTAATTTCCCAATGCTTTAACCTTGTCCGCAATATCCTCAGAATTAGTTACAACTGCGCCGGCATCACCGAGAGCTCCGAGATTTTTTCCGGGATAAAAGCTAAATCCCGCCGCGTCTCCAAAACTTCCGATTATCTTATGTTTATATGTTGCTCCGTGAGCCTGTGCACAATCCTCTATAATATACAAATTATTTTTTTTGGCAATCTCTATTATCTTATCCATATCGACCGGTTGGCCATATAAATGAACAGGCATAATTGCCTTGGTATTCTTTGTAATTTTCTCTTCTATTTTTAATGTATCAATATTATATGTTTTAATATCCGGTTCAACAAAAACCGGTGTAGCTCCCGCGTATGTTACAGCCAAAGCAGTAGCAATAAACGTATTTGAAGGTATAATTACTTCATCGCCTGTTTTAATATCAAGCGCTTTTAACGCTAACATCAAAGCGTCAAGTCCGTTGCCTGTTCCTATACAGTATTTAGAATCGCAATATTCAGCAAACTTCGATTCAAAATCCCTGTCCTCTTTTCCGTCTATATACCAGCTACTGCATAATACCCTGTCAAAGGCTGCTCTGAGTTCTTTATCCAGTTCCCGCTCCATTGGTTTAAAGCTGACAAACGGTACGTTCATTACGGCTTCTCCTTACTATTTACCATTTTTATAAATTCGTCATAATCTCGAATATAATCCGATTCATCGTATAAATCCGACGCTAATACAAGCAATACTGCGTCGGGAGAAAAATCATACATTTCTCTCCACATATCATTAGATATGTACAATCCTTCGTATGGTTTTTCCAGTGGAACAATTTTCTTTTCAAAACCGTTATCCAAAAGAATTTTACATGTCCCATGAATACAGATTAGTATTTGCTCCAGCGATTTGTGTGCGTGAAAACCTCTTCTTACGCCTTCTCCTGTTTCATACATGTAATACACGCGCTTGATTTCAAATGGTATATCAATAAACTCTTCAAGCGCAACCAACTGTCCGCGGTCATCGCCGTGAGGCTGAAACACATATTTAACTACCTGCATTTTTTCTCCCTTCAATTACTCTAAATAATTTCATTTTTAAAATGATAAGTGAAATTATAGGATGTTTAATTACCCTTTTTATTTTGTTTTTATTATAGAAAAAATCGACTATTCTATCATTGGGATATTTCTTTTTTAACGCTGAAAAATTATTTTCAAAATCTTTTTCTAAAATTCTTTTCCATTCTTGACTTTTAGACGTTGATACTCCCGTACCATACTCATAATAAATTATATTGCTTTTATAATAATTAAGTTTTACTCCGTCCATTAATGCAAAGGCTGTTGACGTATTATCTTCTACATATTTACAATGCTCCTTAATTATATTAAAATATTTTAGCGCAGTATTTCTTTCGCGAAAATAACATGGTCCTAAAATATAATTATTATAAAAAAACATTAATTTTTGAAATTTTATTGAATATTCGTCTGAAAAATATTCCGGATGCAGCGGAATTTTTATATTATCGAATATTTGAATTTCACCGTTATTATTTAAATTATAACAAACAGGTTTGCCAAAGGTAATTAAATATTTATTCTTTTTAGAAAAATTATACAAACCATTTAGAACATCATTATCAGCTAAATAATCTCCCGGTGATATAAACAATACATATTCCCCTGACGATTTATTTAAAGCATTACAGCAATTAATTACCGTACCTGTATTCTTGCTATTATTAATGAATATAAAATCATTAAATTCATATTTTTTCAATAATTCACTTATCTCAGTAAATAGATTATTTTCAGAAGCATCGTCAGCAATAATCAATTCAAAATCAATATTTTCCTGCTGTAAGATTGACTCTATTGTCTTTTTTACCTTAAAAAAATTAGGATTATACATTAATAAAATAACAGATACAGATTTATTTTTATACATATTTCATTTCCTTAAAATATAAATTTAATTTTTGTTTTTTGACATTAAATCAAAAACAAGATTTTTTAGGTTCAGACCTTTTTTCTTATCACATTCGATTTCAAAAAAATTTATTTTCATTTTTATAGAAATAAATAGTAATATTTCTATAAAAAATATATAGTCCCATTGTACATTGTATCCAAATCCCTGTATAATAATTGGTATAATGACCGCGGAATATCTATAATCTAGTTTTCGACCCTTAATGTATATATATATAAGAAATGTATAATAGCAAAGAAATCCAATAATTCCCCGTGAAACAAGTATGCTTACAATGTCGCTTTCAATTGACCAACTGTCCAAATGACTATATTGCCCCTCCATAATAGTAATAGGATAACCTGAGCATCCTTGACCGTATCCGAATAAGCATTGGGCTAAAGAGCTGTTTTTTAATATTTCAGGGTACTTAGTAAAATATCCGATATGAACTGACGCGCTTGTATCGGTTGAAGGATTTTTTATTCGATTAATTAAATAATGCATTCTTTCTAATAGCGCTTCAAATAATCCGGTTTTTAAAATAACTATAAAAAATATAATAAAGGCTGCTGTAAATACAATTATTTTAACAGGGTTTATTTTTCTTGATATTATTATATTCTTTAACTTATTTAACCCTAAAATTATAATACATATTACAACACCGATAAACGAAGTTGAGTTGCCGCATATTAATGACTCTACTATTATTAAAATTCTTAAATACGTATTTTTAAATAATACAAACGCTATTACAAAAACCGGCGCCAATATTGCCGAATGCCATGAAAAACCAGATGGGAAGTATTCCCAGCTTCTTATAAAAGAAGCGTTTTTTACAAGATGTAAAGTATCAACAAAAATTAAACGATTCAAATCAATTCCCGCAAAATGATAAAAGATATACTGTATTGGAATCCAGAAAAGCTGAATTAAACACATTAATTTTATACCTTTTTTTAAAATAATCCAAATGCTGAAATTTCTTTTTAATAATAAATAAACATAACAAGCCGTAAAGTACAGAATAAAAGAATATAACGCTAAAAAGAATGCGGACTTTTTATAGGAATATCTCATATCGCTTGTTAACGATACAATTGTACAAATTATCAATTCCAAAAAAATCAAATTTATTATATTATATTTTAAGAAAACTATTTTTTTTTCTTTAATAAAGCAAAAAACACAGAATATAATTTGTACAAATAGAAATAATGTTCTGCCGCCAAATTGCAAAACAACAAGTGACGATACGCTCATCATTATAAAAAGTATATAATTATATATTTTATTTGATTGTAAAATATTACCCATATAACGTCACCATATTCAACTGACTCTTAAATTAATTATTTTTTACTATATTTAAAAGTCAAATTTACCGATTTTTCCTCTTGCTTTCCAAATTAGCTTTGGCGCAATTATATCAATGTTTTTAATTATAACTGCTAATCTGGTCCATGTTGAAGCTTCATTTAAAGCAATTTTAATTTTTCTGTTTCTGACAAAAGCAGAAATAAATTTTTTAGGGAAATAGCTGATTTTTCTCATGTATGCGGCTATTTCTATACTTGATTTTGCCATTTTAGTTTCTTCAGCAGATAAATTATTCCCCGTAAATTTATGCGTATATAACGGTCTTTCATATTTTTCAAATTTCTTTTTACTCAATATCAAAAGCATCCATAAAAACAAATCATCTGAACCATTTTTCCTTATCACAAACCTGGTCCACTCTCTTGGAATTGACGACTTGCGAATCAAGCACTGTCCGGGAGAAATAATTTGATTATGCCCCTTAATATAAGGCTCTATTTCAAAAGCATTTTTAAACTGTCCTTTACTTTTAAAGTGCAGGGCTTTAGTACCGTCCTGACGCTCGATATATGCGTTTGCTACGACAACATCACTTTTGCCTATAGTTTTATATTCTTCTAATAAACAGTCGTCGGCCAAATCGTCATCCTGATCAAGAAAAACTATAAAATCACCGCCGGAATTATTCAGGCCTGTTATTCGCGTCTGATGAATACCGGAATTTCTGATATGATTAACAACCTTTACACTAACAGAAGAATCATAGCTTGGCAGCTCTACGCTAATTTCAGGACTGTCATTGACAATAATCAACTCCACAGCAGAATCCGGAAACGCTTCATGTAATCTTTTCTTGTTATTTTCGGCAATTTTTATTAGATTAGGCAGATATTGATTCCCATAATAAAACGCCGTAATAATTGAAAATGTAACCATTAAATCATTCCTTATTTATTTCCGAGTTTAAAGATCTTTTATTTTCCACTGAAATCATAAATGGCGAAAAGTCTTTGTTTAGTATTTTCAGCTTAATAAGTATTTTCTTAATTCTTTGATTGAAATATGTTTTTGCAAGACACTTCTTAACGGCAAGATTATAATTGCCTTTGTCTTTAAGCATTTTAATAAAATTTTCATATTTCGGAGGCTTAGAAGAGGGTTTTTCCAACTGATGATTATGGATAATAGCCGTTTTCAAATCAACAGGATATAAATGAAGTTCAGCTTGTTCCAGAAGCTTCCTTCCTTTTTCATTTTGACATAATGCAAGCGAAATACCCTTTTTCTGCTCATAAACAGGCAGATCGCTCCCCCACGAGTCGCCTAACGTAAGGTCAGATACCCTTTCCCTTTTAGCGTATGGACACTCATAGCAATTTTCAGTATAATTGATTTGATTAAAAAAAGCTAAAAAATAGCAATCACACACTCCCGGCATTTCAATAAGCCGCTCATTTGGTGATTTTTTAAATACGTTCTTTTTTCTGAAGCTTATTCCGGAAAGCTCATTCAAATCTATATTATATTGTAAAAGAAATTGCTTAAGATTTTTCGGAGAAGGTGTTCCATGGCATATCAGATCAATAAGGTATAAATTTTCTCTTAATTTTTCTCCTGCAAATATTTTCAAAGCTGCCGCCTGACAAGGCAAACCAATGAAAAGTACCTTTTTATCTTTTTTCAGATATTCACAAATCTTATTATATATTCCTAACGGATTGCTCTTTACATATTTTGAACCTGTAAATTTTTCCGCGTCCTTTTCGTTAAATGCAAAATTGAATTTAAAATCGCCGGCAATAAAAGAACAACTGCAAACAATACCGCCGTTTCTTATAAACGTCTTTGCAATCTCTGCCGCAAATCCGCCTGACGATGATTTTGCTCTGATTTCTTCGGATTTTGCCCAGCCTTGATACCAAGATACAGGCGCAGTCAATTGAATGCTATTATTATTCTGACAAACTCTATGGCAAGCGTCGCATTTAATACATTTGTCTAAGTCTATTACAGCGTTATAAGAATTTATGTCGTCTTTTATACATATCGCGCCTGTACTGCATTTATCCAGACACGCCATACAACCGGTACATTTATTTTTTTCACATACAGTATTCAAATGCTTCTCACCTACTCCACGTTTTTTATTTATCGCCTGAAAACCTATCTATATTTCCGAACAAATATTCCAGAGATTTGCCTCTTTTATCATAAATTAATTTATTAACATACGAATAATCAATTTTATTCAATAATGTATCTATCAAAGACTGTTTAATATTTAACGTCACCATCCATTTTTCAAGCTGAAACTCTCTTAAAAGAGAACCAACCTTGTTAATACGGTTTTTTTCAGTAAGATATGCTGCAAATGGCCGATTATACTTTATAGCAAATGACGTTCCGTGAAATGTGCCTGTTATAACTCCCCAAGCGTTTTTAAACAAATAAGCCCATTCATAAGGCGTAATATTGGTAGTTTCAACTGTTGAATACCAATTCCTATATTCTCCGGCTCCTAAAATATTCATTCCGTTTTTCATAGCAAAATCCCGAATTATACTAACCTGTTCCGAATCCAAATTACAATCATATATTAATATATAAGGCTTTTTTTTAGCTATATTTTCTATCTTTGCTCGGTAAACAAGCTTATAATCATATAAAAACACCGGATCTAAGGTACGTTTAACTTCTTTATCGGTAAATGATCTAACAAGTTCTTCGGACTTTTCATCTCTTACCGAGATATCCTCAAACTTCAAGATACCGGCTCTGACAGCTTCCGGAATATGTTCATCCATTACCGTACTTCCACCGGTACTGGCAGAATACGTTATAATTGGACAATTGATTTTCTCTCCGAATTTTAACGGAGAATATGCAATATCATTAAAATTCCAGACCTCATCACTTCCGACAATAATCAGATCATAACCCAAAGAATTGATTTCATCAGCCGTTTTTACTCTTCTGCTCATCGGCATGGCATTCTCATATTTTTTATGTGTAAAAAACAATCTGATCTTAGAAATAAGCCCCAAAAAAGTATCTCCGCGTGTAGGTTTAAATCCAAAGAAATGAATATCGTTTCGACGTTCATGCTTTGAAATTCGATAATCAACCACTTCTACATCTACTAAAGAATATTTTTCTCTTATAACTGAAATCAATGCGTTTGCCTGCATATAAGCTCCAAAATTCTTTACATAGTGATGAGTTAATATTCCTATCCTCATTTTTAAGTTTAGCCTCTATTCTTATTTTCAGGATTTGACTTAAATCCTTGTAATATTTTATGAAAACACTATGCAGCGCTACAAGCTTTCATATATTTTTATAAGCTGCTGAAAATTATCCTCCGGCAAATATCTCGACTCATAGCTTAACCTCGCATTAACGCCGAGATTCCGGCAAGCAACAGGATCATTCCATAATTTCTTTATTGTTTCAGTAAAGCCCTCAACATCTCCCAATTTTATCTTATATCCGTTAACGCCATTTTCAATAGCCTCAGTTGAAAATCCCAAATCAGTAGCGATTATTGCTTTTCCAAGACTTTCCGCTTCAATCTCAACCATTGAACAGCCTTCATACCATATAGATGGAAATAATACGAATTCTGAGCATTTTACTATATTTAAGCATTTCTCATGCTGTGTATAACCTAAAAAATAAACGTTTTCTTTCTTTTCAGCCCACAAGGAAAACTCTTCTTCCAGCGGACCGCCACCCATAACTACAATCGGAATATCAGTAATCCGGTTCCAAATGTCCATAAGTATCCGAATTCCCTTTTCTTCACCGATTCTCCCGTAAAAAACAACATATTTTTCAGGAATACCGCGGATCTTTTTAGGCTGCAAATTAGCTTCAGCATCTAAAACAAAATTATATTTTTTTATGATTTTGTCAGAACAAAATCCTATATTTTTTAATAAATTAATCTGATTATCATTCAAACATATATATTTATCAATCTGTTTATAAAATGATTTTCTATACCTATGATATTTAAAAATAAACGCAACTATCAGACTCTGGAAATAAGAATTTTTAAAGCATTTATATTTACACATTCTGAAATAGCGACCGTCTCCGCATTCGTTGCATAGCTCAGTTCCCCTTAATGAAGTGGCGCACGGACATACAAAACGCGTATCGTGTAAAGTTGCCGCAACCTTACAGCCTGATCTTTTAGACGCATATAAAATAGACGGTGATAACAGAGGAAAAAAAGTATGAATATGCACTATATCAGGTTTTTCTTTTTCAATAATACGTTTAACATTTTTATAATTTTTAAATGACCATAGCATACCTAACGTCAATTTTATTTTGCCTATTACACCTAAATTATCAAAATCATCATTTGAGACAGTATATCTTATAACCTCGATACCATGCCTTTCCAGCAATTCAGTTTCATTCTTAAAAACCTGGTCATCTCCGCTTGCCGAACCTTTTCTATGAAAATTATGGATTGCAAGTATCTTCATAACTTCACCCTTTAAATTTAACTTATGAACAAATTTTCATACAAATTACAAATCAATTCCCAACTATAATTCTCAGCTATTCTTTTTTTCGCCTTTAACGCATATTCTGCAATTTCTTTTTCAGGCATATTATCGACTTTATTAATTAATAAAGCCAAGCTGTTATTATCTTTATTCCAATATAAAGCCGAATCTTCAGCCACTTCCCTGTTAAATCCAACGTCAAGCAGCAAGTTTAAATCAATGCTGCTTAAAGCCTCCAAAAGGCTGGGATTTGTACCTCCAACCTCATGTCCGTGAAAATAGCCGTATGCGTTTTCACGAATTTTCATCAGCAATTCCTGATCATAAACAGTTCCTACAAACTTAATTCTTCCGTCTTTTTCAAATTGCGTCTTCCGTTTTAGTTCTAAAAGAAATTTTTCCGAAACATTAGTAATCAAAGCAAAATTTTTATTTGTTTTGCTTTTCATAAATTCACTGATCATTGTTTCGTAATTATTTTCAGGTACAAATCTGCCTACTACAAGATAATATTCCTTTTTAGACAGACCGTTCGACCTATACCATTCCAAAAGCTTCGCATCGTCATCTGAAAGACTGCTTTTTCCGGTTTCGGCGCCGTATGCTATAAATACTGTTTTAGGATTATATTTTTCATAAGATTCATGAATATATTTTTCTATATTTTTACTGTCGCATATAAGCAAATCGGAATGCTTGACCATAAGACGCTCTGAAAGCTTCCAGTACATTTTTACAGGTGCAGACCATTTTGCTCTTTTCCATTCATGTCCGTCCGGGTTAACATAAACTTTTCCGCCAAGCGAATGAATTTGCTTTACATATCTTTTAAAAAATGGTCCTATACGACAGGCCAGTATATAAACAACGGCTTTATCAATATTATTCTTTTTTATATAATTGACTGTATATTTTAATGCATCAATATCATAAACAATTGCCTGTGCAGGCCCGATCTTTTTCTTTTTAATTTTAAAGCATTGCGCGTTATGATATATAAATTCTCCAACCTCTTTGTTATCGTCAACGGCGCACGCTACGTGATATTTTATTTTATCATTTGTTTGATGATATTCAGTAAGCTTATCTACAAAAGTTTCATATCCGCCATATGAAGCAGGAATTCCTTTTGAGCCGATAATAAAAACATTCTGCATATATCTTTTACCACACTTTATTTCTAAAATTTAAAGGTATCTTTTAAACCTAACCAAATCTGATCCTTATCGCTTAAAACCAGACTCGTTCCGTCTTTAAGAGTATAGCCCTCGGCATTAGCGCCGCCGCTGTATTCTCCTACAATCTCGGGCCAAATAATCCCTATTTCAGGATCATTCCACGCTATACCGCTCTCATCACCGGGATGATAAAAATCGGTTACCTTATAGCAGAATTCAGCAATATCACTCAATACTAAAAAACCATGAGCAAAGCCCTCGGGAATATAAAATTGCTTTTTATTATCTTCAGTAAGCTCCACGCCGTGCCATCTGCCGTACGTTTCCGAATCGCTTCTTAGGTCTACAGCAACATCAAATACCCTTCCCCTTATAACTCTAACAAGCTTTCCCTGCGGATACTGCTTCTGAAAATGAAGTCCTCTGAGAACGCCCTTTTTAGAGCATGATTGATTATCCTGTACAAAATTCATGTCAAGACCGGCTTCATTCATATCCTTTTTATTATATGTTTCCATAAAATAGCCGCGATTATCACCATGAACCGCAGGTTCTATAATGCAAAGACCGTCAATCCCGCCTGCATTCTTTTCAACTTTAATCTGTCCCATAATTTATTCTATTTCCTTTAGATATCTTTTAAGTGCATTCTGCCAGGTAGGCAGCGGCTCAAAGCCGTTTTCTAAGAGCTTTGATTTATCGAGTCTGCTGTTAAAAGGCCTTTTAGCCTTTGATATTCCGTATTCCTCGGTTGTCACCGGAACAACGTTCGTATTATATCCTGCCTGTTTAAAAATTTCACAGGCGAAATCATACCAACTGATATAGCCTCCCTCATTGGTAGCATGATAGTAACCGTAATTTTCCGACTCGGCCATATCGGCAATAAGCCTTGCAAGATCATAAGTATATGTCGGAGTTCCGATCTGATCATTTACAACCCTTACCGTATCATACTTTTTGCCAATATTAAGCATAGTCTTAATGAAGTTTGAGCCATTCACACCGAAAACCCATGCTATACGAACAATAAAGTACTTATCAAGAGCGTCTGCAACCGCAAGCTCTCCTTCAAGCTTGGTCTGACCGTAAACATTCAGAGGAGCATAATTTCTGCAATCAGGTTTCCAAGGATCTGTTCCACGGCCGCTGAACACATAATCAGTAGAAATATATATCATTTTACAGTCAAGCTTTTTACATACATTCGCAATATTTTTAGTACCCTCAACATTAACTGAACGAACTATCGATATATTATCACGATCCTCTGCAGCGTCCACTGCCGTCCATGCGGCGCAATGAATTACAACATCGGGGTTGGCTTTGACAACGACTTTATTTACGCTTTCCGGATCAGTAATGTCCATTTCTTCAATATCAACGCCGATAGTTTCATATTTACGGCTATTAAGCTCATTGACTACATCAGATCCAAGCTGACCTTTAGCGCCTGTAACCAAAACTCTCATTATGCGCGTCCCTTTTCCTTATACATCTTATCATAATAGCTCTGATATTCACCCGATATTATATCCTGCCACCATTTTTTATTATTAAGATACCATTCAATAGTTTTCTTTATCCCATCTTCAAATTTTGTTTCAGGAAGCCAGCCAAGCTCATTGTGTATTTTCGTCGGATCTATAGCATATCGCATATCGTGTCCCGGCCGATCAGTAACATAGGTTATAAGACTTTCAGGCTTGCCAAGCTCGGCGAGGATAGTTTTAACAACCTCTAAATTAGTTTTTTCATTATGTCCGCCTATATTATAAACCTCGCCTTCTCGGCCTTTTCTTATTACAAGGTCGATTGCCCTGCAGTGATCTTCAACATAAAGCCAATCGCGAACATTTTCACCCTTGCCGTAAACAGGGAGACTTTCATCGGCAAGCGCGCGGCTTATTATCAGCGGAATAAGCTTTTCCGGAAAGTGATATGGTCCGTAATTATTTGAACATCTTGTTATAGAAACAGGAAGTCCGAACGTTCTGTAATATGCAAGTACAAGTAAATCCGCACCAGCCTTTGAAGAACTGTAAGGACTGCTTGTATGAATCGGAGTATCTTCCGTAAAGAACAGATCAGGTCTGTCGAGCGGCAGATCGCCGTAAACCTCATCGGTAGACACCTGATGATAACGCTTGACGCCATACTTGCGGCATGCGTCCATAAGCACCTGAGTACCCATAATATTTGTTTTTAAGAATATACCCGGATCTTCAATGGAACGGTCAACATGCGATTCAGCGGCAAAATTAACGATCATATCAGGCTTTTCTTCTTCAAAAATTTTTTCAACAGCCTCTCTGTCAGCGATATCAGCCTTTATAAATCTGAATTTAGGATTTTTCATTGCATCTTTCAGCGTTGAAAGATTTCCGGCATACGTGAGCTTATCCAGACAAATTATTCTGTCCTCCGGATGCTCCTTAAGCTGTAAATATACAAAATTTGAACCTATAAATCCGGCTCCGCCTGTTACAATAATAGTCATATTCTTCTCCATTAATCTATTTTCTAATTTTTCAAAGACTTTCCCACAAAAAATTTAAATTATTGTTGTCAATAAATCTTTAAAGAAAAAATAAAAAAGTATATATATATATATATATGAACGCATTAAATAAAGACATAATTTATTATAAAATAAAAACCATGATACATAAAAAGCATCTTAAAAATATGGCACTGAAACTTTAGTTAATAAAAAGATAATTCAAATGATATTGAATGACACAACGCCGCTATATTATACAAAAATCTATTGATGTATTCCGGTCACATATTTCCCAATGCATCAATGAAGCGTATCCATATATTTTCCATCAATAACGTCCATAAGGTATCGACCATACTGATTTTTCTTCAATACCTCATAGGCTTCAATAACCTCTTCTTTAGAAATCCATCCGTTAAGATATGCAATTTCTTCAAGGCATGCAATTTTTCTATGCTGATGATCTTCAATAGTTTTTACAAAGTTTGAAGCTTCTGCAAGGCTTTCATGCGTTCCGGTATCAAGCCATGTAAATCCTTGTCCCAAAAGCTCTACACTCAAGGCGCCGTTTTCAAGATAAATTCTGTTAAGATCAGTTATTTCAAGTTCTCCGCGAGCTGAAGGTTTAAGGGTTTTTGCGTATTCAACAACTCTTTTATCGTAGAAGTAAAGACCTGTCACACAATAATTAGACTTAGGATTTTCAGGCTTTTCTTCAATTGAAATTGCTTTTCCGTCATCATCAAATTCAACGATTCCAAATCTCTTCGGATCATCTACATAATATCCGAACACCGTAGCTAAATTCTGATTCTCTGCTTTTCTTACTGCTTCCACAAGTCTTTTTTTAAGACCGTGTCCGGCAAAAATATTATCCCCAAGCACCATTGCGGCGCAATCATCGCCTATAAATTCCTCACCTATTATAAAAGCCTGAGCAAGTCCGTCAGGAGACTGCTGCACCTTATATGATAAATTCAAACCAAACTGCCGTCCGTCGCCAAGCAATTCCTCAAACCGAGGCGTATCATAAGGAGTAGATATTATAAGAATATCTTTAATTCCGGCATTCATAAGCACTGACATAGGATAATATATCATAGGTTTATCATATACCGGTAATAGCTGCTTGGATGTAACCTTTGTTAAGGGATATAGTCTTGTTCCGGATCCACCGGCGAGAATTATTCCTTTCATGTAAACTCCTCTATTTTTTCGATTATATACAATATAGCCTTAATACAGCATAAATCACATTTCTTTTATTATATCACTCAAATGTCGCAAGGTCAACTGTTTTAAAGCCTTTTCCAACAATTTGTCAAATAGTCGAATTTAATATATATTTTTATAAGCTAAAATAAACAAGTAAGAAAAGTAAAAATTATCCATTATTACTAAATTTAAAAATTAATTTATTTCGTAACAATAAAATTTATATATTAAAACGCCGATTATACTTAGTATAATCGGCGTTTATTCTTTTATTCAAAAGATAAATCTGACACAATATCAAAATTATTATTCAAAAGAAGCCAATTTGGACGAAAGCCTCTCATAAGATTCCAGTAGCCAGCTCCGCGAAGACCGTATTCCTTAATAAGATCAAACTTTGCCTGTATGCTTCTTACATCCTCAAACCACACTTCTCTCTCAGTTCCGTTTTTTATATAATGAAAATTCGGCGCCTGTGAAACGCTGTCATAATCTATAACAGCTCCGTTCTCTCTTGCTATATCAACCGCCTGAATGTTTCCGATAGTATCAGCCCTTGTTACACCTCTTCCATACGGCAACGGCCAATCATATCCGTAATTTGGAATACCAAGATTAATTTTATTAACTGGTATTTCAGTAACCGCATAATCAACTATACTTCTAACCTGCGGCAACGGTGCAACCGCCATAGGGGGGCCATAGGTATACCCCCATTCATATGTCATAAGCAATACATGATCCGCTGCTTCTCCAAGCCCTCTGTAATCTATACCCTCATATAATAATCCCCGCTGATCGACAGAAATCTTCGGCGGAAGAGCTACAGATACCGTTCTTCCGATAGAATGCATTTCTCCTGCTAACCTTCGTGTAAATTCAACATAAGCGTTTCTGTCCTGCGGAAGTACAAATTCAAAATCAAGGTCTATACCGTCGTATCCCTTAGCCTGAACAGCATTAACCAGCTCCGCTATTACATTATTCTGAACCTGTTTATTTTTCAATAGAATATTCACAAGCTCGTTACTGAAATTTCCCTGTTCGTTCAGCGAGGTAAGTACAAGAATCGGTTTAACTCCAAACTCCTTCGCACGCCTGATCAGCAATTCATCATCGGCATAAATAAGATTTCCCTGATTTGTAAAACCATATGAAAATATATATAATTCCGTAAGAAACGGCAAAGTTTCAGTTAAAATGTTCTGATCTATAAAGGTATATGCATAACCTCCGGAAAACAAAGCGGAAATTTTAGTCTGACCTTTATAGCTTATTACTATCGGCTGACCGGGCTGAATATAAACACTGCCCAAAAGAAATGGATTGTTTCGTATAAGCTGCTTTAAAGATATTCCAAAGGCGTCTGCAATTGAATATATAGAATCTCCTGAAACGGTGGTATAAAGAATTTCCGGTTCTAATATAAGCAGAGCCTGCCCCGTTACAAGATCGTCAGGTATTTCAAGCTGATTATCATAAATAAGTCTGCTTACCGGAATATTGTACCTCGCCGCAATAGAATATGACGTATCGGCAGTTGAAACTATATGTATCTGCATAAATGCTCTCCTTGTATATCAGTTATAATTAATATTACAGAGAATTTTAATTGTTTATTATATTTATACTATTTAAATTGTTGTTTTATGTCCGTATACCAAAGCTATAATTCACTTATTTTCCCAGTTAATTTGTATCATTACATATGTAGTAAATAATGCTATATACTTATGAAATGAAGGGAGTATTTATTCTTGAGCTGATAGAATTGTTTTAATCAGGAGCGTCGGAATGCAGGCATGTTCTGTATATTACAGATAAAGACGTCGCAGCTTTCTGCGATGATTTTCTCAGTAATGCCAAAACATACACTGCAAAGCTGCGGTCATCGCTAAATCATGACATAGCAAAAAGCATTTAAAAATATGCTAAACAAAAAGAGACTGCACATTTACATGCGCAGTCTTTTCCTTTATAAATTATAATTAAGAATAAGCCTTCTTAGCAGAATAAGGTCAAAAGTATTTACATATCCGTCAGTATTCAAATCAGCTCGCATATATTGATTTTTCTTCAGTTCAGTTTTTCTGCAAAGATACTGCTGAAGAAGTACGGCGTCGGCAACATTAACCTTACTGTCAATATTTATATCACCGTATAGCCCGGAATCAGTTCCGCCTTCCGGTTCTGTTCCCCAAACAAGCTCTCCGTCCTGATATGCTGTTATTTTTTCTGTAAGAGTATAGGTTTCCTCTATAAGACCTTCCCGACTATAATCATCTGACGGATCCCAATGCGTAGTATAATTTGAATCCATATCGGCTATAAGTCCGAAATGGAACGCTCTCGTACCGTAAAACGAACAGCCGTCCCAGCTTATTTCAACATAATAGGTTCCCTTATCGTCCCATTTGACCGGCTGGGATATAGTCGCAAAGGATTTTCCGTCACTGTCCGCATTTTCCTGGTCATAATAAATATCCACCGTAACATCGTCTACCGACTGCCCCGCATTTATCAGCTCATTAACATTAAAGAAATATTTTGCGCTGAGCGTATCAATATATCTCGGCGGTATTGAGGTATCGTTGCAAATAGATATTTCTATCTGTGAACGTGCGTCATTTTCCTGCATAACGCGAGCCTGAATATATACTTCGTTGATTTCTCCTTTAATTGATTCTTCCGAGGGCGGAAAATTTTCAACCGGCTTGTTTCCCATTTTTTTACCGTAATACTCATATAATCCGGCGCATGCCCCTGTAAACGCGGCATTATAGTCGACGGCTACCTCATTGTAAATAAAATCCTTAGTTTCATCTATGTGAAAATCATCCTCATCGGGTCCCCCTACCAATGCTCCCCAAAGCACATGAGTCTGATCAAGCGGATCATCCATATTAAGCGTCTTTGATCCGTGAGCAGCACGATGATGAGGATGTGAAGCAGCATTATCAGAATATCCGACTATATAGGCTCTATTCATAGGATTATCACCCATTATATATTCCATCTGGCCCTCTGCCCAGTCGGCAAATTTCATATCTCCGGTTTCCTTGGCATAAACAAGAGCGCATAGCTGCGCCGCAGTATCATATCTGCATGAACCGTAATTATTAAGCATTGAAAATCCGGCCGGAGTTTTGCTTAAAAAAGCTCCGTCAGTAGGATCTGCTGTCATTGCAGATTCGGGATCGTATTCAAGATTCCAAAGCGTATCGTCGGGACCTCCGGGATATGCATGCTCTATACCGGACCAGTATTCAAGATTCCATCGGAAAATATACCAGTCCCGAGCGGTATTTGTAATAGGAGCAAGCTTGGCGAAAACTCCGCCCCAAACAGTATCCCAGCAGTGTACCCATATATTCTGCCAGCAATTTCCCGTATCGGAAATTATTCTTTTCATATAGCCTGTATACGGATGAGCGCCCATATCGTTTGAAACGCTTTCATCTACAGAGATTATATCATTGATATAATCATATCTGCCCGTGCATTCATAAAGCCAAACGGCCGCCCATGCAAGCTCGTCATAATCATAGCTTGACGTATAAAAGCCTCCATCATAGCCCAGACTCGTCACCGTAAGACCATCGGTTTCAGAATGAGTTCTAACAGCAAATTCATAAAGCTTGATTGCCGCATTAAGGCATTCGGCCGCATATTCGGGCTCTGTATCCCTGAAATTCAGATAATTAACGGCTAAGGACGCAGACACGCCGGCGCACATATCAGATGCAGGAGTTTCCTCAGTAGCAAAATAAGCCGGTCTTGCAAAATTAAGGAGACTTTCATTCTGAAGCTCCGGTGCGTTCCAATAATTATGATCTATATTGCCTTCTCCCACCTGATAGCAGAATGCAAGAACATCCCCGTTCTCGTCAAAATATGTGCATTTAAGATAATAATCATTAAACCAATGAAGAATATCTTCAACATGCCATTGCTGACCGGAATCTGCATATGCGTCCCTGAATTCATAATATCCCCAGCCGACGGTAGACGCAGCATAGCTTCCCGGCAGACAGAATTTAACATGATCTCCCGCGTCGTGCATTCCTCCTGAAACGTCGATAGTTCCGTTTCCGTCAGGATCAAGTATTTTACGGTGTTCGTTTATAAATTCCTGAGAAAGATTCGTACCCTTAAAATCTTCCCCCATAGGAATAAGCGGAACCTCGGCGTCTTCAGTATGACAATCGCCCCTCCACTCAAGATTTCCTCCTGTTATTCCAGAACCGCATTTATTTGCGTCGTAAAAATAAAGCGATAACTGGAGAGCCTTTGCAAAGTTTACATCAACAGCCGAATCAGCAATATCTGCCGTAATTTCCGCCGCAGACGGAAGAACAAACGACATGCATATTATCGAAAAACATACTGCGGCCGATATAATTCGCTTGATTAAATGTCTTTTTTTCAAAATTACCGCGTCCTTTCGTCATAATTAAAACGTCTTTATAGCTTATACCGTTTATATGAATTTAACAAAACTATATTTATATGTTAACATTTTTCTGTAAAAAAATAAAGTACTTTTTTCAAATTTAAATATATTTGTGAATAATTACTTAAAATCATATAATTATATTGTTTGTTTTTTATAATAATTCTTTCAAAACGCTTTTCGGCGCTTTATACAAATAATTTCCTAAATCCATTAAAATCATTGACATAATTATACTGCCGTGTTATCATTTAATTGAATACTATTTGTGAAGGAGAGGGAAATATGAAACTATCTTTTTATAAAAGAATTATCGTATCCATTATGACCGCCGCCGTTATCATGATAGGCTCATCAGGAATATCTGCCGGCGCGGCTCCGGATGAATACCACGACGACTGGCTTCATGTAAACGAGAACGCCGAAATTGTCGATATGTACGGAAATCCCGTATGGATAACAGGCTGCAACTGGTTTGGATTTAACGTGGGAAGTCAGGTATTTGACGGCGTATGGTCACAGAATATGCACAGCATGCTCTCACAGATTGCCGATCACGGATTCAATTTTTTAAGGGTACCCATGTCAACTGAAATACTGCTACAGTGGAAAAACGGAGATCCTGATCCCGCAACGCCTAAGGTAAACGAATACACTAACCCTGAGCTAACCATTGAAAAGGTTCAGGGCGGAACCGTCATGTATAGCTTCGATATATGGAATCAGGCAGTTGAATGGTGCCGCGAGCTTGGCATCAAGATAATGATAGATATACACAGTGCGGAAACCGCTTCTGCTGGTCATCAGGTAAGTTTATGGTATACTGACAAATTCAGCGCAGAGGACTGGTGCGAAGCTCTTGAATGGTTTGCGGATTATTACAAGGACGACGATACAATACTTGCTATTGATCTTAAAAATGAGCCTCATGGTACGGCCGATGTTCCCTCGCTTATGGCGAAATGGGACGATACCGAGGATCCGAACAACTGGAAGCATGCTGCTGAAACCTGTGCCGCACGAGTTTTGAACAAAAATCCTAATCTTCTTATAATGGTTGAGGGAACTGAGGTTTATCCCAAGGAGGGATATGACTGGACTGCTCCGAGAATCGATTATACGACAATGACGGAATTCTATCACGGAACATGGTGGGGAGGAAATTTCAGAGGAGCAAAGAAATATCCTATAAATCTGGGCGAACATCAGAGCCAGCTTGTATATTCTCCTCACGATTACGGTCCCTTAGTATACGATCAGAAATGGTTTTATGACGGCTTTACTAAAGAAACGCTGCTTGAGGACTGCTGGTATGATAACTGGTTCTTTCTCCAGGACGAAGGGACAGCTCCTTTGCTTATGGGAGAATGGGGCGGTTTTATGGACGGCGGTAAAAACGAAGCATGGATGACTTATCTACGCGATTTCATGATCGAAAACAGAATACATCATACATTCTGGTGCTTTAACGAAAACTCAGGCGATACGGGCGGTCTCGTTTACGATAATTTCGGAAAATGGGACGAAGAAAAATATGCTCTGGTAAAACCGTCGCTGTGGCAGAATGAAAGCGGTAAATTTATAAGTCTTGATCATACGATACCGCTTGGCGAAAACGGAATATCCCTATCAGAATATTATTCCGATTCTACAGATCCGACGATTCCCTCGTTTGTTTTAGGAGATGTAAACGAAGATTCAAAGGTAAACATCTTTGATTCCGTATTGATTAGAAAGTATTTATTAACAGGAGAAGCTGAAATAAATTATGATAACGCCGATATGAACGATGACGGTACTGTAAACGTTGCTGATCTGGTTATGCTGAACAGCTTTCTGATTTCTTGAGCGATCTTATAGCATTTTGGAATAAAATTTATATTTTAGCCGTTTTATAATTGACATATGCCGGAAACTGTGATAGAATGAAAAAGAATGAGGTGTGTTTATGCCAAGACCGCAAAAGAAAAGGTTTGTTTGCCGTTTACCACAAACTGAAAAATTCTTTCCGTCCAAAATTACAAATACAGATTATGTTAAAATGACAGTCGATGAATATGAAGCAATAAGACTGATTGATCTTCAAAACTGCACACAGGAGGAATGCTCGTCACAGATGCATGTTTCCCGTACAACAGTTCAAGGCATTTATAATGAAGCGCGGAGAAAAATAGCAGACGCGATAGTAAACAGTAAAATACTTTTAATTTCCGGAGGAGATTATATTACATGCAGCCGTTATAATAAGCAATGCAAAACAGGCTGCAAAAAATATTGTCATAAACACCAATGTTCCAAAAAAGCTTTGGAGGATAAATAAATGAAAATTGCAGTAACCTATGAAAATGGTCAGATTTTTCAGCATTTCGGACACACGGCTCAATTTAAACTCTATGAAATTGAGAACGAAAAAATACTCGGCTCCAGCATTATTGATACAAACGGAAGCGGTCATGGAGCGCTTGCCGGTTTTCTGGTTTCAAATAATGTCAGCGTATTAATCTGCGGCGGAATCGGCGGCGGAGCAAAACAAGCGCTTGCAGAAGCCGGTATTAAGCTTTTCGGAGGAGTAACCGGAAACGCAGATGAGGCTGTAAATTCATATCTCTCAGGAAATCTCGGATATGACCCGAATGTGCACTGTAGCCATCATGAACAGGAGCACGGAGGTGAATCCCACACCTGCGGAGCTCACGGCTGCGGAAGTCATAAATGCGATAATAAATAAAACAACGGCAGACACTTTACGTGTCTGCCGTTGTTAATTTACCATATCCTTGTTTATTCTTTAGCTGTATAAAATATGATTGAATCCATGCTCTGCCATATTGCTGAAAGGTAGCCAATTCCTCTGCTTGCTCCGGTTATAAAGCGCATCTGTCCTTAATACTAATCATTTTTAATATCCTTTTTTGCCTTTTCAAGCATTTCTATTACTTTGTCGCACCAAACATCAAATTCTTTGTCCTCAACTTGACACTCTCTATGAGAAAGTACATAATCCACAGTCTGTTTTATTCCCGTTTCCGCTCTTACAACAGCCTTAAATTCCGGTACGGCATTTTTAAGCTTTGTATTGTCAAAAACAACAGAATTTGATTTATCGCCTGTAAGACTTCCGTTAAAATCATAATCGCCGACCGCGTCTAAAAATTCAGACGCAACATAATACGGTTTTAGCTCAACCCTCAAAGCGTCCGCTATAATCTTATATATCTGATTCCATGTAAGGGTTTCATCAGAGGTTATCTGAAACGCTTCTCCGACAGCATGCGGATTTCCGATAAGCCCGATAAAGCCCTCAGCAAAATCCGTATTATGGGTAACAGTCCAAAGCGAGGTACCGTCGCCTTGTATTATCACGGGTTTTCCCTCAAGCATACGCTTTAAAACCTGCCAGCTTCCATTTTTTCCATGAACGCCCACCGGTACAGAACGATCTCCATAGGTATGGCTGGGACGAATTATTGTTACAGGAAAATCATTTTCACGATGCATTTTCATAAGAAAATCCTCACAGGCTATTTTATCTCTTGAATATTTCCAGTAAGGATTGGCAAGCGCCGTGCCTTCCGTTATTCTGTAATCTAAAACCGGCTTATGATAGGCAGAAGCCGAACTGATAAAAATATACTGTTTGGTTTTTCCGCTGAAAAGCCTGAAATCCCGTTCTGTCTGTTCGGGCGTAAAGGCTATAAAATCGCATACAGCATCAAAGAAGCTGTTTCCAAGCTTTTTAGCCGTATCTGATTCGTTATTTATATCAGCTTGAATACAACGCGCGTTTTCAGGAAGTTCTATGTTCCTTGTACCCCTATTTAACAGATAAAGCTCGCAGCCCTGTTCAGCAAGTCTTTTCGATACGGCTGAGCTGATAGTTCCAGTTCCTCCAATAAGCAATACTTTCATTATATTTACCTTTCAATTATAGTTTTGCCTTTGCGGCTATACGAAAAATTTCTGTAACGTCCCCGGAAGAAAGAGAAACGAAGCCTCCCGTTTTTCCTTCGCCTAATCCCAGCTTTTCCACCATTAAAGGAATGTCCTCCTCTTTGGCGCCGAGTTCATCAAAATTAATCGGCATTCCTATGTCATGTAAAAATCTTCTGAACGCTTTTATTCCCTGGACAGCCGTTTCCTCCGGATTTTCAAAGTTCATTTCACAGCCCCAAACTCTTGTCGCCGCTTGAGCGAATCTCATAATATTATGTCTATAAACAAATTCCATCCATGCAGGCATAATCACTGCAAGTCCGGCGCCGTGAGCACAGTCATATAGTCCCGAAAGCTCATGCTCTATGGCATGGCTGTTCCAATCCTGACTTCTTCCTACACCGACAATGTCATTGTGAGCTACGGTTCCCGCCCACATAATATTTGCTCTTGCTTCATAATTATCCGGCTGATTCATTACTCTTGGAATTTCCTTTATCATTGTAAGAAGCACAGCTTCGCATAATCTGTCAGTTATTTCAACTTCTTTAGTATTGGTAAAATACCGTTCAAATACATGAGCCATAATATCGGAGGCTCCGCATGCCGTCTGATATGCCGGAAGCGTAAACGTAAGCTCAGGATTAAGTATCGAAAATTTCGGTCTCAGGCAATCCGCACCTGTATCGCGCTTTAGCATTCCGTCTTCCTTGGTAATAACGGACGCACCGGAAGCTTCGCTGCCAGCCGCCGCTATCGTAAGCACTGTTCCAATCGGAACTGCTCTTTCAACCGGCTTATCCGCACCATAAAAGTCCCAAAAATCCCCGTTATAACAGACGCCTGCCGCAATGCCTTTAGCGCTGTCAATACAGGAACCGCCTCCTACTGAAAGTATAAAATCAATATTTTCGCTTCTGCAAAGCTCTATACCCTCATAAACCTTGGTATCACGTGGATTAGGCTTAACTCCTCCAAGCTCGGCATACGGTATATTTTCCGACTCCAGCGACTTTTTTATTCTTCCGATCAATCCCGACCTTACTGCCGATCCTGAACCGTAATGAATAAGTACCTTAGTACCGCCGTATTTTTTCACATACTTCCCGCATTCGTTTTCTCTTCCCTTGCCAAAAACAAATTCTGTGGGACTATAAAAATTAAAGTTATCCATAATAATCTCCAATCCTCCGCCCGCGGCATATATAATCGCCAACATAAGCATACGGTTTCTTTACCGCTATTTTACCATTATTTTTAAATGAAATCAATAGTATTTTCCAATTTTTTTATATATGCACAGGTTTTAAAGCGAAACGGAGCGCCATGAAAAAACGCTCCGTTTCAATTTACAGAAACTTTCTTAAATTAGAGGAAAGATCTTCTTCAATACTAATCAGCTTTTTAGCAAGCTTTTTTGATTTTTCATCTGCCGCTTTATATTGATTTAAATATTTAAAAAGCGATTTAACACCCATATTACATCCGTCCGTTATTAAATCTGCTGCAACATTATCCGATTCATTTACAGCTAATTTTACGTTTGTTTTCATCCAAGACATACCCTTTGCCATTGCTCCGGGATCCTTTCCGTCGTCATGATAATCATTCAAAAGCTCTAAAAGCTCATTTTTTAATTCTTCATTGTCCTTCATGCCGTTTTGAAGTACTTTTTTCAACTCTTCATTCTTTACATATTTCATAACCTCGTCAATTGCAGATATTCCCATTTTTATACCTGCGTCGCACTCCCGAAGCAACCTTATGGTATCCTGTTCAATCATAATAAGTCTCCTTTGATTTTTTAATATCTTTAATAATTTTGCCTGTTTATATAAAAATATTCTAAACCGAATATAAATTTATTGCTTAACGCTTTAATCCTATTAAATAATATTTTTATTAAAGATGTTTTTTTATTGAAAAACTGTATAAAATATGATATAATTATTAATATGTTTGCCAATAAATCTGACTATATTATGGCGGAAATGGAGATATATATGGACAAGCCGGAAATCCTTGAAAAAATTAAGAAGCTCTCTGAAGAAATTGAAAGACATAACAGAAATTATTATATTTTGGATAATCCCCAGATTTCAGATTTTGAATTTGATTCAATGATGCGGGAACTGATAAAGCTTGAATCAGAAAATCCCGAATTTGCTCTTGAAACCTCCCCCACTAAGCGTGTAGGCGGAGATGTATTGACTTCTTTTAATAAAATAGAACATAAGGTTCAGATGGCCAGCCTTCAGGACGTTTTTTCATTTGAGGAAGTTGAAGCTTTTATAAACAGATGCAAAGAACAGCTTGATTCTCCGGTATTCGTTGTAGAGCCTAAAATTGACGGTTTATCCGTATCGCTTGAATATGAAAACGGAATTTTTAAAACTGGATCTACGCGAGGAAACGGTTTTGTCGGAGAAGATGTAACAGAAAATATTATGACAATAAGATCCGTTCCGTTAAAGCTTAAATATCCTCTTGAACTCATAGAAGTAAGAGGCGAAGTATATATGCCTAAAAAAAGCTTTAACGAGCTTGTAGAAATTCAAGAGCTTAATGATGAACAGCCCTTTAAAAATCCAAGAAACGCGGCAGCCGGCTCATTAAGGCAAAAGGATTCAAAAATTACTGCAAAACGTAAGCTTGATATTTTTGTATTCAATTTACAGCAGATTGACGGAGCGAAAATAACATCTCATAAACAGTCGCTGGATTATATGGCAGAGCTTGGATTTAAGGTTATTCCGGGGTATAGACAGTGCAGAACATATGAAGAAATAACGGAGGAAATCAAAAAAATCGGAGAAATGAGAAACAAATATTCCTTCGATATTGACGGAGTTGTTATAAAGGTAGATAATTTTGAGCAGCGCAGAAAAATGGGAGAAACGGCTAAATACCCTAAATGGGCCGCCGCATATAAATATCCGCCTGAGGAAAAGGAAACCAAGCTGCTGAGCATTGAGGTTAACGTGGGAAGAACAGGCGCTATTACTCCGGTCGCCTTGTTCGAGCCTATCATTTTGGCCGGTACAAGCGTTTCAAGGGCAGTACTTCATAATCAGCAGTTTATTGACGAAAAGGACATAAGAATTGGAGATACCATACTGGTAAGAAAAGCAGGAGAAATTATTCCGGAGGTTATTCGTTCTGTCAGCCATTCGGAGGATTCGGCTCCGTTTCATTTACCTGATGTATGTCCCGTATGCGGCGCTCTTGCCGTCAGATATGACGATGAAAGCGTTTTGCGATGCCCTAACACGGATTGCCCGGCTCAGCTCTTAAAAAATATAATACATTTCGCATCAAAGGACGCTATGAATATCGACGGTCTTGGTCCCGCAATTATAACTGTACTTTTGGAAAAGGGACTTATTAAATCAGTCGCAGACCTTTATACTCTAAAAAAGGAACGGCTTATCGAGCTTGATCGTTTTGCTGAAAAATCCGCAGATAATCTCATTAACGCAATAGAGGCTTCAAAAAATAATAATTTTGACCGGCTTATATTTGCGCTTGGTATAAAAAATATAGGATCTAAAGCCGCAAAATTATTATGTGAAAAATTTTCAGATATTAACGGCATAATAAATGCGTCTACCGAGGAAATAAGTCAGATTGACGGCTTCGGAGATATTATGGCGCAGAATGTTGAAAAGGCATTTAAGGAGCCTCACCTGATTGAAATTATTAACCGTTTTAAAAGTTACGGCATTAATATGTCTTATAAATCCTCGTCGGATAACGGGGATAAACGACTTAACGGCAAAACGTTTGTGCTTACCGGTACTCTTCCCACAATGAAAAGACGTGACGCTCAGGAGCTAATCGAAAAATCAGGCGGTAAGGTTTCGTCTTCAGTTTCCAAAAAAACCGACTATGTCGTTGCCGGTGACGACGCCGGAAGCAAGCTTATAAAGGCACAGCAGCTCGGAATAAGAGTAATAAGCGAACAGGAGCTTATTGATATAACTAAATAAAAAGGATGGTAGTTATGAAAATTGATATCAAACACATAGCCAAGCTTTCCAGATTAAAAATCGAAGACAGCAGGCTTGAAAAATTCGAAAAGGATATGGAAATGATCGTCAATATGGTAGACAATATGCCTGATATTGACGGTCCGCTCACTCTCCTTGACGAAGAAAACCCAATGACTCTAAGAGAAGATATAGCTGTAACGAATAAATTCAAACGTGAGGAACTATTGTCAAATGCGCCGGAGGTTCAGGCAGGCTGTCTTGTAGTTCCTAAAACTGTAGAATAATAAAGGAGTTAAAAGCTATGAAGTTATATGAAAAAAACGCGGCGGAGCTTTCTGAAATGCTCAGAAGCAAGAAATGCAGCGCTGCTGAAATATGCGACGACGTTTTGGAACGTATTCATGAAACCGAAGATAAAATAGGAGCCTATGTGACGTTATGCGAGAAAACCGCAAAAGAAAACGCCGCCGCAGTCGATAAGGCTCTGGCTTCCGGAGAAAGCCTTCACCCGCTTGCAGGAATACCGATAGGTATTAAAGATAATATCTCAACAAAGGGAATCAGAACTACATGTTCATCAAAAATGCTTGAAAACTATATACCGCCGTTTAACGCTACTGTTATGGACAAAATAAATGAAGCGAAGATGACGGTACTGGGCAAAATGAATATGGATGAATTTGCTATGGGATCTTCAACAGAAACATCTTATATGCATCTGACAAAAAATCCTTATAATACCGACTGCGTTCCAGGCGGCTCTTCAGGCGGTTCCGCAGCAGCTATATCCTCCGGAGAAGCTATACTTACCTTAGGCTCCGATACCGGCGGATCTATAAGGCAGCCTGCCGCTCTCTGCGGAGCAGTCGGTATGAAACCGACATATGGAAGCGTTTCAAGATATGGTCTTGTCGCGTTTGCCTCATCTCTTGATCAGATAGGACCTCTCGGAAAATCCGTTAAGGATATCGCGATGCTCCAAAGTCTTATCTGCGGTCATGATAGACGCGACGCCACTTCAAAAAATACAGAATATCCTGATTATTCAGCAAAACTAAGGAACAATTTAAATGGACTTAAAATCGGAGTTCCCAAAGAATATTTCGGAGAAGGCATAGATTCTGAGGTTAAGGATGCCGTTATGAAGGCTATTAAGGAAATGGAAGCAAACGGCGCTGAAATAAAAGAAATTTCACTTCCAAGCACTAAATATGCAATTAATACTTATTATATAATCGCCTCGGCAGAGGCTTCATCGAATCTGGCAAGATTTGATGGAGTTAAGTATGGCTTCAGAGCAGAAAATTACGAAGGACTTATAGATATGTATGAAAAAACCAGAAGCGAGGGCTTTGGAGACGAGGTAAAAAGAAGAATAATGCTTGGTACATTCGTTCTTAGTTCAGGTTATTTTGACGCATATTATAAAAAGGCTAAGCGTGTTCAGAAAAGAATAAGCCAAGAATTCGACGAAGCGTTTAAGGAATGTAATATAATTGCAACCCCGACTGTTCCCTCCTCCGCTTTCAAAATAGGTGAAAATATCGGAGATCCTATAAAAATGTATTATAACGACGTATGCACTGTAACAGTTAATATCGCCGGTCTCCCCGCTATCAGTCTGCCATGCGGAAAAGACAGCAGATCAATGCCAATGGGATTACAGCTTATCGGCGGCAAGTTCAGCGAACAGCAGCTTTTAAATGCTGCATACGGATATGAACAGCTATGCGGCGGCTTCGACGTAATTTCAAAGACGCTTTAAGGGAGGTTTAAAATGAAGGATTATGAAATAGTTATCGGACTTGAAGTACATGCAGAATTAAACACTGAATCAAAAATTTTCTGCGACTGTAAAAACGCTTTCGGACTTGAAGTAAATACACAGGTTTGCCCGGTATGCATGGGAATGCCGGGAACACTTCCCACTCTTAATGAAAAAGTAGTCGATTACGCAATAAAAATGGGACATGCATTAAACTGCACTATAAATAATATCTGCAAGCAGGACAGAAAGAATTACTTTTACCCCGATCTACCTAAAGCTTACCAGATTTCACAGGCTGATGTGCCGCTGTGTGAAAACGGCAGTGTTGAATTTATGGTGAACGGTGAAACGAAAACAGTCGGAATAACAAGAATTCATATTGAAGAAGATGCTGGCAAGCTTTTGCATGACGAAGCATTTTCCGGTTCCCTTGTGGATCTTAACAGATGCGGAGTTCCGCTAATTGAAATAGTTTCCGAACCGGATATAAGAAGCTCCGCCGAAGCAAAGGCTTATCTTGAAACAATAAAATCCATACTTCAATATATAGGAATTTCGGACTGTAAAATGCAGGAAGGATCAATAAGATGCGACGTAAACGTATCTGTCAGAGAAAAAGGAGCCGCAGAATTCGGAACAAGGTCTGAAATGAAAAATGTCAACAGCTTCAGCGCCGCAGTCAGAGGCATTGAATACGAAGCAAAGCGCCAGATAGAATTATTAGAAAGCGGCGGTACTGTCGTTCAGGAAACAAGAAGATGGGATGATCCAAAGGGAATGAGCTTTCCTATGCGTTCAAAAGAAGACGCCCAGGATTACAGATATTTTCCGGAACCGGATTTACTGACAATAGTCGTCGACAAGGAAAGAATCAAGGCTCTAAAGGATCAGATTCCCGAACTGCCGAATATAAAAATAAAGAGGTATGTCAGCGATTATTCCTTATCCCAAATTGACGCTACTTTAATTGCAGAGGATATGGAAAAATCATCTTTATTTGACTTATGCTGTTCAATGAATAAATGCAAGCCCAAAAGCATAAGCAACTGGATACTTGGAGATATTTCAAAATATACTAATGAAACCGGAAAATTAATATCTGAAACTAATTTAACCGCCGATAAATTATGCTCGCTAATAGAAAAAATAGAAAAGGGCGTAATCTCAAATTCTGCCGGTAAAACTGTGTTTGAAGAATTAATGAAAAATAACGGAGATATTGACAGCATTATTAATGAAAAGGGACTTGCTCAGAATTCTGATTCTGATTTTATAGAAAAGCTTGTTAAGGAAGTTTTTGCAGAAAATGAAAAATCTATAAACGATTATAAAAATGGTAAAACTAATGCACTTGGATATTTAGTCGGTCAGTGCATGAAGGCATCTAAGGGTAAGGCAAATCCGGGAATAGTCAAGGATACTGTTACAAAAATGCTTCAGTCATAATGTCATAATAATAAAGGCGCTTTTACATAATGTAAAAACGCCTTTTTTACAAATTCAACCGCTTTTAATATCACGACTTCGTTTATAAAAGATTATTGAAATTAAAACTGTAACAGCTTCAGCTAACGGAACAGCAAACCATATACCGATCTTGCCAATTAAAGCAGGCAAAATAAATAATATTATACCGCTTAAAACTATTCCCCTTATAACACAAATTATCAGGGACAAAAGAGGCTTAACAATTGACTGCAAATAATTCTGCATAAAAATATTAGCCCCCATAAATAAAAAAGCTGAAAAATATATCATTATTGCTTTCTTGGCATTAAACATATCACTTTCGGAAAGCTTTACAAAAATATTGGCAATTCTTTCAGGTATAATAAATCCGGCAATCGTAAACGCGGCGCCCACAATTATTGATGTTATTACGCTAAGTCTAAATACCTTTTTGATTCTGTCATATTTACCTGCTCCATAATTCATGGCAGTAATGGGCTGAGCAGCCTGTGAAACGCCGTTAAACAACGATACCGCCGTCAAAGACGTATTTGAAATAATGCTGTAAATAGTTATTCCTATAACGCCGTAATATTTAAGAAGCTGAATATTAAACAAAAATATCAAAACGCTTGAAGCAATATCCGTCAGGAAAACCGGAAATCCGGATTTTATAACGTCCGCAAATAATCGCAGTTGCAGATTCTTCAAAGAAAGCTTCAGCGAATTATTCCTTGCAAAAAAGTGAGTACATAATACCGCCACATTAACAACAAGTCCTATGACAGAAGCTAAGGAAGCTCCAAACATACCCATATTAAGAGGATACATAAATATATAGTCCAATATTATATTCAGTATACCTCCGCATAATGAGCCTGCCATAGCAGTCTTAGGGGCTTTGTCATTTCTTAAAAAAGCCTGAATCATGCTTGAAAATATAAAAAAAGGGATTCCTGGTATAACCGGCTTCATATAATCCTTTATATAACTGATTGTTACATCCGAAGCTCCCAGAAAACGCATAACAGGATTAAAAAATACGATTAATATAAACATATAAACTAACGCTATGAAGATACCCGATATTACCGCCGTTGTAAAATATTTCTTTTGAGCGTTCTGCTCATTTCGGCCCAAAGCAACGGACATTAAAACAGAACCGCCTATACCGAGCAAATTACCTGTGCCAAAGAATATCATAATAGGCGGAAATACAATATTCAGACCTGCAAGAGCGTCCGCACCAATTCTGTTGCCGATCATTATAGTATCAACAAGTATATAAATTGAAGTAACCATAGTAGCCAGAACGGCAGGAATAAGATAATGCATAAAAGCCTTTCTTACAGGCTCTTTTGTTAAATCTATATTTTTCATTAAACCTCCAAAAAAAATAAGGCGGTAATATTCCGCCTTATTTTAATCCTTAAAACTACTTAATAATTGACTTGCCGGTCATCTCTTCAGGCTGTTCAAGCCCCATAACCTTAAGCATTGTAGGAGCTATATCTGCAAGTACGCCGCCTTCTCTAAGCTCGCAGTCAAGACCGACAACGATAAACGGTACCGGATTGGTTGTATGGGCAGTAAACGGCGAGCCGTCTGATTCATACATCTTGTCGGCATTTCCGTGATCAGCCGTTATAAATGCGACTCCGCCTTTAGATAAAACAGCCTCAACTGTTCTTCCGACACACTCGTCAACCGCTTCAACGGCCGCTTTTGCCGCGTCAAATACACCGGTATGTCCAACCATATCACAGTTTGCATAATTTAAAATAATAGCGTCATATTTATTACTGTTTATTGCGTCCACAACAGCGTCGGTAACCTCGTAAGCGCTCATTTCCGGTTTCATGTCAAATGTTTCAACATCAGGAGATTTTATAAGTATCCTATCTTCACCGTCAAATGTTTTTTCCTCACCGCCGTTGAAAAAAAACGTTACATGAGCATATTTCTGAGTTTCAGCTATTCTAAGCTGAGTTCTGCCCATTTTACTGATATATTCTCCGAATGTCATGTTCAATGATTCCGGAGGAAATGCAACTGAAACATTAGGCATTGTAGCGTCGTATTGAGCCATACACACGAAGTTAAGCGGAAAAAATCCCTTTTTACGTTCAAATCCGCTGAAGCCTTCCTCAACAAACGCTCTTGTAATCTGTCTGGCACGGTCAGGACGGAAATTAAAGAATACTACGCTGTCATTCTCGCTGATCATACCGTTTTTATCACATACCGTAGGGAGCATAAATTCATCGGTAACTCCGTTTTCATATGAATCCTCAATCGCCTTAACCGGATCACCGCATTCAACACCATTCCCCAAAACCATAGCATTGTATGCTTTTTCAACTCTATCCCAGGCATTATCTCTGTCCATTGCATAAAAACGCCCCATTACGGTAGCGACAGAACCAATTCCCAGCTCGCTCATTTTAGAGCATGCTTCTCTCATATATTCTGCGGCTGAGGACGGAGGAACATCACGCCCGTCCAGAAAAGCATGAACATACACCTTTTCGATTCCGTTTTTCTTAGCCATTTCAATTAATCCGTAAAGATGCTCCATGTGGCTGTGAACGCCGCCTGGAGAAAGAAGCCCCATAAGATGCAGTGAAGAATTTTTTTCTATGCAGTTTTCCATTGCTGATTTCAAAGCAGCATTCTCAAAAAAATCTCCGTCCTTTATGGATTTTGAAATTTTGACAAGCATCTGATATACTATTCGGCCGGCGCCTATATTTGTGTGTCCGACTTCTGAATTTCCCATTTGACCGTCCGGCAGTCCTACATCAAGACCGCTTGCTCCGATATAAGTATGGGGCCCCTGCATATACCTATCAATATTAGGTTTCTTTGCCGCGGCTATTGCATTTCCGTAATCGTCAGCGTTATAGCCAAAGCCATCCATTATAATTAAAGCAACAGGTTTTTTACACATAAACTTGACCTTTCCAATAAACTGTTATAGCAACAGAAGATTTATAATCTTATCCGAATTATATTATCAGCAGATTTTTATTTATTATCCTTCAACAGCCGCCTGAACGATTGTATTAAAATCAGCCGCTTTAAGTGACGCGCCTCCGATGAGTCCGCCGTCAACGTTAGGCTTTGAAAGAAGCTCTGCCGCGTTGCCAGCATTCATTGATCCGCCGTACTGAATTGTTATAGCGTCTGCAGTTGCCTGGTCATATATCTTAGCAAGCGTCGAACGAATAAATCCGCAAACCTCTTCCGCCTGAACCGCAGTGGCGGTTTTGCCTGTACCGATAGCCCAGACCGGCTCATAGGCGATAACAGTCTTTTTAACGTCCTCGGCAGAAACATCATACAAATCCAGCTTAATCTGACGTGCAATTACTTCTTCAGTAATATTGCATTCGCGTTCCCAAAGAAGCTCTCCAACGCAGACAATAGGCTTAAGACCTGCTGCTAAAGCAGCCTTTGTCCTCTTATTAACAGTTTCGTCCGTTTCTCCGAAATACTGTCTTCTTTCCGAATGTCCGATAACAACATATTCCACACCAAGTTCAACCAGCATATCGGCTGAGATTTCACCCGTATAGGCTCCGCTCTTTTCAAAGTGTACGTTTTCCGCACCGATCTTGACATTTGAACCTGACGTCGTATTAATTGCTGTTTCAAGATTTGTAAAAGGAACGCAGGCAATAACTTCAACCTTACCGTCAGCATTGGCAACCAAAGGCTTAATAGCTTCAAGAAGCTCCTTAGCCTCAGGTCTTGTTTTATTCATTTTCCAGTTACCGGCAATAATTGCCTTTCTTAAAGATTTATTCATATTAACTACTCCTTAATCAAATGTTTGTTTCACAATAAGGAGAACAAGGAAATATCCTCGTTCTCCGGATTAGATATTATTTATCTGCAATTACAGCAACGCCGGGAAGCGTCTTGCCTTCAAGATATTCAAGCGAAGCTCCGCCGCCTGTTGAGATATGACTCATTTTATCAGCGAAACCAAGCTGCATAACAGCCGCCGCAGAATCGCCGCCGCCGATTATTGTAGTAGCGTCTGTTTCAGCAAGAGCCTTGGCAACGGCAATTGTACCCTTAGCAAGCACAGGGTTTTCAAATACGCCCATAGGACCGTTCCAAACAACTGTCTTGGCAGATTTAGCAGCTTCAGCAAAAATCTCCTGGGTTTTAGGTCCGATATCCAAGCCCATTTTATCAGCAGGAATATTTTTTGATTCAACATATTCTACAGAAATTTCAGCGTCTATAGGTTCCGGAAATGAAACGGATACGGCAGTGTCAACCGGAAGAAGAAGCTTCTTGCCGAGAGATTCAGCCTTTGCCATCATTTCCTTGCAATAATCAACCTTTTCAAGATCAACAAGTGAAGTGCCTACTTCATAGCCCTTAGCTTTAAGGAAGGTATAAGCCATACCTCCGCCGATAATCAGGGTATCGCACTTTTCAAGAAGATTAGAGATAACATTGAGCTTATCTGCAACCTTTGCTCCGCCGAGTATAGCCACAAACGGTCTTTCAGGCACCTCAACCGCATTTCCGAGATACTGGATTTCCTTTTGCATTAAATAACCCACAGCAGTTTCAGAAACAAATTTTGTAACTCCCGCTGTAGAAGCATGAGCTCTGTGAGCAGAACCAAAAGCGTCCATAACAAATACTTCGTTATCGACGAGGTCCGCCAATTCCTTAGCAAAAGCCTCCCCGTTCTTTGTTTCTTCAGCGCCGCGGAATCTTGTATTCTGAAGAACAACAATTTCACCGTTATTCATTTCAGCAATTGTTTTCTTAGCTGTTTCGCCGGTTACAGTATCGTCTCCGACAAACGTAACCTTAGCGTCAACAAGTTCACCCAGTCTTTTAGCTGCCGGCTCAAGTGAAAACTTAGCCTCAGGACCATTCTTAGGCTTACCGAGATGTGAGCAAAGAACAACCTTTCCTCCGTCGGCTACGAGCTTCTTGATTGTAGGAAGAGCCGCCTGAATCCTGTTATCGTTTGTTATAACTCCATCCTTAAGAGGAACATTGAAGTCGACTCTGACTAAAACCTTTTTGCCGTTAACGTTAATGTCGTCAATTGAAACCTTGTTTAAACCTGCCATGTTATCCTAAACATCCTTTCATTTATATACATATACGATCCAGGGCTGTTATAATTTTAACAACCATTTATATTTTACACTATTTCCCTTTAATTTGCAAGCTTTTTTTAGTATATTGAAAAATTTCTATTTCTGAATGCCGCGTATTATAAATCCAACAACATTATGACCGGCGTTACATGCGACTGCCGCCCCTATCTGCACGGTATATTCCGGAGGATAACCGAACTTTCTTGTCATTTCAGCAGCAAGCTCGTCTGTCAAGGCAGATTCGCTTCCCTTAACCATAATATAAGGCGTTTTAGGCGTCATAGATCTTTCGGCGTCGGCAAGCAGCTTAGAAACAATATTTTTTTCTCCTCTGATTTTCTCAATAACGGTTGAAACCCCTCCGGCAATCTTAATAAGCGGACGCAACCCCAGCAATTCGCCTGCAAAAGCCGCAGCGGCGGTCACTCTACCCGATTTCTTTACATATTTAAGAGTCATAGGAACAAAATGTACTTCAGCACAATCAAACCATTCCTTAAGATAATCAATAATCTCGTCAGGAGTTTCCCCCTTCTGAGCCTTCAGAGCCGCCTGCATAACAGGATAACCGTAAACTCCGGTATAGTTCTTTGAATCTACGACATAAATCCTCATGCTGCCGCCGGATTCCTTTATCTCCTTTTTAAACTCATCGGCTGCGGAAAGCGCGTTTTTATAAGTGGCTGAGCCCGTAGATGAAATGGTAACATAAATAACATCCGTCCAGCCCTCCTTATAAAGTTCCTTGTAAACCTCAAGTATTTCATATGGGGTAAGCTGCGACGTTGTAGGCATCTCTTTGGCGTTATCCATCATATTATAAAATTCTTCATTTGTAAAATCAATTCTTTCCCTGTAAGCAGTTCCGTCTACAATGACTGGAAAGGACATGATCTTTATACCAAGCCTTTTTTCATCCTCTTTAGAAATATCACAAGCCGAATCCGTTATAATTTTAATCTTCTGCATTATATCCCACCTTTCTGATTCCAGCTATATTGCGTCAGGCGTCCTTCTTTTGAAAGATCCGGAAAATTCCATTGCCTTAATACTTCATATACGGCAATTGCTACTGAATTAGATAAATTAAGGCTTCTCAGATTATTTCTCATTGGAATTCTGACGCAGCGTTTTTCGTTCTCAAATAATATTTTTTCATCTATCCCTTTATCTTCCCTGCCAAAAATAATATAAGCATTATCGGGATATTCAACTTCGCTGTAAACGCTTCTTCCTTTAGTTGTAAAATAATAATAGTTACCGTTATTCTGCTCATAAAATTCTGAAATATTATCATAATAACTGATATTAAGCTTATCCCAATAATCAAGACCGGCTCTTTTTAAATTTTTATCCGTTATTTCAAATCCGAACGGTCTTATAAGGTGAAGCCTTGCGCCGGTAACAGCACAGGTTCGAGCTATATTTCCCGTATTTTGAGGTATCTGCGGTTCAATAAGAACAATATTTAAATTTTTCATAAACTCACCATAATATATTATATCAGAAATCAAAAAAAATTTCAACAATATTGAAAAATTTGGAACGCAGCAGCTATGTATTTTATCAAATCCTTTATGCATAATACCATTGTAAACAAAAATTTCAGCGCTATAGCTGATAAGAAAAATAAAATGGAGAAGATTCAAATGGAAACTAAAGCTATGATAAAAGGCATGGCTGCCGGCGCGGTGGTCGGAACGGCATGCTATATGATTTCAAAATCACCGGACAGAAAAAAGAAACAGCTTAAAAGGAATACCGGTAAAGCAGTAAAGGCCTTTGCTTCTGTTGCCGATTGCTTTTCGTCAATGTTTTAACCAAAGAAATACAGGAGGAGTACGTGGGAAAGCTATATTTTTACATTCTTGGCTTGATAACCGGTCTTGCTAACGGTCTTTTCGGCTCTGGCGGCGGTATAATCGCCGTGCCGATGCTCAAAAAATCCGGTATAACAACTAAAGAATCCCACGCCACCTCGCTTGCCTTAACACTTCCGTTAAGCATTGTGAGCTGTTTTTTCTATATAAGAAACAGCGATAAAATACTGCCGGATTCGCTCCGGTTAATTCCTTTCGGACTTGCCGGAGCGATAATAGGCGGTATAATAATGAAAAAAATCGCACCAAAATATCTAAAAAAGGCGTTCGGAATAATACTTATAATTTCCGGATTAAGGTTATTTATAAAATGAATTTCTGGATTCTTGCCGCAGCATTTTTAACCGGCATATTCGCTTCTCTCGGTCTTGGCGGAGGCATGATACTGATACTGTATATGACCATATTTGCCGGTTACACTCAGCTTGACGCTCAAGGTATAAATTTAATTTTCTTTATTCCCATAGCCCTGCTTTCTCTTATAATTCACACTAAAAGCAAGCTGGTTAAATGGAAAAAAATAATACCGTCCGTTATTTGCGGAATTATAACAGCAGTTATAGGCTGTATTATAGCCAAGAATATTGGAAACGAATATTTGACCAAAATATTTGCGGTTTTTGTTCTGCTAACCGGTATAAAGGAGCTGTTTACCAAGGTTAGAGATTAAAATTCGGCTATGCCTTTACCGCTGTTTTTCCTGTATCCCATGTAGCTTTCAAGTATAATAGTAGCCGCTACTGCGTCAACAACCGCTTTTCTCTTTTTGCCTCTGGTATTTGTTGTATTTAAATAATTATGCGCCGAAACGGTGGTACAGCGTTCGTCCCAAAGCTCAACCGGCACATTTGCAGACTCTTTCAGTTTTTCTGAAAACAAAACGCATTTTTCAGCTCTTTCGCCTATTGTGCCGTTCATATTTTTAGGATAGCCTACAACCGCGATATCCGCTTTATTTTCCGCTATTATTTCAGCGGTTTTTTTTATGCATTCATCAAAATCCTTCTCATTAATAACGCATAACGGCGAAGCCAGCATCTCTGTTTTATCACATATTGCAATTCCGGTCCTTGAATCGCCGAAATCAACAGCTATAATTTTCATAAGCTATTTTTCACTCCCGCCATGCGCTTACTGCGCCTATAATATCCTTTATATCGGAAATACCATGGCTGTCAAGAAACTCGTTGATTTCTTCTATTATCCTGACAGGCGCATAGGGATCTGTAAAAATCGCCGCGCCTATCTGAACGGCCGAGGCGCCTGCCATCATCATTTCTATGGCGTCAGCTCCCGATGATATACCTCCCATGCCTATTACCGGAATATTTACAGCACCGGAAGTCTGCCATACCATTCTGACCGCCACCGGTAATACAGCCGGTCCCGACATACCGCCCATATTATTTCTTAGTATAGGGCGACGCGTATTGATATCTATCCTCATGCCTAAGAGCGTGTTTATAAGAGATACGGCGTCCGCCCCCTCGGCTTCAACGGACTTAGCAATATCTGCAATACTGGTAACATTCGGAGACAATTTAACAATCAGCGGCTTATCGGTAGCTTTTCTTACAAGCCGTGTAACAGAGGCAGCTCCGTCGCAGGTTGCGCCGAACGCCATTCCCCCCTGCCTTACGTTAGGACAGGATATATTAAGCTCAATCATATGAACGTCTGTATTGTCGAGCTTTGCGGCAATTTCAGCGCATTCCTCAGCAGTTGAGCCGGCGATATTTGCGATTATTACCGTGTTCTTTGACATAAGATTAGGAAGCTCATCTGAAATAAATTTATCTATTCCCGGATTCTGGAGTCCGACGGAATTGAGCATACCGGACGGTGTTTCGGCTATTCTGGGAGACGGATTGCCGTTTCTTTTGGTTATTGTGGTTCCCTTAGTAGCTATACCGCCAAGCTTTGATAAAGGAAAAAGTTCTTCATATTCCCGGCCGTATCCGAAAACTCCGGAAGCCGGTATAACAGGATTTTTAAAATCTACTCCGCAGATATTAACAGATAAATCAGCCATTACCAAATAACCTCCTTCGAATTGAATACAGGTCCGTTTTTACATACGTGAGCAAAATGCTCTTCTCCGTCTTTTCTTGTTTTGCAGGCGCAAACCAAGCACGCTCCTATTCCGCAGCCCATTCTTTCCTCTAAGGATACCTCGCAGAATACTCCCGAATTCTCTGCAATCTCTGAAATTCTTTTAAGCATCGGCGCCGGACCGCAGGCGTATATTGCGTCGGCGTTTCCTTCTTTCAGCAATTCGGCAAGAGGTTCGGTAACCAGGCACTTTCTGCCTGTAGAGCCGTCGTCGGTACATAATATCGTTTCTGCTCCGGCGGCTTTGAAATCCCTCTGCAATATTACAGCTTCCGCACTTCTGAAACCGGAAATAACAGTTGTTCTTTCACCGTATATTTTAGCAAGCGGCAGCATAGGAGGCGTTCCTATTCCTCCTCCAACAAGTATTATCTTTTTAAAGCTATTATCAATAGTAAAGCCGTGACCGAGAGGCGCAAGCATATCAATAAGCTCTCCCTCGTTAAGCTTTGCGATTTCCTTAGTCCCATCGCCCTTAGTTATAAATACAATTCGAAGCGTTCCGCTTTTTTTGTCAATATCGCATATAGATATCGGTCGCCTTAATGTGAAGCCTGGCGGAAGAATATGAACAAATTGTCCCGGGCAGGCAATTTCCGTTATTTCCGGACACTTTATATCTATGCTGAATATATCCTTCGCAAGCGCGCGTTTGCCTGCTATCTGATATTTTCCCTGTGTATATTTCATAAGCTTTCCTTTCTTAATAAAAATTATATTACAGTTATGCCGATTATAATCGTTTCCGTGTCGGCGTTATTCCAAACGGAATGAGTAATTTTTCCATCAACAAGAAAACTCTTATATTTCCTGATTATGACAGGCTCTTCTCCCTGAGTTACAATAAATAAATGAATTTAAATGATTCGGCGGCGTAACAAATCCATTCATAATAATCTTCCTATTTTATTTCACAGGTTTAACATAATTATCTAAGCTGATTTATCCCTAATTACTTAAATTTTCTTTCAGCAATTCAATTATTTATTATTATAATTTCGGGCGGAATAAAATTCCGCCCCTATAAAATTATATTTTTGTAATATCAATCATTTCAACGTCGTCTATTGTTCTGTTTGTCTGGAGAACGTTCGCAAGCGCTCTGGCGGTATCTATTGCGGTAAGACTGCATATAGAACGCTCGACAGACTTGCGTCTCATTTTTACACTATCTCTGGCCGGCAGACGTCCCTTTTCAGAGGTCGAAATAACATAATGTATCTTTCCGCTTTCAAGCAGGGACAATACGTTAGGTTCTTCATTTGAGGAAATCTTATTTACTAAATTGGTGGCTATCATATTTTTGTTCAGCATACTCGCCGTACCGCTGGTTCCGTAAAGCTCGAATCCCATCTGTGCGAACTTATCGGCAATATTGATTATTTCCTGCTTATCTGTATCACGAACGGATATAAGAACTCCGCCCTCTTTTTTCAAATCGTATCCGGCAGCTATAAGTCCCTTAAGCAGAGCGTCTTCAAAGGTTTCGGCAATTCCCAGACACTCGCCTGTCGACTTCATTTCCGGACCTAACATTGTATCGACGTCCTGAAGCTTTTCAAATGAAAATACAGGAACCTTAACGGCAACATACTTACTTTTCTTATATAGTCCGCCTTCATAGCCCTGATCCTTAAGCGTTTTACCCAGCATAATTTTCGTAGCTATATCAACCATCGGTATACCTGTTACCTTGCTTATATAAGGAACTGTTCTTGAAGAACGAGGATTTACTTCGATAACGTAAACCTCGTTATTATACACTACATACTGAATATTTACAAGACCTATGACCTTAAGCTCAAAAGCAAGCTTTCTGGTGTATTCGATCAGCGTATCAACGATTTTTTCTGATAATGTCTGCGCAGGATATACAGAAATTGAGTCGCCCGAATGAACGCCGGCTCTCTCTATATGCTCCATGATTCCCGGTATCAGGAAATCTGTTCCATCACAGATTGCGTCAACCTCAACCTCTTTACCCATCATATATTTATCAATAAGTACAGGATTTTCAATCATCGTTCTGGTAATAATTCCCATATACTCTACGACATCCTTTTCGGAATGAGCGATAATCATATTCTGACCGCCCAATACATATGAAGGACGTAAAAGAACCGGATATCCAAGCTTGTCCGCAGCTTCAACCGCTTCCTCCGTAGTCATAACGGTATATCCTGAAGGACGCGGTATGCCGCACTTTTCAAGAAGCTCGTCAAATCTTTCTCTGTCCTCCGCAGCGTCTATACTGTCGGCAGAAGTACCCAGAATATTGACTCCCATATCGGCAAGATGACGGGTAAGCTTAATAGCAGTCTGTCCGCCGAATTGCACCACAACCCCGTAAGGCTGCTCGGTTTCAATAATAGATTCGACGTCCTCCTTTGTAAGCGGATCAAAATAAAGCCTGTCGCCGGTATCAAAATCCGTGGAAACAGTTTCAGGATTGTTATTGCAGATTACAGCCTCATACCCTTCCTCTTTAAGCGACCATACGCAGTGAACGGAGCAGTAATCAAATTCTATACCCTGACCTATTCTTATCGGTCCGGAGCCGAATACTATTATTTTCTTCTTTCCCTTATCAGTTCTTTCAATAAATTGCTTTGCTTCATTTTCTTCGTCATACGTTGAATAAAAATAAGGTGTTTCAGCTTTAAACTCTCCGGCGCAGGTATCGACCATTTTATAAACAGCTTTCCTTTTTACGGGGCATTCCTGTCCGGACATACGCTCTATTGTGCTGTCAAGATAACCGTATCGTTTAGCAATAAGATATTTATCCTCTGTAAGCTCTCCGTCCGCGAGCCATTTTTCAAGCTCGACAAGATTTTTAAGCTTATTTAAAAACCATTCGTCAATGAGGGTTATTTCATGAAGCTGTTCAACGGAAATACCGCGCTTTAACAGCTCATAAACCTGAAACGCTCTTTCGTCGTCGGCATGAGGTATTTTTTCAAGCAGCTCGTCAGTGTCAAGCTCTGAGAACTTTTTCATATTAAGCGAATCAACGCCAAGCTCTGTTGAGCGTACCGCTTTCATCATAGCCTGCTCAAAGCTCGTTCCTATTGCCATTACTTCTCCGGTAGCTTTCATCTGTGTTCCGAGAGTTCGTTTCGCATACACGAATTTATCAAACGCCCACTTAGGAAATTTAACCACAACATAATCCAGCGCAGGCTCGAAGCATGCGTAAGTTTTACCGGTAACCTGATTGATAATCTCATCAAGAGTATATCCTATAGCTATTCTTGTCGCCACCTTAGCAATAGGATAGCCTGTCGCCTTGGATGCAAGCGCCGACGAACGGGATACTCTTGGATTTACTTCTATAACAGCATATTCCATCGATTCCGGATGAAGCGCAAACTGACAGTTACAACCGCCCTCTACCTCCAATTCAGAAATAATATTCAAAGACGCTGTTCTGAGCATCTGATATTCCCTGTCAGAAAGAGTTACGGCCGGTGCAATTACAATGCTGTCGCCGGTATGAACGCCAACCGGATCAAAATTTTCCATCGAACAAACGGTTATAACATTACCCTTACTGTCTCGGATAACTTCAAACTCAATCTCCTTCCAACCGCTTATGCACTTCTCAATTAGAACCTGTGTTATCGGAGAAAGCCTTAAGCCGTTTTTAGCAATATCCCTTAACTGCTCTTCATTTTCTGCAATACCGCCGCCTGTTCCGCCGAGAGTGAACGCCGGACGCACAATAACGGGATAATCTATTACCTCGGCAAAGCTGACGGCGTCCTCGATTGTTTCAACCACCTTTGACGGAATACAAGGCTCTCCGATTTTTTCCATCGTATCCTTGAATGCCTGTCTGTCCTCAGCCTTATGTATAGTCAGCGGATTGGCGCCAAGAAGCTTTACGTTGTTAGCGTCAAGAAAGCCTTCTTCTGCAAGCTGCATTGAAAGCGTAAGACCGGTCTGACCTCCCAGTGTAGATAAAACGCTATCGGGTTTTTCAATCTCTATTATCTTTTTTACCGCGTCAAGCGTCAGCGGCTCGATATAAATCTTATCTGCCATCGCCTTATCTGTCATGATGGTAGCAGGATTAGAATTTATTAAAACTACCTCAAGTCCCTCCTGCTTCAATGCACGACATGCCTGAGTTCCGGCATAGTCAAACTCCGCCGCCTGTCCGATTACAATAGGCCCCGAACCTATAACAAGTACTTTTTTTATATCCTGTCTTAAAGGCATATCAGCGCATCTCCTTTTTAATCATTTCTATAAATTCATCAAACAGATATTCAGTATCCTGCGGTCCGCCGCGGGCTTCCGGATGGAACTGAACTGTAAACGCATTAATATTTTTATATCTCATTCCCTCGCAGGTTCCGTCATTAGCGTTAAAATGTGAAACCTCGGCAATATTCGGATCAATACTGTCGCCGATAACCGCATAACCGTGGTTCTGGCTTGTTACAAACGTTCTGTCAAGCGTCTTGTCGACAACAGGCTGATTTGCTCCTCTGTGTCCGTATTTCAGCTTTTCTGTTCTGCCGCCGTGAGCCAGCGCCATAAGCTGATGGCCCAGACAAATTCCGAATATGGGGATTCCCAGTCGGCTTATTTCTTTTATATTTTCAATTATCTCAGTATTTTCAGTCGGATCTCCCGGACCGTTGGACAGCATGATTCCGTCAGGTGAAATTTCTTTAATTTCCTCAGCGGTAGTATAAGCCGGAACCACCGTAACCTCGCAGCCCCTTTTTACAAGCTCGTTTCTAATATTTCTTTTATATCCGAAGTCAAACAGCGCAACCTTATATTTCGGAGCCTCGCCGCAATATGTTCTGAATTCTGTTCCGGTAACATTTTTTACTGCGTCCCTTACTTTATATTCATGCAGACTCTTTAAAAGCTCGTCCTTATTTTCATAAACGTCTTCTGTAGAAATAATTCCGTTCATTACGCCGACTTCACGAATTTTTCTCGTAAGGCTTCTGGTGTCTATCGAATGAATACCGATAATATTTTGCTTTATAAGAAAATCTTCTATCGTTCCCTGACAGCGGAAATTTGACGGAGTATTACACCATTCTCTTACAATGTAACCGCTTACATAAGATCTGGCAGATTCGAAATCCTCGTCGTTTACCCCGTAATTTCCTATAAGCGGAAAAGTCTGAGCGACAATCTGACCGTAATAGCTTGGATCTGTAAGCGTCTCCTGATAGCCTGTCAAGCCGGTAGTAAAAACCACCTCTCCGGTTACGGTCCCTTTTGCTCCGAAACTGCGTCCTTCAAAGACGGTACCGTCGGCAAGAAGCAGGTAAGCCTTTTCACTTTGATTAAACAAAGACATCTAACCATTCCTTTCACAGATAAAAATTTCTATTTTAAATTAATATAAGAAGTTATATCGTTTCTCATTCTTTCAGCTTCTCTTCTTGCAGCTCTTGCAAAATCCTGCTCCGGACATTCTTCTTTTTTATAAGCGCACATAACGGCTCTTGAAGAATTAACTATAGCTCCAAGACCGTTTTCATCAAAAGCGCCTGCAATGCCCTGAGCTCCTCCTCCCTGAGCGCCGTACCCCGGCACAAGAAACATTGTATGCGGAAGTCTTTTTCTAAGCTCTGAAAGCTGTTCCGGATATGTAGCGCCAACAACCGCTCCTACCGAAGAATAGCCGTATTCGCCGATTCTGCCGCTTCCCCATTTTTCACACATATCTCCCATTGCGGCATACACCGGAATACCGTCAATGAGCCTGTCCTGAAGCTCTCCGCTTGATTTATTTGAAGTCTTTACAAGCACGTATATACCCTTATCCTTTTCATCGCAGACCTTCAGAAGAGGTTCTATTCCGTCTGTTCCCAAATAACCGTTGACGGTAAGAGCGTCGGCGCCGAACGGCTCGCACTCCGTTTCCCCTATCTTAACGCTGCCCAGATGAGCGTTAGTATACGCTTCCATTGTGGCTCCTATATCGTTTCGCTTTCCGTCGGTAATAACAAACATCCCCTTAAGCTTTGCATAGCGAATGGTCTTTTCCAGCGTTTTAACTCCGTAATGTCCGTACATCTCATAATATGCCGCCTGAGGCTTTATCGCAGGCACAATATCGCATATTTCATCTATTATCATCTGATTGAACCTGAAAACGGCCTTTGCCGCCGCCTTTATGGTCTGACCGTCCTCGCTGAAAAATTCCTGCTTGATATATTCCGGAACATAATCAAGCTTCGGATCAAGTCCGACTACCGTGGGATTTTTCATATCAACAATTCTTTTAATAAGTCTGTCAAATGACATAACGCCGTACTCCTTTTTTATTATTTTTCAAAATACTGCATTATTCCGTCAGAAATAACGCCGACTGCTTTTCCTTTAAGCTCCATATTCTTAAAAGCAGAATTTGAAGATTTTGATTTAAAGCTGCACGGATCCACGATCCATTTCTTTTCAGTGTCTACTAAGGTTAATTCCGCCTGCATTCCTTCTCTGATATTAAGCTCGGAAAGTCCCAGTACCCTTCTCGGATTTTCAGACATAAGACCGGATATTCTTTTTAATGAAATCATTCCGGTATGATATAGTCCGGTAAGAACGGCTGCCAAAGATGTTTCAAGTCCAACAACTCCGTTAGGAGCCTTAAGAAAATCAGATTTATCCTCTTCAGAATGAGGCGCATGATCGGTGACTATACAATCGATAGTTCCATCGCATATACCATTGATAATTGCAAGCCTGTCCGACTCTTCTCTGAGCGGCGGGTTCATTCTGTAATCCGCGTCCATTGTCCTTAGCAGCTCGTCTGTCAGCATAAAATAGTGCGGACAGGTCTCACAGGTAACCTTAACTCCGTTTTTCTTATATTTTCTTATTAAATCAACGCTTCCTTTTGTGCTGACATGAGCGATATGAATCGGACAGCCTGTATTTTTAGAGGTTATGATTTCACGCTCCGTAATACTGTCCTCCGAAAGCCTGTCCATTCCGGGAATGCCGAGCTCTTCGGATATTTTTCCCTTATTAATCTTGCCGTCCTTTATTATATCAAGGTCCTCGCAGTGAGAAATTGTAAGCAAACCGCATTTTGAAGCCTCAATCATTCCGGCCCGAAGCATTTCCTGACTTTCAACAGGTCTTCCGTCGTCAGATACGGCTACAGCTCCTGCGGCCTTAAGCATCGGATAATCGCAGAGCTTTTCCCCCTTAAGCCCTTCCGTTATGGAGGCCACGGGATATATTCTTACTCCTGTATGTCTGCCCTTTTCAATTATATAGTTCAAGGTTTCCACATTATCTGCAACGGGATTGGTATTAGGCATACACGCAACGCCTGTAAAGCCGCCGTAAAGCGCGGAAGCGGCGCCCGTTATAATGTCTTCCTTATAAGTGTAGCCGGGATCCCTGAAATGAACGTGCATATCAAAAAGACCGGGCATAACGACAAGTCCAGTGCAATCGTATTCGCTGTCGGCCGAATCTTTTATTTCTCCGCTTATTTTTTTAATAACCCCGCCGTCTATCAGTATATCGCAATTAATATCCGTATCAGAATCTACGGCTCTTATGTTTTTCAACAGTATTGATTTCATTCCTTACCTCCGTCAGACGGTATATATGGAAACATTATCCCGCCCGTCAATTTCGGTCACAGATACTTTTACTTTCTCGTCTCTTGAAGTCGGAAGATTTTTTCCGACATAATCCGGTCTTATAGGAAGCTCTCGGTGACCTCTGTCTATGAGAACTGCAAGTTGAATCGACTGCGGACGTCCCCTCTTAATAAGAGCGTCAATAGCTGCCCTGGTACTTCTTCCGGTATAGATAACGTCGTCGACTATTACAACTCGCTTATCTCTTATATCAAAGTCAATATCGGTTCTGTCGTACGCTGCCGGAGTTTGTCTGTCGTCGCGATAAGGGGTAATATCCAGCGCGCCGCACGGTACCTTTACACCCTCAAGCTCCTTAATTTTTGAGGAAATTCTTTCAGCAAAGGCCACGCCTCTCGAATAAATTCCTACAATACAAAGGTTTTCCGCTCCCCTATTTCTTTCCAATATTTCATATGTTATTCTTGCAACCGCGCGTCTCATGGTATTTTCATCCATAATAATAGTTTTTCTTTCCAAGCTACCACCTCTCAAACGCAAAAAAAGCTTATCTGCCGCTGACAGATAAGCTTAAAATATACAGCCGGATATAGCTACAGCATGTATTTTAAACGCTACCTTGTCAACCTCACAGGATCAACTTAAAGGTTTTCTGTTGGATATTATACCATACAATACCGCAAATGTCCAGTAAAATACAAAAAAATATTTCTATTTTGTTTTTTTGAACTTTTTCCCCAATAATATAATACCGGCGCCTGCCGCAGCCAGTCCGGCTCCGATTAAAAGAGTGCTTTTCTTAAGTTTATTGCCGCTTTTCTTTTTCTGATGTGAAATGCTTTTGAGCTTTCTGTTCACAGATTGTGTCTCGTCAGTCAGAATACAGTCAAGAGAAAGCCTTCCCTCCAAAACAATAGCCTTCATTTTGTGACGTCCTTCATTTAGGTCGTTTTTATAATAAAAAATTTGTTTTGAACCGCATTTTTCCACAAAAAGCCCCGCTGTCATTATTCTGCCGTCGATCTCGATTTTCAGTCTGAGATTTTCAGCCTCGCCCATAAGCGCAACCGTTTCTCCGCTGAATTCATATTCAAAATAAGCTCCTTTTTTCTCGGCTGCGGCGCTGGTACGGTTATAAAAACGAAAGCTGTCCATAGCGTTTTTATTCCAGCCGTCGGAATATACGACACCGTTTGACAGGCAATCCTCCCTTAACGAATAGGTCGGATAACCAATTACAGGAGTTATGGAAAGATTTCTGAATCTGTTGTTATAATAGGCGCTGTAAAGAGAAACGCGTCCCGACAGTATCATTGGAGGAGAGGTTATATATTCACACAGTATCTGACGGTTTACAACGCACTTGATCCTGTTTTTCTTAGCTGTGATTCTCATTGAATTCCATCCGGACTGATTTACGCATCCGTCTTTTCCTTCGGCAACCACATTATCAAAATATCGCAGCTGCCATTTTCCATCCGGGAATATCCTGAGCTGATATCCGCATTCCGCACTATAATCGCAGGTTACTGCCGAATTGTATCTCAATCCGACGCCGACATAGTTTTCAGGATCAAATCCGTCAAACTCCGCCTCAACCCTTACGGTATAATTGCTCCAGCTATCGTCTCCTAAATTTGTGGCAGGCGTCGGAGTTCCCCTGAAGCGCCAGTCCGTCGGTATTATGTCTTCAGTTATTATCTGTTCGAGTATATTTTCATTTCCGCATTTTCGGATTTCAAACGCCCCTCCCTGATCCGTGGTATAAAGAGGAGCTCCTCCGCGAAGCCTTGTAAATTCGCTGCTGTAATTAAAGCTATCCGAATAGGGCAGCTCCAGATGAGACGGACAATTATCCCTTGCTCTAACCGATTCTGTTCCGTTTACAGATTCAACGCCCAAAGTGGTGCATGTCATAATCGAAAATGGCTTTACTTCCAGTCTGTAAAAGCAGCCCGTTTTATTATTCGCCGGAATTATTTTATCTATAACCCTAAACCATGACGAATCAAACCTGCCGCCTGCCTCCGGTCCTCTGGTTTCAATGCAGTGAAGCTCTTCATCCCATTTTTCTATATTCCTGACGCAGACATCATAATACCTTGGCTTATCGGAATCATTAGTTAAAATCAATGTATAGTCTCCGCTTTCGGACATCAAAGCTATGTGATTTTCCGTTGTCTCCGTTATATGATGATTTTCCTTTCCGTCTCCGAAGCATCCGCTTTTTATAAATTTCCATCCTTTTTTTACAAAACGCGTTATATGAGCGGCTCCCCAAAGTCCGGATCCTATTTCAAAAAAACCGGACCATGGCTGCTCCGCTGAAATAAGATATTTCGGCGTATAATTAGAACCCGTATAATAAGAAGATACCGCCGGCTGATATTCATACATTACCATTGATCCGTGGCAGTAGCTGTTTATGATTCTATTTGTTACGTCTATAACAGAATTTATTCCGCATATTCCTGAACCGTCGCAATTTATGGATAGACTTGAAATATTACAGGGAGATATTCCTTCGCTGTACCAAATTTCCTTGCCGTATTTTGAATTTAAAATTTCAGTGTTTTCGTCTCCATAAGTAGTATAGTGAAGTCCTATTACGTCTACCGCTTCCCTGAGGCTGCTGTTTTCCATCATCTGCGCGGCAATATTTCTTGTGCCGACTTCGTCCGAAGCTACTATTTTTATAGCGCTATAATCATATCTTGTATTTTTCTCTTCCTTAAGCCTATGCGAAAAATATATAATCCATTGAGCGTCCGCTTTTCCGGTTTCGTTAGAATCAGCGCTGACATAATCTATTTTCAGCCCGAATTCGTCATAAGCGGCGTCGATCGTTTCCTTATACCATCTGTATCTTGCGTCAAAGCCGCTTTCAATTCCGTCTGAAAACGCCTTTGAAACCCATGCCGGCTCTCCCCATCTCAGAAAATCAACGGTTATTTCAGGATTGATTTTCTTAGCGTCAGCAGCAAACATAAAACCCGCGCCTCTCGTAACGTCCGCAGGTTCCTCCAAATCCCTTTTTACGCAGGGTTCGGTTCCCGACGATGAATTTATATCCGCACCCAGTTCAATCTTAACGTGAGTCAGTCCGGCTCCGTAGTCCGGTCTGAACAAAAGCTCCATAATCTCCCAATATGAATCGGGTGATTTCGCCTTATAGTCCATTAGAAGTCTGGACGAATTATTACCTGTAACCGCTCCGAGACCCCTGAACGCGCTGGCCGGATTACGGTCGACAGTGCTGCCGTCAATTATAAGCTCTTTAATACTGCTGTTCATAAAAATCCTTTCCTTATCCGGATATGTATTACGTAGATGCAATTAGGAATTTTATTTTCTTTCCCTCGTCTGTAAACATCTGCTCATGCTCGGTTACTATGTTTTCTTTAAATCCGCTGCCGTGAAGGTCATAGGTCTTATATTTTATTTTATACCCTGCTTGTTCAAAATATTCAACTGACTCGGCAAACAAGTCGTCGTCGTCAGTTTTAAACCATATTTCTCCGTTTAGGAACTCCTTGTATTTTATAAGCTGCCTATAATGAGTCAGCCTTCTTTTTTTGTGCTTCGACTTAGGCCAAGGATTGCAGAAGTTTATATAAATACGCTCTATCCCGTCCTCTTTGCTGAAAACGCTGTCTATCTGCATTATATTTTTTATGAATATTCTTATGTTATCAAATTTCAAGCTGTTTTTTTCATATTCCGCCTCTATTTTTCTCTTTGCCAACACAAGCATTTCGTTCTTTATATCTACTGCGATGAAATTCTTTCCGCAGTCTGACGAGGCGGCCTTTGAAATAAATCCGCCCTTTCCGCAGCCAAGCTCAAGATACACAGGCTTGGAATTTCCGAATTCATTCCTCCATTTCCCCTTAATTGCTTCAGGATCATTTATGCAGAAGCCGCAGGCTTCAAGCTCAGGCTTAGCCCAAGGTTTACATCTTATTCTCATTTTTATCCCCTAATTTATAATTTTAAAATCATTATAACATATTTTCATGAAAATATCATCTGTTTTTTAAAAATATTTATTGACAGATTTCTTAGAAATGATATAATAAAAATTGTATTAAATGCATTAAATTCAAGAAAGGAAACATTTTATTCATGCAAACAAATCAGATTTACAATATAAATCCCGATTACGAAAAAGCCGGTTTATCCGGCGAAGTACTTCACGCCGTACTTGAAGACTATTCTCTGGCTATATCTCAGGAAATCGGTCTCAGAAAACGTCCGGCGGTTATAATATGCCCGGGAGGCGGTTACGAATATCTTTCCGACCGGGAAGGGCAGGCGGTTGCCATGAGGTTTTCATCATTCGGCATAAACGCGTTTGTTTTAAAATACAGCATATGCACCGCGTTTCCAGCGGCTCTGCTTGAACTTGCCGAAGCGGTTAAATTCTTAAGGGACAACTCTGAGAAATTTGATATTGATCCTGATAAAATACTTATATGCGGATTTTCCGCCGGCGGTCATCTTTCAGCAAGTCTGGGTACGCTGTGGAACAGCAGCTATTTAAAAAGCATTTTTGGAAAAACTGAAATATACCGTCCGAACGGTCTGATACTATCCTATCCCGTTATAACAAGCGGACAATTCCGGCACGAAGGCTCAATAGAAAGTATAATAGGCAAAAATCCAGACAATGCTATGCTCGAACTGGTTTCACTTGAAAAACAGGTTACGCCGGATACCCCTAAAACATTTATCTGGCACTGTGCGGACGACGGCTGCGTTCCTCCGGAAAACACTTTTGATTTTGTTAAGGCTTTAAGCTTAAATAACGTCTCATTTGAATGTCATATATTTCCATATGGAGGTCATGGTCTGGCGCTTTCAGACGCTTCAACAGCAGGCTATGACGGACATATAAATCCTGTAGCCGCACAATGGTTCAGCCTTGCTACAGGCTGGATTTCAAGAGAATTTTTATAAATATCAAAAATATCGTTAGTAATTTTTAAGTTTTCTCGATTCTATTGCAAACGTTTTGATTTTATGCTATAATAAATTTTAATGTAATATTGATTAGGAGAGAAAAGTATGTTTAAAATTGTTCACAAGCGCGTACTGAATCCATCGGTTGTTCTGATGGACATTCACGCTCCGTTTATCGCAAAAAAAGCAATGGCCGGACAATTTATTATTTTCAGAATAGATGAAAAGGGCGAAAGAGTTCCTCTGACGATAGCCGGCTATGACAGAGAAATGGGCTCCATAACCATAATTTTTCAGATAGTAGGCAAAACTACAGAGCATTTGGCTTCATTAAACGAGGGAGATGTACTTCTTGATGTTGCGGGTCCTCTCGGAATCCCTACCCATGTTGATGAAAACGCAAAAAAAGTATGCGTTATCGGAGGAGGAGTCGGCTGCGCTATTGCATACCCTCAGGCTAAGGAATTATATGACAGAGGTCTGAAAGTCGATGTAATTACGGGCTTCAGAAACAAGGATATTGTTATACTTGAAGACGAGTTTAAAAAAACCTGCGATAATCTTATTGTCTGTACCGACGACGGCAGCTATGGCAAAAAGGGATTTGTAACAGACGCCCTTAAAGAACTGATCGAGGCCGGAAACGAATATGACGCCGTAATAGCAATAGGACCCGTTCCAATGATGAAATTCGTATGCAGCGTAACTAAGCCTTACAATATAAAAACCATCGTTTCATTAAATCCGATTATGATTGACGGAACCGGTATGTGCGGAGGCTGCCGCGTTACAGTCGGGGGCAAAATAAAGTATGCCTGCGTAGACGGGCCCGATTTTGACGGACATGAGGTTGATTTTGACGAACTTATGAAAAGAAATTCAACATACAGAGAGCAGGAACATAACTGCCGTATGCTAAATAACTTGAAATAAACAGGAGGAAATGTTACAATGGCTAATATGGCATTAGAAAAGGTTCCTATGCCCGAACAGGATCCCAAGGTCAGGGCAAGAAATTTTGAAGAGGTAACGCTCGGCTATTCCAAAGCTATGGCTATGGAGGAGGCCAAGCGATGTCTTAGCTGTAAGCACAAGCCCTGCGTTTCAGGATGCCCGGTCGGCGTTAGAATACCGGAATTTATCGCTAAGGTCGCCGAAGGCGATTTCGACGCGGCGTATGATATAATAACTTCAACAAATTCACTGCCGGCAGTTTGCGGACGTGTCTGCCCTCAGGAAAATCAATGCGAAGGCAAATGCGTAAGAGGAATAAAGGGCGAACCGGTAGCAATAGGACGTCTTGAAAGATTCGTTGCGGATTATATAATGGAAAAGGGAGTCAGCAATACGCAGAAGCCGGCTTCTAACGGACATAAGGTAGCGGTAATCGGCGCGGGTCCTTCCGGTCTAACATGCGCGGGCGACCTTGCTAAAATGGGCTATCAGGTTACAATCTTTGAAGCTTTTCATACCGCGGGCGGCGTTTTAATGTACGGTATTCCGGAATTCAGACTTCCAAAGTCTATTGTCCAGAAGGAAATAAAAAAACTGAAGGATCTCGGCGTTGAAATAATGCAGGATATGGTTATAGGCAAGATTCTTTCAGTAGACGAAATCATGGATATGGGCTATGAAGCTGTGTTTATAGGATCAGGCGCAGGCTTGCCGAGATTTATGGGAATCGAGGGCGAATCGCTTATAGGCGTGTGCTCTGCAAACGAATATCTGACAAGAATCAATCTTATGAAGGGGTATCTTGACGAATATGATACTCCCGTAATAAAGTCAAAATCAGTAGCCGTAGTAGGCGGCGGAAACGTTGCCATGGACGCGGCCAGAAGCGCTTTGAGAATGGGCGCCGATCATGTCTACATAGTGTACAGACGTTCAGAGGCTGAAATGCCGGCAAGAAAGGAAGAGGTTCATCACGCAAAGGACGAAGGCGTTGAATTCCTCAATCTTAATAATCCCGTAAAAATTATAGGAGATGAAAACGGAAGAGTCTGCGCTATGGAATGTATCAGGATGGAGCTCGGAGAACCTGACGAAAGCGGAAGAAGAAGTCCTGTCCCGATTGAAGGCTCTAACTATAATCTCGAAGTCGATACGGTTATCATGTCAATAGGCACCTCCCCCAACCCTCTTATCAGAACTACTACTCACGGACTTGACGCAAATAAAAGAGGCTGTTTAATTGTAAATGAAGATATGCTTACCACTAAAGAGGGCGTTTACGCAGGCGGAGACGCGGTAACAGGGGCCGCCACAGTTATTCTTGCTATGGGCGCCGGAAAAACTGCCGCTGAATCAATTGACGAATATATTAAATCGAAATAACGGAGGACTTTAAATGAATAATTTTATAACGGTTATGTCTCAGAATACAGACGTTACAAACAGCATGTTCACAATGCTGATATCGTTTGTAATCATTATATTTTTCTTTTATTTTCTGCTTATAAGACCGCAGAAAAAAAAGGACAAGGAAGCCAAGGCAATGCGGGACAGCATTCAGATCGGCGATGAAATCATGACTATAGGCGGAATTGTCGGAATTGTCGTGAAAAAAACTGAGGATACTGTTGTTATTGAAACGGGCGGCGATAAAAGTAAACTCCGTATAAAAGTATGGGCTATTCAGGAAAATATTACTGTCAGCGAAAAAGCCGCGGCAGCAAGAGCGGATAAAACAAAAGCTATGATAGAAGCAAGACAAAATAAGAAAAAGAAAAAAGATAAGGATAATCAGGAATAATTTTTAAGGGACGTTTCAAGCGTCCCTTAAATTTTTTGTAACATTCGCTAATTTCAGTTCATAGTATAAAATAAGATTATTTTAAGGAGATGACAGCTATGGACGGTATTACTGTGACCGTTATCGTTATTATAAGTACAATCGCAGTTATTGAAGCGGTGAATATCTTTATGAAACTGCCGTGCCGTGACTGCTCTTGCGGATTTACCGCGCTGATTATTTTAGATAAAAATGACGATATAAGCAGACGTCTTGACAGCGTAATACATAAAGTAAGATGGACAGACGAAGAGCTTATAGGCAAGCTGATTATAGTAGATAACGGCATGTCGGAAGAACAGCTTGATATTTGCAGAAACTACTGCATTGAAAATAACTTTCTTGAAGTGGCAAAACCAAACGAACTTAAAAATCTAATATTTTCTATTGAAAAAAATAATGTAAAATAATTGCATTTCATGCAAAAAAAATGTATAATATAAGATATGATGTGTTATTTTGTTGAAAGGACTTGCAATGGAAGATCAGACTTTAAAAATAGAGGGTACGGTAGAAAATGTTTTGTTCCGCAACGATTCCAACGGATATACCGTTCTTGATATCGATACAGGCGGAGAGCTTGTAACCGCCGTAGGTGAATTAGGAGATGTTGAAAGCGGAGAAATACTGATTATCGAAGGAATTTATGTTACGCATCCGAAATTCGGAGTACAATTCAAGGCCGAATACTGTGAACGCAAGCTTCCCAACACATCTGTAAACATATGCAAATATCTGTCTTCCGGCGCTATAAAGGGTATCGGTCCTGCACTGGCTCAAAAAATTGTCGACGTATTCGGCGAACAGACTCTTGAAATTATGGAAAAGGATCCCAGGCGTCTCCTTGAAATCAAAGGCATATCCCCCAAAAAATGCGAAGACATTGCCAACGAGGTTCAAAAAATATTTAATTTAAGGCACCTTATGATATTTCTTTCTCAATATGGAATTAAAGCGGGGTACGCTATGAAAGCATATCAGCAATGGGGATTGCAGGCAATTGAGCTTGTTAAAAGCAATCCTTATTGTTTATGCGGATATCCGATTAACATGCCGTTTAAAAAGGCTGAAGAGGCTGCCAAAGAAATGAACATTCCTTCAGATTCGCATAAACGGCTTCAGGCGGGATATACATATATACTTGAAGAAAACGCTAAGGCCGGGCATTCATGTATTCCGATAGATAAATTCGAAAAAATCTGTTGTCAGTATCTCAAAATCCGTCAGTCTGACTTTTACGACGTTTATAATGAAATGACAGACGACGAGCTTATTTTTGAATATTTGAAAAATGACAGAGGCTTTGTATACCTTGCAGATTATTATAATGCGGAAAGATATATTGCCGGAAGAATATCTGTTTTGAAAGCTTTTTCAAGTCCTGAGGATTACGACTATGAACAGCTTATAGACATGGAAGAAGAACAGAATAATATAAAATATGAAAAGCTTCAGCGTCAGGCTATAGCTACGGCTCTTTCAAGAGGCATCATGATTATGACAGGCGGTCCCGGAACAGGAAAAACAACTACTCTCAACGCTATAATATCATTATATGAGAAAAAAGGAGAAACAGTATTGCTTGCGGCTCCTACGGGACGAGCGGCAAAAAGAATGTCGGATCTCACCGGAAGAGAAGCAAGAACAATACACCGTATGCTTGAAGTAGGATATGATCAGAACGGAAAGCTCAAATTCAAGCATGACGAAAGCAATCCTCTTGAAGGAGACGTCGTGATTGTGGATGAGATGTCAATGGTAGACATAATCTTATTCGAAAGTCTGCTCAGGTCACTTAAGCTTAATTGCAGGCTTATTATGGTAGGCGACATTGACCAGTTACCGTCAGTAGGAGCCGGAAATTTACTGAAATCACTTATAGAAAGCAGATGTCTGCCGGTTATAGAATTAAAAGAAATTTTTCGGCAGGCTGAAAAAAGCTGTATAGTTACAAACGCGCATAAAATTGTAAAGGGTGAAATTCCGGATCTTTCTCAGAAAAATAACGATTTTTTCTTTTTTAAACGCACAGATCCTTCATTGGCTTTGAATCTTATAATAGATCTTGTCAAAAAAAGATTGCCGAAAGCATATAAATATTCTCCGACTGATGATATTCAGGTGATTTCACCCTCCAGAAAAGGCATACTTGGCGTTGTAGAGCTTAACAAGGCATTACAGGAACAGCTTAATCCTAAAGGTCCTTCCAAAAAAGAGGTTAAATCGCAGATTTATACCTTCAGAGAAGGAGACAAAATAATGCAGACTAAGAATAATTATGATATTGTCTGGAGCAAGGACGGCGAACAAGGAGCGGGCATTTATAATGGCGACATAGGAAAAATACTTAGTATAAATCGTGCAAGACTTGAATTAATAGTTGATTTCGATGGACGTATAGCCGTCTATACCTTTGATATGGCTGATCAGCTTGAGCTTGCATATGCGGTTACTGCCCACAAAAGTCAGGGAAGTGAATTTGAAGCTGTTATAATTCCGCTGCTTGGAGGTTTTGACAAGCTTTATTATAGAAATCTCCTTTATACTGCCGTTACCAGAGCTAAAAGATTACTCATAATCATAGGAGACGAGAAAATAGTATCCAAAATGGTTCTGAACAACAAGAGAACAAACCGTTATACATGCCTTACCGCTATGCTGAAAGAGGAAATGAGAAGCAATGAATAATATTTCACGTTTTATTCTGGATATCTTTTTTCCTAACCGCTGCCCAATATGCAGAAAATATATCGAATGGAATAAATTCATATGCAAAGACTGTGAAAACGTTCTGAAAACATATACAGAGGGTATATGCCGGCAAGATACGGAAAACGAACGCAGCTGCATAACCGCTCAATTTGATCGTATCTTTACATGCTATTATTACGAGGGCAAAGCAAAAGACGGTATTTTATCTCTCAAGGACGGTCACAAGGAATTCGGATATTATATTGGAAATCTTTTAGGTGAAAAAATTTCAGACAGCGGAATACGGGCTGACGCTGTGGTTCCCGTTCCGATGTCACAAGAATCGTACAGAAAGCGCGGCTATAATCAGGCGGAAATCATAGCTGAAAGAATATCTTCCGTTTGCAGCCTTCCCATAATAACCGACAGTCTTTATAAAAATAAATCAGCGGCTCAGCATACCTTAGGGTTATCGGATCGTATTGAAAATACGTCTGCATACGGCCGTGGCAGCCGACGGCTTGACAATATGAAAATAATCTTATGCGACGATGTTATAACTACCGGAAGCACGCTTAACAGATGCGCCGAGTTATTAAAGGAATTGGGCGCGTCTGTTATTTTCGCGGCTGCAGGGACAACAACAAAACTGAAAAAGGAATGAAAGAAATATGGCACAGGATATTGGAATAGATTTGGGAACCGCTAATATCGTTATTGCGGTAAACGGAAAAGGAGTCGTATTAAACGAACCTTCCGTAATTGCAGTTAATAAAAGGACAAATAAAATAGTGGCAATAGGCAAAAAGGCATATAGAATGGTGGGTAAAGCGCCGGAGTATATTTCCGTTATACGTCCTCTTTCATGCGGAGTTATTTCCGACGATGAAATGACTCAATGTCTAATAAGAGAGTTTGTACATAAGGCCAGCGGTCACAGGCTTGTTAAACCAAGAATAGTTATTTGCGTTCCGTCTTTTATAACTGACGTTGAAAGCCGTGCAGTTGTTGAAGCAGCCATGAACGCCGGCTCAAGAAAGGTTTATCTTATTCAAGAGCCTATAGCCGCAATGCTGGGCGCCGGTGTAAATATGTCTAAGGCAAGAGGTCATCTTGTAGTAGACATCGGAGGAGGCACTACTGACGTAGCGGTCGTTTCTATGAACGGAGTAGTAACCTCCCGTTCGATAAAAACCGCCGGAACAATGCTTGATCAGGCTATTGTAAGATATGTACAGAAAAGGCATAAGCTGCTTATAGGCGACAGAACAGCCGAACAGATAAAAAAAGAGCTTACAAATCTTTATGATCCCAGCGACGATGTCAGAATGAACATCGGAGGAAGGAATCTGCTTAAAGGTCTGCCGGAAATGATAAATATAAGTGAGCTTGAAGTATTCGACGCCATTGAAGACGAGGTATTTGAGATAGTTGACGCCATAAGAAATTTGCTTGAGGATACTCCTCCTGAATTAGTAGGCGATATTTATGAAAACGGTATTCTGCTGACAGGAGGCGGAGCAAATTTAGGAGGTATCGACAAGCTTATTAACAGAACTCTCGGTGTAAAATGCAATATTGCCAAGGATCCTATGGGATGCGTGGCAAGGGGAACTATTCAAGCCTTCAAACGTCTGGACAGTCTTCTTGACGGCTTTGAAAACGTCGCTCTTTATCAATATAAATAACAAAAAACTGACGCCCTGTAAAGCGTCAGTTTTATTTTTATTCAATTATTACATCAGGAACAGACTCCTCGGGCTCGTCTGCCGGGGGATCTGTTGCAGGCGTCTCCGGTTCGGGAGCCTTGGTCGGCGCTTCCGTCGGAGGCTCTGTAGGCGCTTCCGTAGGCTCTGGATTCTTAGCGTAATAAACCGTTAAAATTTCATCATCGGTTATATTAATTTCCTTACCCGGACCCGGACTTACTTTAGTAACATATCCGTCCTCATATTCATAATTAATCTCAGTTACTTCGGTATAAGGTATATTTAACTCATCAAGAAGCTCCGTATATTCATCAAATGTATAGCCTTCAAAATCAGGAACCTCAACCTTTTCAGTTCCCTTGCTGACTTTGATTTTTACCGTATCTCCTTCTTTGATTTTCTTTCCCTTCTCAACTTCCTGCCAGAAAATCAAGCCTTCCTGATATTCTCCGTTATATTCAAAATCAGCGCTGATTTTGATATTATATTTTTCTTCGATTTTTGATTTAATATCCTCATATCTCTGTCCAATCAGATCCGGCATTTTATTTTCCGCTTTAGATTCCTTGGTTTCCTCCGGCTCTGTTTCTTCAGTAATATCTACGATATTATCGCTTATTGAGCTTTCGTCGCTTGAATAATTATCTCGAAGCCTGCTGCTGTTATCTCCGGTAAATAATTTAAATAAAATTACGACTATCACCAGAATTATAGCCACAAGCAATACGCCGATTATAACAGGAATCTTTATTTTATCAAAGGTTGAAACATCATTTCCCTCAACCTCAGCCTCGTCATAATCATCGTAATCGTCGTATTCATCATCGTAATATCCGTCTTCGTCTTCCTCAGGCGAATACAAATTTTCATCATCAGTATACTGATCGTTTTCATATATACCGTTTCTTGATATAGTAAGCGTCTGAGTCTGACCGATACCTATTGCAGGCTGATCAAACAACGCTGTAACAAGCTCTGTTATTGTTTGTATCCTGTCATCTCCCGAAAGACTCATGCCCTTCATAATAACATCCGATACATGCTTTGGTATATTTGAATTTAGCTCCTGAGGCGTATATAGATTATCCTTCTCCAATCTTACATTTGCAGAATCAGGCTTGGATCCCGTTAAAATTCTATATAGAACAGCGCATATACCGTAAACATCCGTCCATGTTCCCTGGCGGCTTGCCGCTGAATACTGCTCGGGTGCAGCATAGCCTGAGAATATTTCATTTTTTAGTTCGGTATTAGCCGTTCTGACTGCCGATATACAGAAGTCAGTAAGCTTTAATTCGCCCTTATCAGTAACATATATAGTATCCGGACTAATTCCCCTGTGTAAAACTCCGGCATTATGTACAAGACTCAAGGTAGTAAAAAGAGGCGGAAACATTGCGGAAACCTCGCTCCAGCTCAGCTCGCCTGCATTTTCCTTCAGATAATCAACAAGCCTGACTCCGTCAATATATTCATATACCGCATAAGTCGAATTATTCTCCGCAAACAAATCAAGAGTAGGCGATAAATGACTGCTCAGGCTTCGCATTTTGGCAAGGGATTTATTAAGCTCGGTATATTCAGCCATGAGCGCCTTGTACTGTGCAAGATTATTATAATTTACGCTTATAGTAGGCTTGCCCTTTACTCTGACGCATAATCCGTCAGGCATATATTCGTTAAGCAGCACCTTGCAGCTAACTGCCGTATCATACGCTATATAAGTAGCTCCCTGACCGTTTGAGCTCAAAAGCTTTCCGACCAGATATCTTTCATGAAGAACAGTTCCCGGTATAATATATGACGGAAGAGACGGGGTATTCTCTACATAGCCGCAATTCGGACAAACCTTGGCCGAACCCTTATTTTCCATACACCCCATACATAGTTTTCTTTCAACCATTCTGACCTCCGTAATTTATAAAAACAATAAATCATTATTAAGAAATTAACACATCATAAATTATTTTATCAGTTATCCCGAAGGTTGTCAATATCTAAGGCTATTAATTACCGTTTCATTTCCTAATTGTATTATTTCTGTAATCTTTTTTTATTATTTTTAAATAGATTTACAGGATTATTGTAAATTAATGCCATATTATATAAGCCCTCGATTCATCATTTCCTGAGCTGCCAGCATAACTCCTGTTTTTCCGCTTGTATATGTAATTCCGCCCTGCATCCATACAGCATAAGGCTCTCTCAGCGGAGCGTCTGCCGAAAGCTCGATTGAAGCCCCCATATTAAAGGCTCCGGCGGCCATAATAACCTGATTTTCATATCCCGGCATATCCCACGGCTCAGGAGTTAAAAAAGAATCCACCGGAGCGCCCTTCTGTATTCCGCAGCAAAACGCCTTTAAAAGCTCCGGCTCTCCAAGCTTTACTACCGTTATAATATCGCCTCTGGTTTCCTTGGCGTCAGGAAAGCACTCAAATCCCAAAAGACTGAATAAGGCGGCGGCAAAATCCGCGGTCTTTTTAGCGTTTGCCACTATATCGGGAGCTAAAAACAGACCGAGGAACATTTCCTTATTCTGCGAAAGCGTACAGCCTACTTCCTTTCCCATGCCGACGCAGGTCAATCTGTAAGAGCATAGCTCAATAAGCTCTTTTTTACCGGCAATATATCCACCCGTACGGGCAATTCCTCCGCCGGGATTTTTAATAAGCGAACCGACTATTATATCGGCTCCCGCCTGAATCGGCTCAGCGGCTTCAACGAATTCTCCGTAACAGTTGTCCACCATAATAACCGCGTCCGGATTGGCTTTTCTTACTGCCGCGCACATCATTTCAATATCCGAAACCGTAAAAGCAGGTCTAAGAGAATAGCCCCTCGAACGCTGTATGTAAGCGACTTTGGCATTCTTAGACTTTTCAGATATTAAGTCATAATCCGGGGTTCCGTCTTCCTTCAGTTCAGCGCTGTCATATGTAACACCGAAATCGGTCAAAGAACCGTTGCCTTTTATTCCTCTGATACCTATTACTTCCTCAAGAGTATCATAAGGACTTCCCGTTATTGAAACAAGCTTGTCCCCTTTTCTTAAAATTCCCCACAAAGCCGTAGAAAGAGCATGGGTGCCCGAAACAAAATTATGTCTGACCAAAGCGTCTTCAGCTCCGAAAACCTCAGCATAAACCTTGTCCAGAATCTCTCTTCCTATATCTCCGTAGCCGTAACCGCTGCTTCCGTAAAAGCACTGCTCGCTTACACGATTATTAATAAACGCTGACAAAACCTTGGTTCCGTTATATTCCTTAATTTTATCTATCTCACTGAATACGCATTTTTTTTCCGCCTCTTCAGCAAGCTTTATAAGCCTTGGACTGAATTTAAAAAATTTGGTATTAGTCATTATACTGCAATTTTCCTTTCAATATATTGTCGCTGCCGTTTTTTGATTTCTCAAGAACATATTCCTCTGAAACAGCCTTAAATCCAATTTCCCTGTAAAAGCTTTCCCGTATATCCAAAGCATAAAGGACCGCAGTTTTTCCCTGCTGTTCAAGATAAGCTGCAAGCCAGGTAAGAAACCTTCTTGCAAAACCGCCGCCCCGCGAAGCGATTTTGGTTGCAACCTGTCCCACAAGGACATGGTTATCTATATCATACGAAATTGAAGCCGTCGTACATGATTTATATGTCATAACTCGGCTTATTCCATGCCTGATTCTATGCGAAGTATCCGCAAGCCAGAGCGAATAATCAGACAGATTAGGAAAGCCCTCGGTCAATATACCGTAAACATCGTCAAGAGCAGGATTAAAATCAATTTCAGACTCGTCGATTAAAGTCTGTCCGGAAGACGCAAGCTGAAACGTGGTTCTGTGCAGCCGATTATATTCCCTATTGGAAATCATACCGATTGCCTGACCGGCGCCTTCTATTCGAAAAGGTTTATACATATCAACAAAGGAATTTATCTCATCTTGGTCAAAATCCTCACCGTAAATCAGCATAGTTGAATTAATCACAAGAATAACGCCGTTTCCGCTCTTATAGAATCGGCAGAAATCGTATCCTGTTCCGTAAGCGTTTAAATAAGACAGCATCCGTCTTCCGCAGCAGTTTTTTTTAAGAAGCTCATACGATATATTTTCGGGATTTTCTATAAGTCTTATCATATGTCCATTTCAGCCGCCTTTTCAACAATTGCATAAATAATATCCGCGCAGGCTTTTAGATCCTTTTTATTTGCTATGCACGACGGAGAATGAAGATAACGGCATGGAGCCGAAACGGCAATTGTTTTAACGCCGCCTCTTGAGGTATGGATTGCTCCGCTGTTGTTACCTCCTGCAATCAGGCTTTTAGTCTGCCACGGAATACCCTTTTTCTCGGCCTGTTCAACAGCCGCGTTATATAAATCACGGTCATACATCGTACTTCTGTCCATAAAAGATACTACGGCTCCCTTCCCCAGCCTGCAGACCTGTTTGTTCTCAGATATACCGTCAATATCTGCGGCAGTCGTTGTTTCCACAGCAATTGCAATATCCGGATTAACTGTATACGCCGCCGTCTTAGCGCCTCTGAGCCCTATTTCTTCCTGAACTGTAAACGTAAAATACAAGTCGTACGGAAGCTCGCTGTTTATCATATCTATCAATAATGCGCAGCCAAAACGATCGTCTATCGCCTTAGATTTTATTATGTCGTCTCCTAATTCCGCATATTCTGAAACAAAATACGCATAGTCGCCGGGAGCCGCATATTTTTCAGCCTCTTTTTTATCAGCCGCGCCGATATCTATATAAAGAGAATCCATTTCCGGAGTTTTATCACGCTCTTCTGCCGAAAGATTATGAACCGCTTTTGCTCCGACCACGCCAATCAAACCCTTTGAGCCAACCGTTACCTGCCTTCCTATAACTACTGTCGGATCAATTCCTCCGACTTCAGAAAAAGTCAGGGCGCCGTCAGACTGAACAGAGGTAATAATAAATCCTACCTCGTCCATATGAGCGTCAAGCATAATTTTATTTTTAGGAACTCCCCTTCCCTTTTTAAAAGCTATTATGTTTCCCATACTGTCAACGGAATAATCCGCGTTATCCTTTATTTTATCTATTATAAAGGCTCGAACGGCTCCCTCGTCTCCGGAAGCTCCGTTTAAGCGGCAAAGCTCTTTAAGATTATTCAGCATTCAAAATCCCTCCTTTTATAAATTCAGCCAGCAGGCGTCCGGTATATTCCAAATCATCTATCTTAATTATTTCGGAGGGAGTATGCATATACTTTAAAGGAATAGAAACAGTTCCTGCCATGCAGCCGTTTTTGTTCACGCTGAACTGATCAGCGTTCGTGGAAGTAAGACCGTTCATAACCTCCGTCTGATACGGAATTTCTTTATCCTTGCATATATCTATAAGTTTATCGGATAACGCTCTTGAAAGAGACGGCGAAATGCCTATCATAGGACCCATTCCCAACTTTCCGCATTTATATTCACAGTCGCCCTGAGTATATGCAAAGCTTACATCTACCGCCAACGCAATATCCGGTTCCACATTAAACGCAGCCGTTTTCGCTCCTCTTTCGCCCAGCTCCTCCTGTACGGAAAATACGACTGTAAAGCCGGGAGTTTCAATATCCTTAAGAAGCTCAAGCGCATAGAATACTGACGCTGCTCCGCAGCGATCGTCAAGTGCGCAGCCGGTAACTTCATTATTAAGCAGCTCTCTGAAACGTGTATCAAAAGATATGGCGTCGCCGGGAGAAATCAACGATTTCGCTTTTTCGTAATCTAAACCCGCGTCAATAGCCATATCCTCTATTTTCAATACCTTATCCCTATCGCCGCCTGAAAGATGCGGCGGAACCGAGCAGACAGCGCCTCTCAGCTTTTTTCTTCCGTGTATAATTACTGACTGTGCCGGCAGCAGACGTCTGTCTATACCCCCTACATTACCGAATCGTATAAATCCCTTTTCCGTTATGGAAGTAACAATCAGTCCCACCTGGTCTATGTGAGAATCTATCATTAAATACGGACGGTCGGCTCTTCTTTCTCCGAATTCTCCGATTACATTTCCCGATTTATCTATATAGCAGTTTGCCGTATAATTACGAAGTATATTCAACGCTACTTCTGCCGCGTTTCCTTCGCTTCCCGAAACTCCGTACGCTTGTGATAAATCTGAAAGTATTTCTTTTATATCCATCAGGAAAGCTCCTTAACTAAATTTTTAAAATGTATTCCTCTAGCCTCAAAATTAGGATATGAATCAAAGCTTGCACAAGCCGGCGAAAGAGTTACAATATCATTCTTTTCAGCAATAGCATGCGCCTGTGAAACTGCTTCCTCCATCGAATTGACACGAATTATTTTCAACTCACCGGGATTAAAACCTGCCGACGACTTAACCGCCTTTTCAATTTTATCTGCGGTAGCTCCCATTAATATAAGCGCTTTAACCTTCTTACAAACAGTTTCAGCCATAGGCTCAAAGGGTATTTTTTTATCGTATCCTCCCGCTATAACTATAAGCTTACGATTAAATGAATTAAGTCCCGCCAGAACCCTTGTCGGACTTGTGGCTATACTGTCATTATACCATTTAACGCCGTTAAGCTCCCTCACAAATTCTATTCGGTGTTCAACTCCGCCGAAATTTTCCGCCGTTTCTGCTATTATTTCAGCGTCAGCCTCGCCCCATACGGCGCTAATCGCCGCAAGATAATTTTCAACGTTATGAATGCCGGGGATTCTGATATTATCCTTATGGATTATACGGCTGACCGAGCCGTAATCGTTATAACAAAGGTATCCTTCGCTATCCAGAAAGGCTCCGCAATACGGAACATCCTTTCTTGAAAATTTTACAAGACAGCCTCTTACAAGATCGGATAGTCCGTTTGTTATGTCGTTGTCCATATTCAAAACCGTTTTGCTGAAAGCGCCCTGATGCAAAATCAAATTCTTTTTACTGTCAATATATTCCTCCATTGTACCGTGTACATCAAGATGATTAGGCGCTATATTAGTCAGCACCGCCACGTCGGGAGATTTTCTCATTGATATTAGCTGAAAACTGGAAAGCTCAACGACCGCCGCGTCGTTTTCGTTTATTTTCTCTATATCCGGCAAAAGAGCCTTTCCTATATTTCCGCCCTTGAATACCTTTTTTCCGAAACGAGCCAAAATATCCGCAATAATTGTAGTTGTGGTAGTCTTTCCGTCAGAGCCGGTAACCGCATATATTTTACATGGACATAAATCAAAAAAAAGCTCCATTTCCGATGTAACAGCTACGCCGTTTTTTCTCGCTTCAATCAAAGCAGGATTATTAAAATACATTCCCGGTGCTCTGACTACAATGTCAAAATCACATAAAGAATCAAGATATTTTTCTCCCAAAATAAAATCGGCGCCGACTTCTTTCAAATCTTCATAGGTTTCGCCCATTTCCTTTTGACTCTTCCTGTCGCATACAGTTACGTCAATACCTTTTTTCAAAAATAATTTTATTAAATCTGTATTTGAAACGCCAACGCCTATAACCGCTGTTTTTTTATTTTTAACGCTGTTAAAAAACCGTTCAGATCTATTCATTTCTTGCCTCCAAAAATTATCATACATATATTTATTATATACATTTTATGAAAAAATAGCAACTATTTTTTTGAAATCAAGTTAAATATTGGTTAATAAGAAAAAATAATAAAATTCTCTTGACATTTATTATCTAATGTGTTATAATAATAAAGCTTTATGAAATGCGCCAGTAGCTCAGTTGGATAGAGTGACTGGCTACGAACCAGTAGGTCGGGGGTTCGAATCCCTCCTGGCGCACCATATAGCACTGACAAAATAGATGAAAGTGCCAAAAAGCCCGTAGCTACGGGCTTTTTTGATAC
>ERZ827469.134-NODE-134-length-99824-cov-11.125360_pt1 | contig 99824 bp, 83 predicted proteins | sample MGYA00519917_ERZ827469 | MGnify/ENA primary metagenome ERZ827469 (study PRJEB31778, sample SAMEA3449314) | human gut metagenome | biome: human gut; feature: human-associated habitat; material: faeces | place: United Kingdom | collected 2010/2012 ... | reverse complement strand
GGAGCTTGAGGGGAGGGGGCACCCCTCTCGCGCGAGAGGGGTGCCCCCTCCCCTCAAAAAACAACAAAACGCCCCAGGACATCAGCGCCGGGCCAGGAGCTTCAGGCGGCGCATGGTCAAATGGCAGATGGCCACGGCCAGGGCGTCCGTGGTGTCCAGGGCCCAGCCCTCACCGCGCACATTGAGCAGGCGCCGCACCATGAAGGCCACCTGCTCCTTTTCTGCGCGGCCGGTGCCCACCACGGATTTTTTGACCAGCGTGGGTTCATAATCGCTCACCGGCACGCCATGCGCCGCACAAGCCGCCACGGCCACACCGCGGGCCTGGCCCAGCTTGAGGGCGCTGGCCGCGTTCCTGGCCGTGAAGACCTGTTCGATGGCGGCCTCCTGCGGACGGTAACGGCCCACCACGTCCGCCAGCTGCCGGTAGATGACGGCCAGCCGCCGGGAGAATTCCTTTTCGCCGCCGGAGGTGGTGCGGATGATGCCGCAATCCACCAGACGCAGCACGCCGGACTGCTCCGCGATGATGCCCCAGCCCGTGCGCTGGGAGCCGGGGTCGACCCCCAGGACCACAAGAGACGTATCCGCCATAGCTCACCCCAGAGAAAAAAAGCCCGGCAATCAGGGAATGCCGGGCAAAAAACGGACATCTGCCGCCCGGAGGGGCGGGAGCGTACCGGACTAGTCCATATCCATGTCTTCGGGGAAGTCGGCGTTGGCGTAGACGTTCTGCACGTCGTCGTTGTCGTCCAGGGCTTCCATGAGACGGATGACCTTCTGGGCGGCCTCGGCGTCCACGGCCACCAGGTTCTGGGGCACCATGGCCAGTTCGGCGGACTGCATGGTCACACCGGCGGATTCCAGGGCGTCGCGCACGGCCGCGAAGTCGGCCATGGCGGTCTGGAGGGTCCAGACATCGTCATCGTCGATGACGTCGTCGGCGCCGGCTTCCATGGCCACTTCCATCATCTGGTCTTCGGTGTAGGCGGCCTTTTCCACGGTGATGACGCCCTTGCGGTCGAACATCCAGCTCACGCTGCCGTCGGTGCCCAGGCTGCCGCCGTGCTTGGTGAACAGGTGGCGCACTTCGGCCACGGTGCGGTTCTTGTTGTCGGTGGCCACTTCCACCATGATGGCGATACCGGCGGGGCCGTAACCTTCGTAGAAGCATTCGGTCAGGTCGCCGCCCGCGTCCTCACCGGTGCCCTTGCGGATGGCGGCTTCGATCTTGTCCTTGGGCAGGTTCACGGCCTTGGCAGCGGCAATGGCCGCACGCAGACGAGGGTTGCCCGCAGGATCGCCACCGTTCTTGGCAGCGATGATGATTTCCTTGGCGGCCTTGGTGAAAACCTTGCCGCGCTTGGCGTCCTGACGGCCCTTGCGGTGCTGGATATTGGCCCATTTGCTGTGCCCAGACATAAAACCTCCCAAAACTCGGAGAATGTAAAAGGTGAAAAAAGACAGACGGCCTTGCGGCCCGTCCGTTCCCTGCCCGGGATACCGGGACATCCCGGCAACGGGAGCACGCTTCCGGCCTTTCCGGGCGCGCACACGGGTGCAGCGGCCCGGACAACGGCGAACGGGACGCCCCTAGAGGGCGCCGGGCTCCCGTCCGGTGTCGGCGGCTCCGTCCGTGCCCGCATCCTGCGCGGCAGGACGCGCCTCGGCCCTGAACCCCATGCCCACGAAGAAGGTCTCCTTGCTCTCGGCCCGGGAGCTCTTGGGCTTGAAGGATTTGACGGCCCTGAAGGCGCGGCGCATGGGCTGGAGCATCTCCTGGATGTCCGGCCCCATGAAAATCTTGACGATGAAGCTGCCGCCGGGCTTGAGGTGCAGGCGCGCCACTTCCAGGGCCTCGCAGGCCAGCTCGAGCGAACGGGCCTGGTCCGTGAACTTGGTCCCGGTGGTACGGGGCGCCATGTCGCTCATGACCACGTCGAACGGCCCCATCTCGCGCAGGCGGGCTTCAAAGGCATCGGAGCGGTTGAACACGTCCTCCTGCATGAAGGTGACCTGCGGCGGGAAGGCGGTCTCCGTGGTCTGGATGTCGCAGCCCAGCACGAGCCCGCGCGGGCCCACCTTTTCGGCGGCGCCCAGCGACCACGAGCCCGGAGCCGCGCCCAGATCCAGAACGCGCATCCCCTGGCGGAAGAGCTTGAACTTCGCGTCCAGTTCCTTGAGCTTGTACACGGAACGGGCCGGATAATTCTCGCGCTTGGCCTTGAGAAAATAATGATCCCGATATTCCTTCATAATGACACCAGCGGGCTTCTATAGCGTTTTTTTTCGCGGTAGCCAAGCCCCACAGGGGCGGCCCGGCCGATTTTTTTGCAGCGCATGGCCGGAGGAAGGCGATCCCGGGAAGGCCGCCCGGCGCTCTGGCCCGTGCGGACGTTGCCTGCCGGGAGGCCCTGGCGCGGCATTGCCGTTTCGCGGGCGCCCCGGCATGGATACGGCCCGCATCCGCCAAAAGAGCGCTCCGGGGAAAACGACGCGCGTCACGGGCACGGCACGTTGCCCTCGCCGCCCCCTGCCGCGTGCCGGGAGCCTCTTCCCCTTTCTCCGGGAGGCGCCGGGCCTCGCCGGATCGGCCAGAAGCCGGAGGACAAGCGGCAGCCTTTCCCCGGGAGGCGCCGGGCCCCGCGGCAGTCCGGCTCTTCCCGTCACGGCGGCCATGCCCCCTGCCGCCGGACGTGCCGCCCGCAAAAAAGACTTGACCCCGGCACATGAATGGCATACATACCACGCTACGCCGCGTTGCGGCGTCCATGTGGGGAAGTAGCTCAGCTGGGAGAGCATCGCCTTCGCAAGGCGGGGGTCGGGAGTTCAAGTCTCCTCTTCTCCACCACAGATAATTCAAGGGGTTACGGTTCTGGACTGTGACCCCTTTTTCTTTCTAAAAACATGTGATAGTTAATCAAAATTACGTTTTTTAGGATAAAAAAATAACAGGCCGTCATAAAAATGATGAGCTGCTTCAGGATAAGGGCTACTTGGTTGATTCAATAGGTGTAATATTTTCTTATAAAATAAGCTGATCTACCCAATATTTATCCTGATTAGCTGGAAAATCCTATGAACATAGCCTTACTGGTAGCTACTGTTGATCGTAAAGAGTCCGTTGAGCGTCTCTTGAACAGTTTAGCACAACAAACTTTTCGTAATTTTACAGTCTATATCGGCGATCAAAATAGTTCACCAATGCTTCAAGACATCATCGATCGCTTTCGTTCACAGATTAATCTTATTCATTGCTCCATCCCACGCCAAGGACTTTCTGCTGTACGCAATATTTTACTTGAAAAAGCACTATCCCATAAAAAATATGATTGGATAGCGTTTCCTGATGATGACTGCTGGTATGAGTCAGATACGCTAAAAAATCTTTCATTATTTTCGCTCAGGTATCCCCAAATATCAGGCATTCTTTGCTCTCAAAAAGATGAAAATGGTATATTTCGCTATAGTAAGTCTAAAGATATAAATCGATTTAATGCTTTTTTTGCCTCTGAAACATATGTTCAATTTTATAGAGTATCTGCCATCTCGTGCATTGGAAACTTTGACGTACAGCTCGGCCCAGGAACAGGACTTCCTTATGGTTGTGGCGAAGATACCGACTATGTTTTACGGGCATTAAAATCTGGAATCAAAATTGTCAGAGAATCAAGCATTGTAGTCTGCCATCCTAAACCACTTATACAGGACAATAAGTATATAAAAAAATGGCAGGCATATGGATACGGGAGAATATATCTACTGCGCAAGCATAAATTTCCTAAATGGTTCATCATTGCAAATATATTTTATCCACTGGCAAAATCTTTTACTGAAGGTCCAACTAGCTGGAGTTACAGAAAAAGTATGTTTCTAGGCCGTTGGCATGGTTTTTGGAAATATACTATGCACATAGAGGAAAATCACACAATGAATCAATATAATTCCTTACAACGTCTGATTGACAAACTTTATCCGTTACATGTTAGCGCTAGAGACGAAATTTTACTCAAGTGCGTTTTTGCCAATAATGTCAACCAGCCGATGCTGGATGACTGTCTAGAAAAATGCGATATTGAAGTAATGGGAGGAGCAAAATGCCTCTTGCTTTCCTACCTTATGCATGAACACCCAGAATTAAAATTCTCTAGCTATAGCGGTCCACGAATCCGTGGTTTGATTAATTTTTGGCGTTTCCGTAATTTGAAAACTCTCTCCCATTTTTCAAAAATCGGTAAAGCTCTTAATACAAACCACATCCCCATGTTGCTGTTCAAGGGCGGAGCTATGAAGCTTTTACGCCCAGAGCTTTCTCGCTCTATGGGAGATGTAGATATATTAATCCCTCAGGACCGTATTGATGAAGCAGTTCGCCTCTGTGCCAACTTGGGCTTTTTGTATGATAGAGCAGATTCAAAGCATGCTATAGGATTCCACACTCCTACCGAAGATGCTGTGGACATCCACTACGCATTATATGAACCGGGAACCGATTTACGTACTCTGCACGATCGACTTTTTTCCCGTGCGGCATCACGCAAAGCTTTTGGAGTCGATGTTCTGCTTCCGTGCCACGAGGATCTTTTTTTCTTGGTACTGGCTAACTTCACAAAAAATCTGCGCGAACACACCAGTTTAAAAGGTTTGTACCTGGCTCTGTGTGACTGCCATTTCCTTCTGCGGGATAGGCCTGATTTTCGATGGGAAATCGTACGAGAGGATGCAAAGAACAGTGACAAAGAATTGGAAGTACGCTTTGCCGCAGAGTTCATGAATCGTATCGTGCCAGAGACCATCCCATTGGAAAAACTTGGAATCCCTATTTCAACTTCCATGGAAGCCTTCTGCAACCAAGTCATCTTCGACGAAGATATTTTTTTGCAACGGCAAAAAGAATGTCAGGCTATCCGTGTGGTAGAACTCAAAAATCATCCTTGGCGTGAAGGGATCCGGATAGGAAAGTTCCTAATCTTAAAACAAATCCGTAAGCATCCCTGGCTTGTCAAACAGTACCTTCTTTTTATTGAGCGGAGGATGAAAAATGCTCATTAAAGATCCACAGCCTACACAGCGTGATAAACTGCTGGATAGTTTAAAGGGATATACCCAACACCTTGGTACGCCTGTCTTTATCAAATATCTCGATTTGGGTACAAAGGTCGTACGCCTTATCAATTATTCACATGCGTTTACACCTTTTGTAGAGGACCAGCTGGCATATATTTTAAAAGATGATATGCCTAACTATGATGCGACTCTTATTATCTGGCATGAAAAAGATATGGCAGAACTTTTACTTACCATATATAAACGCTATGATATGCGGGCCTATATCCAAATAAGGGCAGCTCGCTTGCGCGAACAAAAAACAGGTGTCCACGATAGTACAATCGAACTTCGCGTTTATGATGAAGAAAGCTTACATCGACATCCCTTAATTAATATTAATGCAGAAACAGGACTTGCATCCGCTTTTGACCCAAGAACGAATACATATTACTACAGTGCATCAGACCTTTCGCCAGAAGAGTTCATAAAGCATGGTCATCTTTTTGTTCATACCCTAAGCAAAATTTTAAAAAGCTCTACAAGTAACCTTGGCCATGGGGCTGTCATAGGACTAAACGGTATAGGTGTATTATTTTGCGGTGTAGGGTATCGAGGGAAATCTACTTTTGCAGTAAATGCGCTCTTGCATGGCTTTGAATATGTTTCAGACGATTATATCTCTTTTGGGAAAAAAAATGAAAAACTATTAGCATGGCCGATATATTCTATTATAACACTTTCACCAATGATTTGGCAATTTATGAAAAGACGGCTCCATGCAGATTTTATATCAAATAATGGGCGAAAAGATAAATACGTCTTTTCTATTGCAAGATATCATAATCAATTTGTTTCTGGATATCCAATTAAACTCTGCATTTATCCCCGCTTTGTGCAAGATGCAGAGCCAAGCATTGATACTGGAGAAAAATCTCAGGCACTCGAGGAATTCGTCCTTTCCTCTCTTCGACAAACGGGGGATGCAGAGGATGTAGAAGCTATTGCAAAGCTCTACTCTTTTGTAAAAGATCTTCCCTACTACCGAATAAATTTAACTGCAAATCTTGACAAAAATACTCAATGTCTCAAAGAGTTTCTTGAAAAAATGTCAAATCACGCTAGCTAATGGAGGATTTTTATGCCTAGCTATAGTCTGAATGAAGCTAAAATGTTTAGCGATATTGCTGACGGAGTGGCTATTGTCATCAATAGCGAAACTGGTATTTATTATGGTATGAACGAACTGGGTACAGCCGTTTTTGAAGCCATTATAGCTGGTGCATCTACCGAAAATATCGGAGCTGCGCTGCAAACCATCCCTAATGCCCCTAACGATGTACAATCCCGAGTAGATGCCTTTGTTGCTGCTTTGCAGCATTTTGAAATTCTTATCCCTGGCCAACCTAAGCAAGCTGCACCTAGCTTCGAGGAAGCCACAGCCATTTCAAGTAATTTCGAAATGACTGTACAAGAGTATAATGACGCTCAAGAGCTTCTGTTAGCCGACCCAATTCATGAAGTAAAAGTTGAAGATGGCTGGCAGCCTGATAAATCCGTTCTGGAAACAGATAAGGATATCGTTGCTGCAAAAGAATCAAAAGTAGAACATTAAAAATACTGCGACCGAGGGAACTCGGTCGCAGTATTTTTCTGGAACATTACTATGCCCAAGATTTCTATTATCATTCCCATATTCAATACAAGTTTTTGGCTTCGAAGATGTCTAGATTGTATTTGTAATCAAACATTAAGAGATATAGAAATTATTTGTATTGATGATGCTTCTACAGACTCGAGTCCACATATTTTGGCAAAGTATGCAGTAGCAGATCCAAGAATTTTTGTTATTTCTCTTACGCAAAATAAAGGTGCTGCTATCGCCAGAAATATAGGCATCAACGCGGCTTCAGGGGACTTTATAGGCTTTATAGATTCAGACGATACCGTTGATTACGATTTTTTTGAAAAATTATATAATAAATCGCAAATAACACAGAATTTGATTGTAAAAGGGAATTTAAAAATTCATTCCCTTACTAATGAATGGATTAATTCCCAAATCAATAAAAAAATTCATATCAATAAGGGCTATTTTTTATCAAATTTTGGTACTGCGATATACGATCGTAACTATATTTTAAAAAACAATTTATATTTCCCCAATATACCTAATGGTGAAGATCTGGCTTTCATCGTAAAAACAATTTCATGTGGTGCCGAACTCGATATCATAGATGACACTTACTATTATTATTGGCATCGTCCTAACAGCTCCAGCCAACGTCCGATTACATCTCAAACAATCAACTCAATGGCAAAATATATATACAATGCAATAGATTTTATTAATAAAAAAAATTATGATGTAAAAATTTATACTATTCACTTTTTTAAATTTATCGAAGATTGTTTTATGCTCATAAGCTTATGCCAAGATAAAGAGGCGAAGAAGGTCTGTTCTAAGCTTATTGGATATATCTATGACAAAAACAAGCATCAAGAGGAACTTGACGCACATATTTTAAACAAAGATCAATTCTTACTATACCCAATTCAAAAAAAATATTATGACATCCTAGAAAACTGGAATAATATGACTCAGCTTCAAAAACTCAGAGTTAAATTAAATACGAAAAGACATTTTTAGATGGAGGGGAAAATGAAAAAATATATTCCGATTGTTCTGTCAAGTGATGACAATTATTCTCCATTTATTGCGGTTACAATTGCTAGTGCATGCTATACGACAAAAGAATATCTAAAATTTTATATCTTTGATAGCGGAATCTCTGACTTACACAAGCAACAAATTATTTCTCTCAAAAAATCTTTTAGGAATTTTGATATTGATTTCATTGCTATTGAAGATAGTAACTTTGCCCATCTTCCTTCCTGCCAAGGATTCCCCCTAGCAATGTATAGCCGCCTTCTTATTCCTCAGCTCTGTCACGAATCACGAGTTCTTTACTCTGATGTTGATGTCATTTTCATGAATGATATTGCTGAGTTTTATAACCAAGACATTACTGGCTATGCATTAGGCGGAATCTTTCATGCGCATTACATTGAAAAAATATCCATGCGAAGAGGTGCTTATGCAACGCTCGGCATACCTCTTGAACATAAATATTTTTATGGGGGCAATCTGTTAATTGACTGTGATGCATGGCGAAAAAAAGATATTACGCACCAATTGATTGAAGTTGCGAGTAAGCATGCCCAAGCTCTCCGCTTGGGAGATCAGGATGTTCTGAATATATTTTTTGCATGTAACTATAAGCAGCTTGACTATAAGTTTTGCCTCACAACGCAAGACTGCGAGTTTTTTAAGCGCACGGATAAAAACGAATACCAGCGATTACTCAAAGAAGTTGTCGTCCGACATTTTGAGACACGCCGTAAGCCTTGGCTGACAAATATGTACACAGCGACAAAAGATATCGATCATTTCCAAGATTTTTGGTTCTTTGCTTCGCTCACACCATTTTATGCAGGTCTTCAGCAAGTTTTTTTAACGTCAATCCTCAAAGATAAGCCTCAAGAAATTATTGGAAATATAAAAATTGATAGCAATATAATAAGCAAATTACGCTCTTCAATAAAAAATAAATAAAAACAGGTACACCTATGAGTATATCCTATATAGAACTGTGTAAACTGTCTAAAGATATTCCTCCTATGGCTATTCTATCTGATTTTCCATACGGGCCATCAGATCGGATTGCACAAAGCTTCCTTAAAATAGGAGTAGATCTTAAAATTATAAACTTAACAACAGAAATAACTTCACAAGCAGAACTACATGGTTTAGCAAATATTCGAGAAATACCGGGAGACAGTAAAAGAAACTTACAAAAATTAAAAGTTCTTCAATCTATTTTTCAAAAAAAAACCCCCCATCTAAATAGAAATTACGAATATTTCTTTTCCAGCCATGATTTACGACTTCCTCTTACAGAATTAGCAGCCTTAAAAAATGCTCAAATTATTTTTATCTCTAATGTTTATGCACTAGGGGGGAATAACGTTCCTCTCTTAATAGAAAATAAACCCACTATATATAGGCTGAGTTGTTTTTCACCATTAACTGGATACTGTAGTTACTCTGCCGGATGCAAGAAATGGCAAACGACAGGATGTAGTGAGTGTCCTCAGCTTGGATTCACATCTGATGGGAAAGATTTATGCAAAGAGGCCTTTCAAGAAAAATACAATAACTACAAGAAACGAGATCTTAATCTAGCGTTTAGCACTCCATCAAAATGGTTGTCACAAGAAGTAAAAAGTAGTTTAATAGGAAGAAAATTTTATGTAAAAAATATAGCTACTTCCGTTGATTTAGATATCTTTAGACCTAGCAATCGTGATATTGCACGAAAAAATTTAGAAATTAACGATGATACTCCTGTAATTTTACTTGGTAGCGCAGGATTACGTAAAAATAAGGGGCTCCATGTTGTCTGTGAAGCTTTATCTCAAATAAAAGAGAAGTGGAATAAAAAGCCAATTCTTTTATTTTTCGGTTACGATAATGCGAATATGGAGCTTTTAGAGCATACAGGGCTTCCTTGGAAAGCTCTAGGCTGGATAAATTCTCCTTCAAAATTGGTCCAAGCTTACAATGCTGCAGATATTTTTATTAGTCCATCCTTTCAAGATAATCTTCCGAATACTGTAAATGAATCTCTTTCTTGTGGAACACCTGTCATATGCTTTGATCACTTTAGTTCTGAAGAGGTTGTCATCAATGGTATTACAGGATTAGTCGCTAAACATCCTGGCCTTCCTTTATCCCCGGATGGCTCTCTCCTTCAGAAGTCTCCTTATGAGGTTTCTATAAACGAGTGTACGGATCTAGCAGAAAAAATCCTTGCGCTTGTTAATAGTCCATTGAAAGAGTTAAATATCTTACGAAGAAACTGTAGACTATTTGCTGAAAAATATTTTGATCCTCATTTACAGATATTACGTTACATGCTTTTATACCGTAACATGCTTAACATTCCAGACAATATACCTCATGATTTTTTGGAAGATGAGGAATATTTTACTAAAGGGCTGACAAAAGTTAATATCTAGTCACCATACTTTTCTAACAAAAGAGGAAACAATGTTAATATCTGTAATCATTCCCTGTTATAATGGATCAAAATATTTACCTGAAGCTATCACTAGCTTACGTCAACAAGGTATGGAAATAGAAATTATTGTCATTGATGATGGATCAACTGATGGTACAGCGAAAATTGCAAAATCTTTGGGCTGCATTGTTCGCACTATTCCTAATTCAGGTGCAGCAACAGCCCGGAATACTGGGCTTAAATTAGCAACTGGAGATTTTATTCTTTTTCAAGACCATGATGATCTCATGAAAAAAGGTGCTCTTGCTAATCTGTTAGCACCATTGAAACAAAATTCCTCCTTAAGTGCAGTCATGGGACAGGCCATTGACTTTATATCGCCTGATATTTCTCCAGAAGAAATGAGACTATTAGCTCCTCGAACCCAGCCTTACTATGGTTTTCTTTCTGGAGCAGCACTTTTCAGGCGGGATATTTTTGATATAATAGGGTCCTTTACAGAAAGTCTAATCACCGGTGAAACAGTTGATTTTCTTATGAGATTAAAAGAAAGCGGCCTACCTACTATAAAAATTGAAACTATTACTGTTGCAAGAAGGCTGCATAGCAACAATACTGGCCGTACAATGAAAAAACAGGAGCATAAGGACTATGCAAGCCTTCTTCGTCGCAAGTTGGCCGCACGCCGGAGCTAGAAAAACGGTATGACTTTTCATCCAATACAACGTATCTTTTCTGATTTTCAGCGTATCTGCCAGGTGCTCCCCCCACGATTAAAAAAGGCTGTTGGAGGGGTCTTAACTGTCGTTCTGCTCCAGACTCTCCTGGAAGTCTTGGCTATCCTTGCAATTTCTGGTCTTGCTTTAAGTGTTACTGCTCCAGAACGACTTCAATCTCATTTTATTGTAAAAAAAATAGTTGAGTTTGTTCCATTATTGCAAGGACTCATGGAGGATGAGCGTAATTTTGCTACAGGAGTTGCTATTGCAACAGCCATTCTAATGGCAGCCAAAAATGCCCTTGGAGCGCTTGTTAACTTCATGAGTGGGCGTTTAGGTGAAAAAATTGCCCTTTTTGCCGGCGATACAATTTTTCATCACTTTCTTTATAGCCCATATGTCCAGCATCTTTCAGGAAATAGCCAGAGCATGTTCCAGGCCATGTCCTGGCGTACTGATTTGGGGAGAATGACTGTCCAGATGCTGGCCGTCTACAGCTATGCGGCCATTTCTCTGGCACTCTGCTTGATGTTGATTTTTTTCACTCCTGGAATCGTGCTCGCTTTGCTGGGGATTATCGGCTTTTTGGCAGTCCTGATATACTCCCGGCTCAAGAAATCTATTGACGCTGCAGGTAAATCCTCTGCGGAATGGAGACGACAGGAAAACACTACCTGCATGAATTCTATGAACGGAATCCGGGAAATTCTGATCTATGGACAGCAAAAGCCCTTTTTCCAGAATTTCCAGGCAGCATGTCGTAATAGTGTCCATGACAGGGCATTCCTTACCATGGCACCTACTATTCCAACATGGGTACTAGAAACCATGGGATTCTTGGGACTAGCAGCGACCGTCTGGGTCATGACGTCCATCTTGGACGCTCCCATGGCTAATATTACGTCAGTCCTGACAATCATCATGCTGGTCTGCTGGCGCATCCTCCCTCTGCTTAACCGGACGCTAGGGGCCATGGTCATAGTGCGCTCTACCCGTCACGCGGCGATGGATTGCTTAACAAAGATAGAAGAAGCTCTGGGACATCCTACGTCTCCTCCAGCTCTTCCTGAACATAATTTTACTATTCATGCAGATATCTGTCTTAAAAATGTAACCTTTAGCTACCCTGCTGCCGATAGCCCCTGTCTCAGTAATGTGAGTTTTGTTATCCCCAAGGGCAGTACCTTAGGTATAGTAGGACGTTCCGGTGCCGGGAAAAGCTCTTTGGCAAGTATTCTTTGCGGTCTTGTCGAACCCGATGCAGGAGCGTTGCTGATAGATAATGAGAAACTCACTCCAGAAAAAAGAGCAGCTTATTGCAAACAAATCGGCTACGTTCCTCAAAATCCCTATATTCTTTCTGGAACGATCGCCGAAAATGTCGCTTTCAGCGAATGGGGAAAGCCCTGGGATGAAGCACGAGTTTTGCAAGCCTGCCGTATGGCCGAACTAGATATTGCTTTCAACCGCGGGCTGGATTGCAAGCTTGGTCAAGGAGGCCTAGGACTTTCTGGTGGTCAGGCCCAACGCCTTGCGATTGCACGAGCACTCTACGCAAATCCTGCTGTCTTGATTCTTGATGAGGCTACTAGCGCACTTGATACAGGCGTCGAGTCTGCAATCATGAAAACCATTTTTTCTCTTCCCCGCACTATCACGACCATCATCATTGCTCACCGGCTTAGTACGGTTGAGTCGTGTGATCGTATCGTCTGGATTGAAAAAGGACAGGTTCACCTCGAAGGAGAAACAACTTCCATCCTTGCTGCTTATAAAGATTTTCTTGCCAATCACTTTAAAGACTAAGGAGGGGCCTGCAGTAGATTATATTCTCTGCGGGCCCTTCTCTCCCCTGCTTTTCCCCGCCGCCGTCACCAAGTTGTAACAAAACCTGCCTACACAGAATAGGCCTCATTCTCAGACTATTCCGCAGGAGACGGGACGTGGAAAGCATCTTTCTACTCATACTGGTATTTCTGGCCATCCTGGCCGCAGTGGACCTGTTCGTGGGCGTCAGCAACGACGCCGTCAACTTCCTCAACTCGGCCATAGGCTCGCGCATCGCCAGCTTCAAGGTCATCATGGTGGTGGCCAGCATCGGTGTGCTGCTGGGCTCCACCTTTTCCAGCGGCATGATGGAGATCGCCCGCAGCGGGGTCTTCAATCCCGAGATGTTCACCTTCAACGAGATCATCATCATTTTCTTCGCCGTGATGATCACCGACGTCCTGCTGCTGGACGCCTTCAACTCCATGGGCCTGCCCACCTCCACCACCGTGTCCATCGTCTTCGAGCTGCTGGGCGGTGCCGTGGCCGCGGCCCTCATCAAGATCTCCACCTCGGACATCCTGCTCTCCCAGCTGGGGGACTTCATCAACAGCCAGAAGGCCCTGGCCATCGTGTCCGGCATCCTCATCTCCGTGGTGGTGGCCTTCGTGGCCGGGGTGGTGGTGCAGTACATCACCCGCCTGATCTTCACCTTCCACTATGAGCGCATGTACCGCCGCATCGGCGGCATCTTCGGCGGCCTGTCCCTGACGGCCATCTTCTATTTCCTGATCATGAAAGGCGCCAAGGGCGCGTCCTTCATGAAGCCGGAATATCTGGCCTGGATCAATGCCCACACCCTGCCCATCCTGCTGGTGCTGTTCGCGGGCCTGAGCGTGGTGCTGCACCTGCTCATGGTGCGCCGCGGCGTCAATATCTTCAAAATCGTCATCCTGGCCGGCACCTTTGCCCTGGCCTTCGCCTTTGCCGGCAACGACCTGGTCAACTTCGTGGGCGTGCCCCTGGCCGCCTGGGAAAGCTGGCAGCAGTTCACCGCCAGCGGCATGGCCGCCGATGCCTTCACCATGGAGGGCCTGCGCAAGGCCGTGCAGACGCCCACCTTCTACCTGCTGCTCTCCGGCCTGATCATGGTGCTGACCCTGTGGTTCTCCAAAAAGGCCCACCGCGTGGTGCAGACCTCCATCAACCTGAGCAGCAGCACCCGCGGCGACCAGGAACAGTTCGGCTCCTCCCTGCCCGGCCGCCTCATCGTGCGCGCGGGCCTGAGCGCCAGCAAGACGCTGCACCAGGTCCTGCCCCATTCGCTCTTCACTGCCCTCGAAAGCCGCATGCGGCCCGTGGAACAGGTCAAGGGCGCGCCCGTGCTGCCCTTCGACCAGGTGCGTGCCGCCATCAATCTGGTGGTCTCCAGCATCCTCATCGCCTCGGCCACGTCCCTCAAGCTGCCCCTGTCCACCACCTATGTGACCTTCATGGTGGCCATGGGCTCCTCCTTCGCCGACGGCGCCTGGAACCGTGAGAGCGCCGTCTACCGCATCTCCGGCGTGCTGGCCGTCATCAGCGGCTGGTTCCTGACCGCCATGTGCGCCTTCAGCGCCTGCGCCTTGGTCACCTGGGCCCTGTTCGAGGGCGGCAGCGTGGTGGCCGTCATCTTCATGCTGGTGGCCGTGGTCAGCCTGGTGCGCTCCAACTTCTTCGGCAAGAAGAAGGAAGAGAGCAGCTTCGACATCGTGGCCGACAACACCGACAAGGACAGCATCCGCGCCAATATCGACGCCTCGGTGGACGAAAGCATCGATACCGCCGTGCGCCTGATGCGCGAGGGCCTCACCGCCTTCCAGGCCGAGGACGAGAAGGTCCTGAACCGCTGCAAGAACGAAGCCGTGAACCTTTTCGAAGACATCTCGCGCTCCCGCGGTTCCTACTACCGCATGGCCCTGCGCGGCGGTGGCGACGATCTGGACAACGAGGCGCGGCATATCTACTACCGCATCTTCAACGGCATGAAGGAACTGAGCCACGAACTGCGCTCGGTGCTGGGCATGTCCGCCAACCACATCGCCAACCGCCACCGCCCCTACAGCGGCGCGCTGGGCGACAATCTGGCACAGATGCTGGGCATCCTGGAAGACGCCGCCCGCCACTTCCGGGCCTATGCCGCGGGCGAAGGCTCCCGTGCCGAGCTCTCGGCCTATGCCGACCACTGCTCTTCCCGCATCAGCAAGATCCAGATCGAGCTTTTGCAGCGCATCGACACCGAAGGCCTGTCCATGCGCAGCAGCGACCTGTATCTGAACTACCTGCAGTTCGCCCGCGCCTTCATCAACCGCTTCACCATCGTGGCCCTGCTGGAACGCGACCTCAACGACGCCTGCCGCCGCAACGCCGCCCGCAGGGAAAAAGATACGACAACCGCTTCGGCCCAGGCCTGAGGCCGGACACAGACGAAACGGACATCGACGGAAGGGGCTTCTCCCGCATGAGAAGAGAGGCCCCTTCCTCCCGGTCCTCACCCTTCGTAGCGCATTTTTCAGACAGGACGGCATCCCGCCCGGTTGCAGACATGCCGTGCCCCTCCCGATGACAGTCCCGGAAGCCTGTCGCCCGTCGGGAATGACGAAGCCCTCCGCATGGAGGGCTTTTTTGTGGCCTGCGCTCACCAAATCTGCTGTTCGCCATCTGCCCGATTTGCCCGACATGGACGACCGCCCGGACCACTGTCCATTCACTGGGAATGTCTCATATGGCCATCGGCATTCAGGCTATATCCTGACGGCTGTGGAACGCAAAAGCGGCTTTCCCATGGCGGCATTTGGCCGGACACGACATGTGGAGTGCCTCTCTTCCTGCCTGAAAGGGCTTTCCTGCGTCCCCGCACCCTACCGGCATACCTTGACCTGTGGCAGGGGCAAGGAATTCCTCGGCTTCCGGCAGGTCAATGAGGCCCTCCAGGGAAAACGGTGCTCCCGCCATCCGGGCTGTCCGGGGGAACGTGCGCTGCACGAACAGGGCAACGGCCTGTTGCGGCGGTTCTTTCCCCGAAGGAGGGATTTTTCCCGGCTGACCAATAAAGAGACAGCAAGGGCGGTGGCTCTCATAAACCACCGCCCAGGAAAGAGGTCCGGTCATCTTTCGACTGCCGGGCAGCCGCAGGAAAAGGGCATCCTGCTTGCGGTGTGCGGCAAAAAATGCCTTTGCCGACCTGCCACAAAAAACGCCCCTCTCCCGTTCAACGCCGCCATATTGCCGGCACCTATTCGTCGTCGCCGGCGGTCTCGCCATCGTCGTAAGGATTGGCGCCGCTTTCGGCAAGGCGGGCCTGGCGGGCGGCTTCCTGCTTGCGCTGGCGGGTGCCCAGGGGCCGGCTGTATTCAAAGTCGGCGCTGCGTTCCTGATGGCGGCAGAAGATGAGGAAGCCGGTATGGGCGTTCATGCGGTCTTCGGGGCGCAGGCGGTCAGCCACGGGCTTCCAGTTGCGCATGAGGATCTCGCAGACTTCGATATCGGCGAAGGGGCCCTTTTCCAGCCCCATGAGTAGCTTGCTGACCTGGTCCACGGTGGGCACGAGGAAGCCGAACGTGGCGCCGGGCTTCACGGCCTTGACGGCGTGGTCGAGGTATTCCCAGGGGGTGCGCACGTCAAGGAAGAGGGCATCGGCGTTGTCGATGCAGAAGCCGTCGGCGATGTCGCGGTGGACGATCTCCACATTGTCGCCCACGCCGGCCCATTCGAGGTTGCGGCGGGCCAGTTTCATGAATTCTTCGCGGGCCTCGTGGCTGACGACGCGGCCGGTGGGGCCGCAGAACCAGGAAAGGCCGGTGGTCAGGCCGCCGGAGCCGCAACCGGCCTCGATGATGGTACGGCCGGGACCGGCGCCGAGGCGCAGGCAGATGTAGGCGATATCCTTGGGATAGATGATCTGCGTCTGGCGCTTGAGGCCCTTGAGGCGGTCGTGCAGGGTGGCTTCCAGCACACGGATGGGGATATCCAGGCTGGTGCGCACTTCGCTGCCGAAGCTGGCGTCGTGTACGGCTTCGGCGCTGAGGACGCCGTCGTTGCTGTGCCAGTCCTGACCTTCCTCAAGGCGCTTGATGTAGCGCCGGTCCTTGTTGGGGGTGACGTAGACCACCAGAGAGCCGTAGGGGATCATGTGTTTCCTTGTGGTTGGAGTGGATGGGGGCAGGGCGCGGGCGCTGCCCGGAAAGGGGCGCCGCGGGGCAGGAGCTGCCGGGCGGCCGGGGCCTTTCGTGAGCGTTCAGGCCTGCCCGTCCGGGAAAAGGCGGGCAGGGCGGATCCGTGACGTGCGGCGGCGCGGACCGCAGCCTGGCTGCGGGGGCTTCGTGCGTGTACGTCAGGCGGGGCCTCCTTCCGGCGGACGGAGGCCCCGCGGTGGGTGCGTGTGCCGCGTGGGGGAGCTGCTCCCCTGCCGGGGGAGCGACCTTCCCGGACAAAGCGCATCCGGGGAAGGCCCCCGCAAGCATCGCGGCGGCGCGGCGCTAGAACATCTGCCGCATGAGGTCCTCGCCGCCGCCGGAGGTATCGGGGGCCGCCGGGGCACTGCTGCCCGTGGCCGGGTCCTCGCTGGCATTGTCGATGGCCGAGAGGCCGGGACCGGGCACGCCCTGGAAGGCCAGGCCGTCCTGCATGGTAATGCCGGGCGGCATGATGAAGTCCTGGGGCTGGTCCTTGTACAGGTCCTCGATCTGGCTGCGGTAATAGCGGAAGATGGGGGCCGCGGTACGGCCGCCCTGCTCCTGCTTGCCCAGGGACTGGAGCTGGTCGAAGCCCACATAGACGCCCGTGACCAGAGAGGGCGAGAAGCCCACGAACCAGGCGTCGTTCTCGTCGTTGCTGGTGCCGGTCTTGCCGGCGATGACGTGCCCTTCCACACGGGCGCGGCTGCCGGTGCCGGAGTTGACCACGTTCTTGAGCAGGGTGGCCATCTGGTAGGCGTTCTGCGGGGTGAGGGCCTGCCAGTGCTGGATGTCCTGCCGGTAGAGCTCGCGGCCGTTGTTGTCGGTGATGGAGGTGATGATGCGCGGGCGCACGCCCAGGCCCTGGTTGGCGAAGGCGGCGTAGGCCTGCGTCAGGTTGAGGGGCGAGACGGCCACGGCGCCGAGGCTGATGGACAGTTCCTGCGGGAAGTGGGGCTCAAGGCCCAGCATCTTGGCACGCTGGATGACGTTGCTGATGCCCACCTTGTGGGCCAGGCGCACGGTGCAGGTGTTGCGGGAAAGGGTCAGGGCCTCATAGAGCGGCATGATGCCGCGGAAGTTCTTTTCATAGTTGCCGGGCCGCCAGACTTCGTTGGTGTAGGGGTTCACATAGACGAAGGGGCCGTCCAGCACCGAGGACGTGGGCGTGAAGCCGAAGTCCAGGGCCGTGGAGTAGACCACGGGCTTGAAGCTGGAACCGGGCTGGCGCCGGGCCTGGGTGGCACGGTTGAAGTGGCTGTCGCCGAACTGGTAGCCGCCGATGAGGGCCACCACGTCGCCGCTCTGGGTCTCCACGGAAGCCAGGGCCCCCTGCACCAGCGGCTCCTGCTGGAGGAGCAGGGTGATGGGCTTTTGCGGCGAGGCCGTGGCGGCATCGAAATCCACGGTCCTGGTGGCGGGCTTGCCCTTTTTGCCGCCCTCGGCCTGGACGGTCACGGGCGCGGCCGAGACCATGATCAGGTCGTTGACGTGCAGCACCTTGCGGGCGTCGCGCACGGCGGGAGCGCCCCAGCCGGAGATCTTGCGGTTGGGGGTACGGGCCCAGGACATGTTGGCCACGGGGATGTAGCCGGTATAGCCCTTGCCCAGCAGGACACGGGCGCCCTTGGCGTCCACGGCCGTGACCACGGCCTGCACCCAGGCCTTGCCCATGAGGTCGGCAGGGGCAAAGGTGCTTTTTTCAGTAAATTCGGTCACCTCCGCAGGGGAGAGCTTCTTGACCGGGCCGCGCCAGCCCTGGCGCTTGTCCAGTTCCTCCAGACCGCGGCGCAGGGCCGCGCCCGCGGCGTCCTGCTGCACGGGGTCCATGGCGGTACGCACGGTGAGGCCCGCGGTATAGACGTATTCCTCGCCGCTCTTCAGGGTATCGATGCCCAGGGTGCGCAGGTTCTCCTCGGTGAAGAATTCCACCAGCAGGCGGCGGGCTTCCTCGAAATACCATTTGGAGGCCCCGCCGCGGTTCTCGGGCATGCTCCAGTAGACCAGCGGCTCGTTGATGGCCTGCTGGTACTGCTCCTCGGTGATCCACTTGAGGGTGCGCAGGCGGCCGAGGACGTACATCTGGCGGGCCTTGGCGGCATCGGGATGCCGGAAGGGGTTGTAGCGGCTGGGGGCCTGGGGCAGGCCGGCGATGACGGCGCTCTCGGCCAGGGTGATGTCGGAAGCGTGCTTGCCGAAATAGGTGCGGGCCGCGGCCTCCACGCCGTAGGAATGCTGCCCCAGATAGATATAGTTGAGGTAGGTCTGGAGGATGTCGTCCTTGCTGACGGTGTGTTCCAGCCGGTAGGCCAGGATGGCCTCCTTCATCTTGCGGGTGTAGCTGCGTTCCGAACTCAGCAGGAGCTGCTTGATGATCTGCTGGGTGATGGTGCTGCCGCCCTGCTGACCGCCGCCGGCGGCCTTGTTGCGCAGGTTGTAGATGAAGGCGCGCGCGATGGCCACGGGATCGACGCCGTGATGCTGGTAGAAGGAATCGTCTTCCGCGGCCAGGAAGGACATGGGCAGCCAGGGGGACATCTCCTTGAGGGTGATGCTGTAGCGTTTTTCCGTGGCGAGGGTGCCGATGATGGAACCGTCACGGGCCAGGATGACCGTGGCCTGCGGGGCTTCGTAACCGGTAAGGCGTTCCAGGTCGGGCAGGTCGCGCGAGGCCCAGTAGAACAGGCCGGCCACGGCGGCGCAGCCGAGGATGCCCAGCGTGAACAGCAGACCGAAGGACCAGAGGAAGACTTTTTTTACGTTCATGGCAAGGCGGATACCGTTTTTTTGACTGCGCGTAAAGGGAGGGCGGAGCGCCGCGGACCGGGAAAGAAAAAGGCGTCCGCCTGCGGGAGGGGACGCCTGAAAGGAAAAAGGCGGGACGAGGCCCCGCCTTTCAAGCAATGCTGGGAACTACACGCAGCCGGTGGGCTTGGGCAGGCCAGCCATTTTGCAGGCGCCTTTGCCGGGGCCGGAGGGGAACAGTTCGTACACTTCTTTCAGCTTGTAGCCGGTATTCTTGGAAAGAATACGGACCATGGGAGCGATACCGTTCTTCTTGTAGTAGTCCTGCAGGAAGTCCAGGATCTTCTGGTGGTCAGGAGTGATTTCAGCGATACCTTCGGATTCCTTCACGAATTCCATCCATTCCGGGCACCAGTCGTCGAAACGGAGCAGGAAGCCGTCTTCATCAACTTCGAAGGTTTTGCCCTGAAAGCTAATTTCAGCCATGCGTGTCCTCCTTGGACGTTTGCTCTATTCGGGCCTTGCGGCCCGGCCAGACAGCCGAAGCATATTTGTATTCGGCTCATTCCCCATTGATTGCGAAAGCTCTGCAATCGCAAATGCACACTTCTTTTGCCACAAAAAAACAATCTTGGCAAGTCCCGAAAAAACCGCCAAAACCTACGCAGATACGAAGATTTGCTCTCTATATTCTGATGTTGCAGGGGGCACTAACCGGCCACATCATAGGGCGCGGCCAGCAGCAGCGTGCCGGTGGCTTCCAGATCCTTGACGAGGGCGTCTTCGACGGCCTTGTCGTCCACGCTGCGGATGCGGACATAGACCTGACGCTTGTCGCCGTCCAGATAATAGGACAGCACGGAGATGATGCGGGCGCTGTGCTTGCGCAGGGTATCGAAAATGACGCGCATGCTGCCGGGGGTGTCGGGCAGCTCGAAGGCGAACTGCATGCCGGGCACGCGGGCGCCGGTGATGTTGATCAGCAGCTTGAAGATGTCCTGGTCGGTGATGATGCCCACCAGCTTGTTGTCTTCGGCGACTACAGGCAGGCCGCCGAACCTTTTGTCCATCATGAGGATGGCCGCCTGTTCCACGCTGTCCCAGGGCTTGATAGTGACAGGCTTGGCGGTCATAATGTCCCTGGCCTTGAGCTCTGCCAGAAGGTACTGCATTTCATGCACTTCCAGCGCCGTGGCCTTGGAGGGCGACGCGCCCTTGACGTCTCTGTCGGAGATGATGCCCACCACCCGGTTCTGGTCGTCGACCACGGGCAGGCGGCGGATTTGGTGCTCCTTGAGCAGGTTGCGGCACTTCAGCAGGGACGTGTCGGGCTTGACGGCAATGACGTTGGTGGCCATCCAGTTTTCTACGAGCATGGATCCTCCTGTTGAACAGAGACCCTGCGGCATGCCGCGGGCGGGAACGTTCCCTTTTCTGTCCTGTCCTTTCACCTTATACCAAGCCGCGCCCACAAACAAGCCTGTAGGCAGACGGGGCAGCGCGGATTTTCATGACGGAGCCATTTCAGATGCAGCATCTTTTTCTTGATTGCAGTCACGGCATGAGCGGGGACATGACCCTGGCCTCCCTTGCCCATCTTGGTGTGGACCTTTCCCCCCTGCCGGACCTGCTGGCACAGGCGGGCGTGGCCTGCCGCCTGGAGGTCTGGCGGGAAGAACGGGGCGGCGGGCCCGGCTGCCGGGTGGAGGTCGGCTGGGAGGCGGAGGGCCAGCCCCTGCGGCACCCGGCGGACATCGCCGCCATCTTCGCCGCCGTGCCCGTGCCGGACAGGGTGCGCCGCAGGGCCCTGGCCGTGCTGGAGGCCCTGACCCTGGCCGAGGCCGAGGCCCACGGCATCGCCCCCGAAAAGGTCCACTTCCATGAGGTGGGCGCCGTGGACACCCTGGTGGACATCCTGGGGGCCTGCTGGGCCCTGGACCGGCTGGGCGTGGAGCGGGTGACGGCCTGTGCGCTGCCCTGGTTCGGGGGCAGCATCACCTGCGCCCACGGCGAGATCCCCCTGCCGGCGCCCGCCACGGCCAACCTCATGCGCGGCCTGCCCGTGCATCCCACCGATGCCAAGACGGAACTGGTGACCCCCACCGGCGCGGCCCTGGCCCGTGTGCTGGTGGACGAGTTCGTGGACGGTCCGGCAGGCCGTCTGCTGGCCCTGGGCACGGGCTACGGCGCACGTCCGGCCCCCACCGGCCTGCGGGCCTGGCTCGTGGAGGCCCGGGGGCCCCGGCAGGCCGATCACGGCCGGGGAGGCGACGAGGACGTGATGCAGCTGGAATGCCATCTCGACCATCTGACCGGCGAGGAACTGGGCACGGCCCTGGAAATGCTGGCCGCCGCCGACGGCGTGCTGGACGTGCTCTGGCTGCCGGGCACGGGCAAGAAGAACCGGCCCGCGGGCCTGCTGCGGGTGCTCTGCCGCCCCGCCGATACGGAAGACGTCGCCCGGGCCGTCCTGCGCCACACGCACACCCTGGGCCTGCGGCGCCAGCTGCTGCAGCGCCTGGTGCTGCCCCGCAGGGCCACGACCTGCACATGCGGCGGAACCGGCCTGCCCGCCAAGGAATACGAAGTGGAAGGCCGCTGGTATGTCCGGCCGGAGGCCGACGCCGTGGCCCGTCAGGCTGCGGCGCTGGGACTGGGGGCCCCGGCCCTGCGCTTTGGGAGAAAATGAAAGCTTTTTCCAATACCTGTAAAAATATTTAGCCTTGCTCCACTCCTTCAGGAGTGCTATGCGGGAAACGTGGGGCAGAGCTGCCCGCAACGGGCAGTCCCCGACTCGCAAGGAGTTATGCCATGAGAGCAAAGAACTTTCGTCTGTTGTTGCCGGCCCTGGTCCTGGCCTGTACGGCCACGTTCGCTCTCGCGGATGATGGGCAGGCCGCGCAGCATGTGGCCGGCGGGATGCCCGTGGTCTCGGATCATGCCGACCATGCGGGCATCATGCCCGGTACCCTGGTGGCCCGCAACGACAACGGCCGTCATGAAGGCTGGCACAAGGACAAGCCCCGTCCCAAGAAGCATTACAAGAAGGGACCGCCTCCCGGCCCCCGTCCGGGCTACCATCGTCCCGGTGACCGCCCCGGTCCCCGCCCGGGGTATCACCGTCCCGGTGACCGCCCGGGCCCGCGTCCCGGCATCCATGACGGTCGCGGTCCGCGCCCCGATGGCCCCCGTCCGGGCTATCATCGCCCCGGCGACCGTCCCGGTCCCCGCCCCGGCATCCATGACGGCCGCGGCCCGCGCCCCGATGGGCCCCGCCCCGGCCCGCGTCCCAACGGCCCGCGGCCCGATCACCGGCCTGATGGTCCCCGTCCCCGCTAGGACGCCGTTCCCCCTTTGATCGAGGACATCCGCAGGAGGCCTGCTTTGCAGGCCTCCTTTTTGTATGGAAGAAAACCTCCCGCTAGGCGGAATATTCAAAAAAACTTAAAATTTTTATATAGGAGAAAAACTCCTTTCGACCTGCTGCCATCACGTCGCGGTCCGGCAACCGCAACAATGAAGCAAATCAAATTGCAAAAGCCTCTGGCCTGCGCTACGGTAGCCAAGGTGTCCACGGTTTGCGTATCTTAACCCCCGGAGGTGCAGGATGGCTGCTAAGGTCGGCGATTTTTCCCTTATTCTCAAATTGTTGGGCGGTATCATCATCGGTGCCCTGCTTGGTCTGTACATCGGCGAGAACGCCGAAGGTTCCCTGAGGCACGTCATGGATGTGGTGGTCTCCCTGCGCCACATCTTCGGCCAGATCATCTTCTTCCTGGTGCCCCTGGTCATCGTGGGCTTCATCACGCCCGCCATCGTGCGCCTGGGGCAGAACGCCAGCAAGATCCTGCTGGTGGCCGTGGGCCTGGCCTACATCTCCTCGCTGGGCGCGGCCCTGTTCTCCATGATCTCCGGCTACTGCATCATCCCCAACCTCTCCATCGCCACCAGCACCGAGACCCTGCGCTCCCTGCCCGAGATGGTCTTCCGCCTGGACATCCCGCCGCTGTTCAGCGTCATGAGCGCCCTGGTGCTGGCCCTGACCATGGGCGTGGCCATCGTCTGGACCAGGTCCGAGACCCTGGGCAAGATCTTCTGCGAGATGGAACGCATCATGACCGCCCTGGTCAACCGCATCATGATCCCCATCCTGCCCTTCTTCGTGGGCCTGTCCTTCCTGGGCCTGGCCTATGAGGGCTCCCTCAGCCGGCATCTGCCCGTGTTCATCATGATGGTGCTCATCGTCATCGTGGGCCACTTCATCTGGCTGGCCGTGCTCTACGGCATCGGCGGCGCCCTGTCCGGCCGCAATCCCTCGCAGGTCTTCCGCCACTACGCGCCTGCCTACCTGACCGCCGTGGGCACCATGTCCAGCGCCGCAACCCTGCCCGTGGCCCTGGAATGCGCCCGCAAGTCCCCCGTCCTCAGCCGTACCATGGTGGAATTCATGGTGCCCCTGGGGGCCACCGTGCACCTGTGCGGCTCCGTGCTGACCGAGACCTTCTTCGTCATGACCATCAGCCTGATGCTCTACGGCTCCCTGCCGTCCGTGGGCACCATGCTGCTCTTCTGCGTGCTGCTGGGCATCTTCGCCGTGGGCGCCCCCGGTGTGCCCGGCGGTACCGTGGTGGCGTCGCTGGGCATCGTGACCGGCGTGCTGGGCTTCGACCCCAACGGGGTGGCCCTGCTCATCGCCATCTTCGCCCTGCAGGACAGCTTCGGCACGGCCTGCAACGTGACCGGCGACGGCGCCCTGACCCTGATGCTGGAAGGCCTGTTCAACCGCAATGGCGAACTGGGGCCCTTGCAGGACGTGGCCCCGGCGGAAAAGGTCTAGCCGTTTTTTCGGTTCCCATCGTTTGACGGGGAGGGGCCCGGCGGCAGGCACGCTCCGGCCCCTGTCTCCGGGCCCTTCCCGTCCTGTCGTGTCCTCTGCGGCAGTCCTTCCCCCTTCGCGCTGCCCGTGCGTCCCCCGTCTTGCCGGGATTCCTGAACGGACATCCGCCGAAAACGCCGCCCCGCTGGCCGCGCCGTGCTGTCCCGGGAAGGCCGCTGCCCGCTGTCCCCGGGAGCCTGTCTCCCGCCCCTTGCGCCAACCTTCTACATCGTGGGCCTCAGGCCCGGAGAATGCATGAGTCTGTCTCTTGCCGACAGGCAGGCCATCCTGGCCCTGCTGCATCAGGAAGTGGTGCCCGCCCTGGGCTGCACCGAACCCATCGCCGTGGCGCTGACCGCGGCCCGTGCCGCCGAGGCGCTGGGCCGGACGCCGGAACGCCTGGACGTGGCCGTCAGCGCCAATCTGCTCAAGAACGGCATGGGCGTCATGGTCCCCGGCACGGGCGAGATGGGCCTGGCCATCGCCGCCGCGGCCGGTGCCCTGGGCGGGAAGAGCGCCCTTGGCCTGGAATGCCTGGCCTCCCTCGACCCCGCGCAGGCCGACGCCGCCCGGGGCATGGTGGCCGCCGGGGCCGTGGAGCTGCACCTGCCGGACAACGACCTGCTGCTGTACTGCCTGGTGACGGCCCATGCCGCCGGGCACAGCGCCGCCGCCGAGCTGCGCGACAGCCATGACAACATCACCCGCGTCTGGCAGGACGGGGCCCTGGTGGAAGACCGCAGGCCCGCGGAAGCCGGCGAGGCCGCGCCCGCCGACTGGCCCCTGACCCTGGCCCGGGTCTACGAATTCGCCACCACCGCGCCGCTGGAAGAGATCAGCTTCATCCTTGAGGCCGCGCGCATGAACCGCCAGGTGGCCGAGGAAGGCCTTTCCAGCCAGTACGGCCTGGGCGTGGGCAAATCCATGGATGCCCGGGTACGCAGGCACATCCTTTCCGATGACCTGCCCACCTTTGCCATCCGTCTGACCGCCGCCGCGGCCGACGCCCGCATGGCCGGGGTCATGATGCCCGTCATGAGCAATTCGGGCAGCGGCAATCAGGGCATCACCTGCACCATGCCCGTGGTGGCCTGCGCCATCCGGCAGGAAAGCAGCGACGAGGATCTGGCCCGCGCCCTGATGATGAGCCACCTCACCTCCATCCACATCAAGCATCACCTGGGCCGCCTTTCCGCCCATTGCGGTGCCATGGTGGCCGCCACGGCCGCCGGCTGCGGCATCGCCCTGCTGCTGGGCGGCGATCTGGCGGTCATGGAGCGCACCATCCGCAACATGGTGGGCAATGTGGCCGGCATGATCTGCGACGGTGCCAAGAGCAGCTGCGCCCTCAAGGTGGCCACCGCCGTGGGCGCGGGCATCCAGGCCGTCATGCTGGCCCTGGACGGCTCCGTGGTGCCCGGCAACGAAGGCATCACCGACGACGATATCGAAGTCTGCATCGCCAACCTGGGCCGTCTGGGCTCCACGGGCATGAAGGAGGCCGACAAGGTCATCCTGGACATCATGCTCAGGAAGTCCTAGGCAGGAAGGGGAGCGGCTTTCCCCCTTCAACTATCCCATAACTCCAGAGACACTCGTTTTGGGGGGAATTTCGGGCAGCATGCGGACAAGGTCAGGGCAGCACTCGGCCTTGATGATGTTGCCCCCTTTCCATTCACACAGTTTACGCGAAAATTTCGCCTGCGGCTCGCTTTTTCTCTCCATAAAAAACCTGGCGGCGATGCCCAGGCGCAACTACGAGATATTTGCAGTTCCCTTTTGTATGGGCTAAGCTTCTGGTGTCACCCACGGTGACCTCCTTTTGATTTGCTTCATTGTCGCAGTTGCCAGACCGCGACGTGATGGCAGCAGATCAAAAGGAGTTTTTATAACATATGCAAAGCTTTAAGCTTTTTTGAACCTCCCGCCTAGCGGGAGGTTTTCTTTCATGCAAAAAAAGCGGGGCAGTGGCCTGCACCCGCTTTTACCGGAAAACAAGGGAAGATGATGTGTTACTTCTTGTCGGCACTGTGCTTGAGGCTCTGGCCGTGCTGCATGAAGTAGACCTGCTCGGCCAGATTGACGGAGCGCCGCCAGATGCGGGTCAGGGCACGCACCACCAGCAGGGTATGCATGACCAGCTGGGGATCGGGGCGTTTGTCTTCTTCCTGCCGCAGCAGCTCCAGCAGGCGCTGCACGATGCGCATCTCGTTCTGCAGGGCCTCGTCCTCGCAGTTGCGCAGGGCCAGGGCCTCCTGCCCGTTGCCTTCGCGGAAGCAGTCCATGGCGCGCATGAAGGCCTCGCGGGCCCGCTGCATCATGCCGCAGACCTCGTCCGTCAGGATGCGCCGCCCGGGCACATCCTCCATGAGCACGGTCTGCTCGGCCACGGTCACGGCCTCGTCGCCGATGCGTTCCAGATCCACCACCATGCGCAGGGCGGCCACCACGAAGCGCAGATCACCGGCCACGGGCTTGATGCGGGCCATGAGGCGCAGGCAGAGCTCGTCGATCTCGTTTTCCAGGGCGTCGATGGCCGTATCACCGTCACAGACGGCGATGGCGCGCACGGCCTCGCCCTTTTCATAGGAGCGCGCAGCCTCTTCCAAAGCGATGTCCACTTGCGCATACATGACCAGCAGGCGCGTGCGCAGCGTGGCCAGCATGTGCTGGGGCGTGTAATCCTGAAGAACCATTAACCGAACCTGCCTGTGATGTAGTCTTCCGTCTCTTTCTGGGACGGACGGGTGAAGATGACGTCCGTGCTGTCGCTTTCCACCAGACGGCCCATGTAGAAGAAGGCCGTCCTGTCGGAGATGCGGGCCGCCTGCTGCATGCTGTGGGTCACGATGATGATGGTCAGGCCTTCCTTGAGCTCCACGATGCTCTCTTCCACCTTGCGGGTGGCGATGGGGTCCAGGGCGCTGGCGGGCTCGTCCATGAGCAGCACCTGCGGTTCCACGGCCAGGGCGCGGGCGATGCACAAACGCTGCTGCTGGCCGCCGGAAAGGCCCAGGGCCGAGGAGGAAAGGCGGTCTTCCACTTCGTTCCAGAGGGCGGCGCGGCGCAGGGCCAGCTCCACCTTCTCGGTGATGAGGTTCTCGTCCCTGACGCCGTTGACGCGCAGGCCGTAGGCCACGTTCTCGAAGATGCTCTTGGGGAAGGGGTTGGGCTTCTGGAAGACCATGCCCACCTTCTGCCGCAGGCGCACCACATTGGTGCGGGGCTGGTTGACGTCTTCGCCGTCCAGCATGATGCGGCCTTCCACCCGGCAGCCGGGGATCAGGTCGTTCATGCGGTTGAGACAACGCAGGAACGTGGACTTGCCGCAGCCGGAAGGGCCGATGAGGGCCGTGACGCCGCCGGTCTCGAAATCCAGGCTGACGTCCTGCAGGGCGTGGGAAGCGCCGTAGTAGACGTTGATCTTCTGCGCCGAAAGTGCTGTTGCCATAACTACTCCTGCGCGGGCGTCCGGGGGGCGTCCGCGCGCCTCAGGGTAAAGATGATGGCCGTGCTGCCGTCCTCGGCCGGGCTTTCAGCCCAGATGCGGCCGCCGTGCCGTTCGATCACATGTTTGCAAATGGCCAGTCCCAGGCCCGTGGAGTTCTGCCCGCGATGGCGTTCCACCTGATAGAAGCGCTCGAAGATGCGCGGCAGGTCGTCCGCGGGGATGGTGGCGCCGTCGTCCACCACGCGGATGACCACGTCGTCACCTTCCACCCGGCCCGTGACGCGGATGGCCGTGCCCTCCTCGGCATAGCGGCAGGCGTTCTCCAGCAGGTTGCGGAACACCAGCGTCAGCAGGCGGTCGTCGGCCAGCACGGGGGGCAGCTCTTCCAGATGCCCTTCCAGACGCAGACTGCGTTCCTGCAGGCGGGCCTGGCACAGGCTGCCCGCCTCCTCCAGGGTGGCGGCGCATTCCGTGGGACAAAGCTCCAGGGCACCACCCTGGCCTTCCAGACGGGCCAGCACCAGCAGGTCTTCCAGCATGCGGGCCAGGGAACAGCTGTGCCGGTAGATGATGGCCGCGAAGTGCCGCGCCTGTTCCGGGGAATCCATGCTGAGCAGGGTCTCGGCATAGCCCTGGATGGCGGTCAGCGGCGTGCGCAGCTCATGGGAGACATTGGCCACGAAATCGCTGCGGATGCGTTCCAGCTGCATCAAATCGCTGATGTCGCGGAAGACCAGCACCGCGCCCAGGCGGGCATCGGCCAGCACGGGCAGGGAAATGAGCACCGAAAAGGCCCGGCCGCCCAGATGCAGCTGCACCTGGCGCAGGGAGCGGGGCACGTCCAGATCCTCGTCACCGCTGCCGGAGGCGGTACGCGCCACCTGGGCCGAACGCAGCAGGGCATCCACGGCATCCTGCAGTTCGGGCGAGGGGATCACCTCGATGACCGGGCTGCCCGCCATGTCGGTCACCTGGGGGAAGAGACGGGCAAAGGCGCCGTTGCAGCGGCGGATGCGGCCCTGCGGGCCCAGGACGAGCACGCCGTCGCTCATGGTGTTGAGCACGCTTTCCAGCTGGGCGGTCTTGTCCGAGGCGATGCGCACCTGTTCGCCGATGCTGTCGGCCATGCGGTTCACGGCCTCGGCCAGGGGGGCGAATTCCGTGCCCGGCAGACGGCGCAGACGGCGTTGCAGGCGGCCGCGGGAAATGGCCGAGACCACGTCCACCATCTGTCCCAGGGAACGCCGCATGGCGCCGGAAATGAAGGCGGCCAGCACCACGGCCAGCAGGATCATGGGCGCGAAGACGTGCAGGCGCTTCTGGATGAGCAGGTTCACGCTGTCCAGCGGCAGGGCCAGGCGCAAAACGCGCCCGTCAGGCAGGCGGCGGGCCGCATAGGCAAAATTCCTGTGCAGGGTGCCGCTGGCACGCAGGGAATAGCCTTCCCCCCCGCTGCGGGCCTGCACCACTTCGGGCCGGTCGCCGTGGTTGTCCATGCCTTCGGGCGAAACGCCGCCGGTCTCCGCCAGCACCCTGCCGTCGGCATCCAGCAGGGAAAGGCGCAGGTCGGGCAGGTCGAGCACACGGGTCAGGGCCGCCAGATCGTTTTCGCCGCGCAGCATCAGCTCGCCCGCCACGCGCGCCTCGCGCAGCAGGCCGGTGCGCGCCTCGTCGAGCTGGCGCTCTTCCAGCCATTCACGCGTCAGCCACAGGGAGAGCCCTGCGGCCACCGCGGCCACCAGCAGGATGGCCCAGAAGATCCGGGCCCTAAAAGAACGGAACATCCCCGTCATCTCAGCCTCTCAAGCGGTAACCGACGCCGCGCACGGTCTCCAGCGCGGCGGCTTCTTCACCCAGTTTGGCCCGCAGACGGCGCACATGCGTGTCCACCGTACGGGCGTAGCCTTCGAACGAATATCCCCAGACCGCATTGAGCAGCTGTTCGCGGGTGCGCACGGCGCCCGCATGCCGCATGAGGTCTTCCAGCAGACGGAACTCCGTGGCCGTCAGGGCCACTTCCTGTCCGTCCAGGGTCACGCGGTGGGCCTCCACGTCCAGCAGCAGGGCCCCGCGGCACAGGGCCGACCCCATGCCGGGACGGCTGCCGCGGCGCAGGATGGCCCGGATGCGCAACACCAGCTCCCGGACGCTGAAAGGTTTGACCACATAATCATCGGCCCCCAGGGTCAGGCCCACGATGCGGTCCACTTCCTCGCCGCGGGCCGTGAGCATGAGCACGGGGATGGCCGCCGTGACCGGCTGGGCCTTGAGCCTGCGGCAGACATCGCAGCCGTCCATGCCGGGCAGCATGAGGTCCAGCACCACCAGATCGGGCAGCTCGGAGGTCGCCATGTGCAGCCCTCCCAGCCCGTCGGCCGCTTCCAGTACCGCAAAGCCTTCGCGCTCAAGGTTGAAGCGCAGCAGCTGGCGGATATCGTTTTCGTCTTCAATAACAAGTATACGCTGCATGGAGTCATCCTTTGCCTTGGAGAAGTAGTGCCTTTCCCATGCGCCAGCAATGCGCCCGGAAGGTTACAATTGTGTGACGGGGCGGCAAAAACCGTGGGGCTGAAAGTGTCTCCGCATCTTCGCCGTGGCGTCACATTCCTGTAACAATGCCTGAGGAAAAGGAAGGTGCTTCGGGATCGAGCCGAAGCAACGACTTTTTTCCTTTTGAAGGAGCACTATCATGAATCTCGCCAAAACTCTGGTCCTTACCTGTGCCGCCCTGGGTCTGAGCGTGGCCGCCCACGCCCAGGATATCGTCGTCAACGGCTCCACCACCGTGCTGCCCGTCATGCAGAAGGCCGCCGAATCCTTCATGGCCGCCAACCCCGACATCAAGCTGGTGATCTCCGGCGGCGGTTCCGGCAACGGCATCAAGGCCCTGGGCGAAAAGCAGTGCGACGTGGCCATGAGCTCCCGCGACATCAAGGACAAGGAACGCGCCGCCGCTGAAAAGAAGGGCGTGAAGCCCGTGCGCATCCCCGTGGCCGTGGACGCCATCGTGCCCGTGGTCAACCCCGAGAACCCCGTCAAGGACCTGAGCCTGGAACAGCTGTCCGCCATCTACGCCGGCAAGGTGCGCAACTGGAAGGAACTGGGCGGCCAGGATGCCCCCATCGTGGTCATCTCCCGCGATACCTCTTCCGGTACCTTTGAATCCTGGCAGGAGCTGGTCATGAAGAAGGAACGCGTGACCCCCGCCGCCCTGATGCAGGCCTCCAACGGCACCGTGGTGCAGGCCGTGGCCAAGAACAAGAACGCCCTTGGCTACATCGGCCTGGGCTATCTTGACAAGAGCGTCAAGGGCCTGACCGTGGGCAAGGTGACCGCCAACGCCAAGACCGCCCTGGACGGCGAATGGCCCATCGCCCGCGAACTCTACATCTTCACCGACGGCGAGCCCAAGGGCGGCGTGAAGAAGCTGGTGGACTACCTGCTGGCTGCCGACAAGGGCCAGAAGGACGTCCTGGCCGTGGGCTACGTCCCCCTGCAGCATTAAGCCCCGCAGCGCCGGGCGGGCGGCCCCCCCTCTCCTTCCGGGGCCCCCTGCCCGGTCCCCCGCAAGGGGAAAGGGCCGTGCCGGCCTGGCCGATCATGCCGGCCTGCCTCCCCTTTCCCCTTTTTCCGCTTTTTTCCCGCTTCCTCCGGCGGGCGCGTCCCGCAAGGAAACCTTCGGAGAAAACCATGTTCAGCTCTTCCCGCGAGCGGGCCATCCGCATCTGCCTCACCGCCATCGCGGCCTCGTCCCTGCTGGCGCTGGCAGGTATCGTCATCTTCCTGTTCACCGAAGGCCTGCCCCTGTTCCGGCATGTGAGCCCGCTGGACTTTTTGCTGGGCGACCTCTGGTACCCCACGGAAGATCCCGGCCTGTTCGGCATCTTTCCGCTGCTGGTGGGTTCCGTGGCCGTCACCGTGCTCTCCTCGCTGCTGGCCGTGCCCCTGGGCGTCATGACGGCCGTGTATCTGGCCGAGATAGCGCCGCCCTTCGCCCGCCGCGTCATCAAGCCCTTCGTGGAACTGCTGGCGGCCCTGCCTTCGGTGGTGCTGGGCTTCCTGGGCATGGTGGTGCTGGCCCCCTTCCTCCAGGACGTGCTGGGCGCCGCCACGGGCCTCAACCTGCTCAACGCCTCGCTGGTGCTGGCCGTCATGAGCCTGCCCACCATCTGCTCCGTCTCCGAGGACGCCCTGCGCGCCGTGCCCCGCTCCCTGCGCGAGGCATCCCTGGCGCTGGGCGCCACCCGCTGGGAGACCATCGTGCGCGTGGTGGTGCCCGCGGCCCTGTCCGGCATCGGCACGGCCATCATGCTGGGCATGTCCCGCGCCATGGGCGAGACCATGGTGGTGCTCATGGCGGCCGGCGGCGCGGCCATGCTGCCCCAGTCCCTGCTGGACCCCGTGCGGCCCATGCCCGCCTCCATCGCCGCCGAAATGGCTGAAGCCCCCTTCCGCAGCGACCATTACTACGCCCTGTTCGCCACAGGCATCGTCCTGTTCCTGATGACGCTGGCATTCAACATGATCGCTTCCCGCATCGCCGAAAAACACCGTCAGGTGGGCTCGGCCAGCCTTTAAGGAGCCCTTCCATGCCTCTTGCGACACCCGATCCGCGCCGCCGCCTCTTCGTCCAGGGCGCCATGCTCGGCACCCTGCGGCTGGTGGCCGCCTTCAACGTCATCCTGCTGGTGGCCATCTGCCTCTTCCTGCTGGTGCAGGGACTGCCCGCCCTCAGCTGGGAATTCCTCAGCACACCGCCCCGCGAGATGATGACCGCCGGCGGCATCCTGCCCTGCATCGTGGGCACGGCCATCCTGGCCCTGGGCTCCCTGCTGCTGGCCTTCCCCCTGGGCGTGGCCACGGCCGTCTACCTGCACGAATACGCGGGCAACGCCCCCTTCGCCCGCATGGTGCGTCTGGGGGTCAACAACCTGGCCGGGGTGCCCTCGGTGGTCTTCGGCCTGTTCGGGCTTTCGTTCTTCGTGACCTTCTGCGGCATGGGCGTCAGCATCCTGTCCGGTGTGCTGACCCTGGCCGTGCTGACCCTGCCCGTGATCATCAGCACCGCCGAAGAGAGCCTGCGCTCCGTGCCCGATACCTACCGCCAGGCCTCCCTGGCCCTGGGTGCGGGCAAGGCCCAGACCATCGCCCGCGTGGTCCTGCCCTGCGCCATGCCGGGCATGCTCACCGGCGCCATCCTGGGCGTGGCCCGCGCTGCCGGTGAAACGGCGGCCATCATGTTCACCGCCGCGGTCTTCTATACGCCCAAGAACCCGGATTCCCTCTTCAGCTCGGTCATGGCCCTGCCCTACCACATGTATGTGCTGGCCACCGCCGGTACGGATATCGAGAAGACCCGCCCGCTCCAGTACGGCACGGGCCTGGTCCTCATCCTGCTGGTGCTGGGCATGAACCTGCTGGCCATCATCCTGCGCGACCACCTGCAGCGCCGCCACCACGCCTAGACGGCCCCCGCGCCACAGGCCGATTTTTGGGGGACCTCCCGCTCCGGCGGTGAGGTCCCCTTCTCTGTCCCCCCTGCCACGGCGCGCGTCTGCCAGCGTCGCCACGCCGCGCGGGGCCCTCCCCGGCCTCCCGGACGCACCGGGTGCCCAAAGACTGCGGGGAAAGCCCGGGAAACGTATGCGGCCGCCCCTGCCGCGCGGCACTCTCTTTCACCTCCCGGACAGGGAACTGCCTGCCGCAAGAGGTCGTCGGCTCCGCCTCCTGCGCCTCTCCGGCCGCAACAGGAACGCGAACGGGCCGGAAGGGATCTCCCTTCCGGCCCGTCATCATGTCCTGTGGCGTCCGCCGCTTCCGCCTACGGCAGCAGGGTCACGCTGCCTTCGTGCACGCTGATGCGGTGCACCAGCACGCCCAGCACACCGGCGATGTCCAGCTCCGAGGTATCCACGATGACGGCATCGGCAGCGGGACGCAGGGGCGCCACGGCCCGGTTGCGGTCCAGGGAGTCCCGCTGGCGGATCTGCTCGGTGAGCGTCACCAGATCGGCTTCCACCCCGCGGGCGGCCAGGTCGCGCAGGCGACGCAGGGCCCGCACTTCGGGGGAGGCATCCAGAAAGAATTTGAAACGGGCGTCAGGAAAGACCACCGTGCCCATGTCGCGCCCTTCCACCACCAGCGGCGTGGCTTCGCCCATGGCCCGCTGGGCCTCGCGCAGCACCTCGCGCACCACGGGCACCGTGGCGATACGGGCGGCCAGCATGCCCACCTGCTCGGTACGGATCTCGCCGCGGACGGGCACGCCGTTGCAGCATACCGTGGAGGCCCTTCCCTTGCCGGACAGGCTGAAGGTCCACTGGCGGCACTTTTCGCGCAGTTCCTCTTCGGGCAGGGCCTCCGCGCCGGGGCCCAGCCTGAGGGCCAGGCAACGGAACATGGCACCGGTATCCAGATAAGCCACGTGCAGGCTCTCGGCCAGCTGCTGGGCCAGCGTGGTCTTGCCCACACCGGCGGGGCCGTCCAGGGTCACCACAGGCAGGGTCGTCCTCATGCCCGCACCTCCTGCATCCACTGCCGCATGGCCTCGAGGAAGGCCCTGTTCTCTTCGTCGCTGCCCACGCTCACGCGCAGATGTTCGGGCAGGCTGTAGCTCTTGAGCGGACGGATGATGATGCCGCGCCGCAGCAGGGCCTCGAAGCAGGCCGCCGCCGTGCCGCAGCCTTCGGGCAGGCGCAGCATGATGAAGTTGGCGGCGCTGGGCCACACCGTGCAGCCCAGGGCGCGCAGGCCTTCGGTCAGGCGACGGCGACCGGCGCGCACACATGCCAGCGTGGCGGCCCGGAAGGCGCTGTCCTGGAGCACGGCGATGCCGGCTTCCTCGGCCAGGATGTTGACCGAGAACGGCAGGCGGGCCCGCCAGTAATACTGGGCCAGCTCCGCGGGCAGGATGCCGTAGCCCAGGCGCAGTCCGGCCAGGCCGTAACTTTTGGAGAAGGTGCGCATGATGGCCACGTTGTCCGGGACGTCACCGGAGGCCAGCAGGGAAAAGCGGGCCTCGTCCTCGGGGCTGTCGCCCGCGAAGTCCATGTAGGCCTCGTCCACCACCAGCAGACAGTGGGGAAAGCGCTCGCCAAGGCGCTGCGCCAGGCGGCGCACGTCGGCCAGCGGCGGGCAGTAGCCGGAGGGGTTGTCCGGCGTGGTCACGAAGACCAGCCGGGTGCCGTCATCCACCAGGGCGAAGAGGGCGTCGAGGTCGAAGCTGAAATCCGGGTTGAGGGGCTGGCGGCGCACTTCCACGCCGCAGACCTGCGCCTGGATGGGATAGATGCTGAAGCAGGGATCGAAGCAGACCACGGAATGCTTGCCCGGCACCAGGAGCATGCGGATCAGCATGTCGATGATCTCGTCCGAGCCGTTGCCCACCACCACCTGGTCGGGGCTGACGCCGTGCGTGCGGGCCAGGGCCGCCACCAGGCGGGGATTGCCGCCCTGGGGATAGCGGAAGGCGGTCCCGGCGTGCAGGCCCAGGGCTTCCTTCACCAGGGGCGAGACGCCCAGGGGGTTCTCGTTGCTGGCCATTTTGACGACCTTGGCAAGGCCGTATTTCTCCTGAATTTCGGCAATGGACATGCCGGGAACATAGGCGCTCAGGGCGGCTATTTCCGGGCGGACGGCGCAGGTGTACATACAGACTCCAGATGCAAAGAAAAAAGGGCCGCCGCAGGTGCGGCGGCCCGAGAAACCGTGGTCAGTCCCCGATCCGGCGGGACATGGCCTAGTTGGTGGGGCGAACGGTCAGCACAGGCATGGACGCGTTCTTGACGACCTTTTCAGCCACGGAACCGAAGAGGATGCGGTCGATGCCCTTGCGGCCGTGGGTGCCCATGACGATGAGGTCGGCGCCTTCGTCATTGGCACGGGTCAGGATCTCTTCGGCGGCGTAGCCGATGAGCACCTGGCCCTTGGCTTCCACGCCGGGGAAGTTCTCGGCCACGAAAGCGTCCATGGACTTTTCGGCACCGGAGACGATCTCGCCCACGAAGTTTTCGATGGTGTTGGGCGGCACATGGAAGCCCACATACTGGCTCAGCGAGGGAGCCGTGTAGACGACGATGATGCTGGCCCCCAGGCCCTTGGCCAGCATGGTGGCGTACTCTGCCACGACCGCGCTGTGTTCGGAAAGGTCAACCGCGCAAAGAATCTTCTTGATTTCCTTCATGGTACGCTCCATTACCGCCCAGACAGACAGAAGTAAAATGGTGAAAATCCGGTTCCATCGGAAAGGGGGATGGCCCTTTCCCCGTCGGCTCCAGAGCCGGCGCAGCCTTTTTCCCTTACGATTTCAATGTAAGGACTTTCCCCGCACAAGACAAGGTCTTTTCTCCAATTTGTGCTAAAAAGCACAAACTTTCCCCTATTCCTTGTCCTTGCGGCGCGATCCGTCCTTGTGGCGGCAGGTCAGGCTCTCCACATCGATGCGCAGGATGTTCACCCGGGCCAAGGCGGCATCGGGCGCGGGGCGCGGGCAGCGCGCGTCGAAGCGCAGGCTGATGGCGTCCAGGGCCCGGCGCTTCTCTTCCGTATCGGTCACTTCGCTCACCCGGCCGGTACCGCAAAGACTGCGGAAGTGGGTGGTGGACCTTTCGCGGATGATGCGCACGTCCACCGCCGTGGAAAAGCCCACCCGGGCATCCCGGCGCAGCACGTCGATCTTGCGGCCTGCAAAGGCGCAATGGATATAGATGCGCCCGTCCAGCCAGACATGGTTGAAGGGCAGCACATAGGGGAAATCCCCGGTCTGGAAGGCCACGAAAAGCGATTCCGCCCTGTTGAGGATCTCGCCGGGCAGGGCCGGGTCCGCGCTCAGTTCCACGCGGCTGACGGTCTGGTGCATGATGTTCTCTCCTCCCCTTGCGGGTAACGGCCCGCGGGCTCAGGACAAGCGTCCCGTCCCGGCGGACCAGGCAAAAAAGTGGCCGCCGTCCAGCTCCCCGGCGGCATCGGCCCCGGGCAGGGGCAGCCCCTGGCGGCAGCAGTCCCAGCAGCGCACCAGCGCCTGGCGGTCCGCCCCGTCAGGATGGCGGGCGGCCTCGGCCAGACGGGCCGCACGGGCGGGCGTCATGGGATGGTGCCCCGGCTTGCCCGCCAGGGCCACCAGCCGCGGATTGACCCGCCCCTGGCACAAAAAGCCGCCCAGGACCTCGTTGCCGTTGTCCTGGAGCAGGCGGCGGGCCGCCGCCAGACAGTGGCGGGAATGCTCCGAGCCGGGACGCGTGCCGTGGGTGCCGAAAAAAAAGACGCGCCTGCCGCGTATGTCCTGCCACAGGCGCAGGCTGCGGCCATCGGGCAGGCCCCGGCGTACCCAGAAGCCCAGGAGCAGCGTCCCGGCATGATCGAGCAGGGGCGGGTGCCCGGCGGGGAACACGGGGCCCCCGGTGGCTCCGGCCAGGGCATCGGCCAGGGAGCGGGTATTGCCGGTGATGCTGGAGCACAGTATATGCGGGGGCACGGGATGCGGATGGATGTCTGTCATGTCTGGTATGCTGCGGGCTGCCGCCCTCGGTCAGGCCTGCGCCGCGCTGCCCCGGGCCGGGGACACGCCGCGGCGGAGGCGTCATTCAAAAAAGGCACGGCCGGGACCGGGCCCCTGTCCCGGGCCGTCCGGGGACAGGGAAGACAACGCCGGAGCGGGACCCCGCGCCCGGGAAGGCCCCTAGTCCTGGGCCCGGCGTTCCAGCGCGGCCATGTCCAGCAGTTCCACCCGCCGCCGCTCCAGGCGGATGGCGCCTTCCCGGGCCAGCTTGTTGAGCTCCCGGCTCAGGCTCTCGCGGCTCAGGCCCAGCAGGCGGGCCATGAGCTCCCGGGTACCGGGCAGTTCCAGCTGCCGGCGGCCCGCCTCCATGCGGGAGCGGTGCAGCAGCCATCCGGCCACCCGCCGGGAGACCGAGATCACCCCCTGCGAGCCGGCCACCTTGTTGACGAACAGGCGCTGCCGGGCGGCCAGCACCTGCAAAAGCCAGCGGGCCAGCCGGGGATTCTCGTCCAGCAGCCTGTCCATGGTGGCCCGCTCCAGCCAGAGCAGGCGCCCCGGCCCCAGGGCCACGGCCGTGGCCGGCAGGGGGGCCTCGTAGAACAGGGCCCCCGGATCGGGGAAGGCCCCGCCGCGGGTCAGATGCAGCACATATTCCTTTCCCTGCGGGCCCATCTTGACCAGCTTCACCTCACCGGACAGGACAAAGGGCACATGCCGCGCCCTGTCGCCTTCACGAAAGAGCACATCGCCCGCCCGCATCACGGCAAGACGGCCCGTGCCCAGCAGCAGGGCCAGCTGGGACGCGTCCAGAAGATGCCCCAGCGGGCTCTGGCCCACGGCATCCCGCAGGCTCTGGGGATCACGGTTTCCTTTGCACCGTTCCATGCGCGACCTCCACGAAGGTTGGCCCCTGCACGGGCACAGGGGCGGGAAAGGAAGGCCGGACGGGGAAAGCGGCCCCGCCGGGCCCCACAAAACGAGGGGAAGGCCGCTGTCACGGCCTTCCCCTGCGGAACGTCTTAGCCCAGGATGGCCTTGAGGTCCTCGTCAGGCGTGGTCACGGGCATGATGTTCCACTGCTCCACCAGCACCTTGAGGATGTTGGGGGACACGAAGGCAGGCAGCGTGGGGCCGAGGCGGATGTTCTTCACGCCCAGGGCCAGCAGGGTCAGCAGGATGCTCACGGCCTTCTGTTCGTACCACGAAAGCACCAGCGACAGCGGCAGCTCGTTGACGCCGCACTTCAGGGCATCGGCCAGGGCCAGGGCCACGCGCACGGCGGCGTAGGCGTCGTTGCACTGGCCCACGTCCAGCAGGCGCGGGATGCCGCCCAGGCTGCCCAGCTCCTTGTCGAAGAAGCGGAACTTGCCGCAGGCCAGGGTCAGGATCAGGCAGTCGGCCGGGATCTTCTCCACCAGTTCGGTGTAGTAGTTGCGGCCGGGACGGGCACCATCGCAGCCGCCCACCAGGAAGATGTGGCGCAGTTTGCCCTGGGCCACGGCGTCCAGCACGGCGGGCGCGGCACCCAGCAGGGTCTCGCGGCCGAAGCCGGTCAGCACTTCCCTGCCGGGCACGTCTTCCGCGAAACCGGGCAGCTCCAGGGCCTTCTGGATGACGGCCGAGAAATCACGGCCCTTGCAATGGGTCAGGCCGGGCCAGGACACGTTGCCGGAGGTGAAGACCTTGTCGGCATAGCCCCTGGGGTCCTGGATGCAGTTGGTGGTGAAGAGCACCGCACCGGGGAAGTCGGGCAGCTCCTTCTGCTGGTTCTGCCAGGCCGTGCCGTAATGGCCGGCCAGATGCGGGAAGGCGTGCAGCAGCGGATAGGCATGGGCGGGCAGCATCTCGCCGTGGGTATAGACGTTGATGCCCGTGTCACGGGTCTGCTCCAGCAGGGCCAGCAGGTCGGGCAGGTCGTGCCCGGAGATGAGGATGGCCTTGCCCTTGCGCCGGCCCAGGGATACGGGCGTGGGCACGGGCGTGCCGAACGTGCCGGTATTGCCCGCCTCCAGCAGTTCCATGGCGCGCAGGTTGACCTTGCCGCATTCCAGCACCAGGCCCAGCCAGCCGTTGAGGTCATGGCTCTCGGGGTCCAGTTCGGTGCCGGCGCGCAGGCCGCGATACAGGAAGGCGGCCACATCGGGATCACGCTGGCCCAGCTCGGCGGCATGGTCGGCATAGGCGGCCACGCCCTTGAGGCCGTAGAGCAGGATCTGCATGGCGGAACGCACGTCCTCGTCGCCGGACAGGTGGTCGGTGGCCGTGTCGCGCAGGTCCAGGGCAGCCAGCGGCGTGGGCGCCGGCGCGCCGGGCACGCGGGCGGCCAGGGCGGTGGTACGCTCCAGGCATTCTTCCTGCACGGCGCGCAGGGACACAGGATCGAAATTCACATTGGTCAGGGTGGAGAACAGGGCCTTGAAGGCAAAATCATCGGTGGCGGTATCCACGATGCCGGCCTCACGGGCCATCAGGGCCACGGCCGCCAGTTCGCGCAGCTGCCACACCAGCTTGTCCTGCTGGATGGCCACGGCCTCGTTCTTGCCGCAGATACCAAGGCGGGTACAGCCCTTGCCTTTGGAAGTCTGTTCACACTGATTGCAAAACATGGGGGACTCCTTGTCTGAGAGGATGAGGTCTGTTGACGCGACTACAGCATATTTTCCCGGCCCGCACTGTGACCATCGTCACAAAACAGCGGTTATTTGCCGGAGCTTCCGCAGGACGGCACGGGGCGCCCGGCCCCTACGGCCGCTTCCGCAGGCGCTTCCAGCCCGTGGCGGGCGCCTCATGGCCGCCCTGCAGGCTGCCGCCCAGCCCCAGCCGGTGATCCAGTTCCGCCAGCCAAGCCACGGCCGCCGTGCCGCGTTCCAGTCCCAGGGCCCGGCTGCAGGCGAGCACCTCCTCCACCCTGCCCCGCCAGAACGACAGCTGCGGTTCCAGCAGGTCGAGATCGGGGTGCCTGTCCACCAGCGTGCGCAGCCCGGCGCCCACGCCTTCCGCATCGCACAGGCGGGCCAGCTGGCGGCGGCGTTGCCAGCCCGGCCGTCCCTGCGACCAGACCAGGGCCAGATGCAGGACGAAGCGCTCGTCCGCCGTGGCCTCCCGCCTCCGGTTGCCGGGCAGTATGCCCCGCACGGCCCCCAGGACGGCGCTGGTCCCGCTGCCCAGGGCATCCGCCACGGCGCCGGCCCCATGACTGACGGCCCCGGCCACGGCCTGACCGGCACCGATGACCGCACCGGCGCCCGAGCTCACGGCACCGGCCACGGCATTGCCGCCCCGTGCCGCGGCCTGACCGGCAGCGGCGGCACCATCGCTCACCGCACCGATGACCGCGCTGGTCCCGCTGCTCACCATGCCCGCCACGGCCCCGGCCCCGCTGCCGACGCTCTCCATGACGGCACTGCCCCCGCGCAGGACGGCCTGTTCCGCGGTGGCGGCACAGTCGCCCACGGCATGGATGACGGCATGGGCGCCGCTGCCCACGGCATCCGCCATGACGCCGGCCCCATTGCTGACGGCTCCGGCCACGGCTTGCCCGGCACCGATGACCGCACCGGCGCCGGAGCTCACGGCATCTGCCACGGCACTGCCGCCGCGTGCCACGCTCCGGGCGGCGTCCCGGGTCTTTTCCAGGGCGCTGCCGGTCATGGTGCCCACGGTCTCCGAGATCTTCTGCCCCACGGAGGCCGGCAGGTCCGCCAGCTGCCTGCGGAAGCCGTCCACGATGGCCCCCACGGTCTCCCGGGAGATCTCCGCCAGCATGGTGCCCGCCTCCCGGACACAGGCCTGCTGCCGGGCCTCTTCCCTGCCCAGGGCCGCGAAACGGAAGGCGCTGCGCGTGACCACCCCGGCCCGGATGGCCAGCAGACAGTTGGCCGCCCCGTCGATGACGGCGGACGTGCACTGCTGCATCATGGGCCCCATGAGCGGCACGCTGGAGGCCGCCAGGGCGGGCGTGACCGCGGGCAGCAGTTCGTTCATGCTTTCGGTGATGGTCCTGGGGATGTCCAGGGCCTCGATGGAAAAGGAGATGAAGGTGGCCGAGGAGACCGCGCTGTAGACGCTCCACAGCTCCGCCGGGGAGGGACGCTGGTTGTAGATGCCCGAAACACGCCAGACCATGCGCGCCAGCGAGATGAAGACGATGAGCGCGTCCAGACGGCCGTTCCGGGACAGGGCCGTGCCCAGGAACACCCGTTTGGCGTTGCTGCGGATCTCTTCCCCGGCGCGGGCGTCCAGCACGTCGAGGGCTTTTTCCAGAAAGTTCCCATCCGTGGCGCGGATGCCCGCGGCGCGGACATGGGGGTTCTTCTTCAGGCGGCGTTCCAGTTCCCGGGCAAAGTCCCGGCGTTCCGCCTCCGAGGGATCGTCCCGCAGCACCAGGCGGGGCTTGCGGGCGAACCAGGACAGGCCCAGCCAGAGCACGGCGACTGCCTCCAGGGCCAGCAGGGCCACGAAGGCCAGCCAGCCCCGGCCGGGGGCCAGCACTTCCACGGTCTGGAAGGCCGTCAGGTCCAGCTGGAGCAGCAGCATCAGGATGACGAGCATGAAAAGGGCCGCGGCCGCTTTCAACAAGGTCGGGAGAAACGTCATGTCAGTTACCTGCGCAAAGGAAGGATGGGGGACCCGCCGCGGGAGTTGCCCGCAGGCCGGGCGGCTCCGGCCCGTACGGTGGAGCCGGTCAGAGCACACCACAGGGCGCGTCAGCGGGATGTCAGGAACGGCGGAAAGGATCGGCGGAGCGACGGAAGGCCCCGGGAAAGGGGGGGAAACGTGCCCGCCCCAGAACGCCGGGGCGGTCCGGGCCGGGGGCACGGCCCCGCGCGGGCAGGACGGCAGGCGAACCTGCCGTCCCCCGGATTACTTCAGAGCGGCGACACGGTCCGCCAGGGCCAGGATGGTGTTGGCATAGACCGTGGAGTGGTTGTAGCGCATCAGCAGGGCGTGCTGGCGCTCGCGGGAGAGGCCGGCCTTCCAGCCGTGCCGGGCAAGATAGTGGGAAAGGCTGGCCACGGCATCGGGCACGGTGAACAGGTCCACACGGCCGTCGCCGTCACCGTCCGCGCCGTAGGTGGCGATATTGGACGGCATGAACTGGCACAGGCCCACGGCGCCGTAGATGGAACCGGGCAGATGCTCCGGCGGCACCCGGTCGCGCAGCATGTGCTCCACCAGGGCCCTGGTTTCCTTGTAGGCCCAGTCCGCGCGTTTGGGCATGGTCTCGGCGATCCAGTCCATGTGCTGCGCATGGTCGCGCAGCTGCGGCAGCCAGTCGCTGATGCTCTCCGGCGTCCGGCTCACGGCCATGCTGGCCAGGGTGTAGAAGGCGTTCTCCGAGGTATCGCCCAGCACCTTGCCGAGGCGGGTCTCCACGAACAGCAGGGCCGCCGCGATGGACGAAGGCACGCCGTAGCGCTGCTCCGCCTGCCGGAAGGCTGTGCTGTTGGCCGTGATGAACCGGCGGCACAGACGCGCGTTGGCATCCGTGACCACGCCCTTGTAATACTGGGCCAGGGGCTTGTCCGACGGCGGCGCGGGGAAGAATTTGCGATTGTACAGGGCCTTGATCTTGCGGCCCATGGGCGACTGGGTGGGCGTGGCCGGCAGGCCCGCCAGCAGGGCGTCCACCTGCGGCCCGGAGATGCCGTCGGCAGCCAGGCGGCGCGAAAGCTCCTGCCAGGCAGGGGCCACGGCCGGGGCGGACGGGCGGACGGCCCCGGGAGCGGGAGCCGCTGCGGGCGTCACCACCGTCGCCGGAGCAGCGGGGGAAGGCCCGAGGGAACGTTCTTTCAGTCCGGCATCGCCGTCACCGTTTGCGGACGGCGGCTCCAGGATCACGGTGCCGCCGGGCACCACGTCATCCGCGGGCTCCCTGCCGCCGCAGGCGGCCAGCAGCAGGCAGCACAGCGCACACAGGACACCGCACAGGGCGACGCGTCCGTGCCTGCGGGAGATGCTCATGTCATACCTCCTGGAAAGTCCAGACCACACGCCCCAGCATGCGGCGCTGCAACAGGGCGGCGTCCAGGGACGTTTCGGGATAGTCCGGGGACTGGGCCCGCAGGACATAGCCCTGCTGCGGGCCGTCCAGGAACACCTGGCGGACCACCACGCCTTCCAGCGGGGCGAACAGGGCATAGGTCCTGCCGGAGACAGGCGCCGGGTCCTCCATGTCCACCCCGATATAGGCGCCCTCGCGCAGCAGGGGCTCCATGGCCCGCCCGCGCAGACGCAGCACCTGCAGCGAGGGCCGCAGAAAGGCCTGGGGCAGGGGGACCCTGCCGGCCACGGAAAGGGCGGGCCTGGGGGCCTCGTCCGTATAGGCACAGGCCATGTCGTAGACGTCCACCACCGTGGACCGGGTGAAGTCGCCCCCGTAGCAGGCCACGGTCTCGGCCAGGGCCTGGGGGGCCTCCTGCGGGCAATAGCCTTTTTCCGTACGCAGATAGAGGGGCCCCACCCCGTATTTGAGCCAGTCGGGGTTGAGGCCGAAACGCTCGAAGAGCTTCATGTACCAGTCGCCCGGTACAGAATCACGGCGCTTGGCGTCCGAGATGCTGGACTGGCGTATGTTGAGCAGCTCCGCCAGTTCCACCTGGGTGCGGCAGTTGGCGGCCAGCTTGATGCGTTCATAGATTTCCGTAAAGCCCATGATCCACCTACTTCTGCAGATCCAGCAACGGCCTCTGGCTGTCCAGCACCAGTTTGCTGTTCTCCTTGAAGGACTTGCGCAGGGCCTCGAGCCAGCGCTGATAGGAATAGAACTCCGGCGCCTTGCTGTAGGCCGCGGCATAGACGGCGGCCGCCTGGGCATCGCCCTGGCCGTAGAGCACCTGGGCCTCGCGGTTGGCCTCGGCAAGGATGAGGGCCTTCTGGCGGTCGGCATCGGAACGGATGCGCGTGGCCTGTTCCTGACCTTCGGAACGGTACTGCTTGGCCTGGCGTTCACGCTCGGCCCGCATGCGGTCGAAGATGGAGCGCTGGTTCTCCGTGGGCAGGTCGGTGCGCTTGATGCGCACGTCCAGCACCTCCACCCCGTAGGGCTTCATGAGGTCGGAGACCTTTTCCGTCACCCGGGCCATGATGGTGGCGCGCTCCTTGGAGACCACCTCGGTCAGGGTATAGGCGCCCACCAGGGCCCGCAGCTGCGAATAGACCACGTCGTCCAGACGGGCCTGCGCGCCGGGGATGGTGCGCATGGTGCGGTAGAACTGCAGGGGATCGCTGATGCGCCAGCGGGCGTAGTTGTCCAGCACGATGGTCTTCTTGTCCACGGTGAAGGCCTCGCGCGAGCTGGCGGCATAGTCGAGCACGCGGGCGTCGAAATAGACCACCTTCTGGATGAAGGGCAGCTTGAAGTGCAGGCCGGGCCGGTAGATCTCGGGCAGGGGATCGCCCAGCTGGAGCACCAGGGCCTGCTGGGTCTGGTGCACGGTGAAGCAGCACTGGGTCACGAAAACGGCCAGCACCAGCAGCAGGACACCATAAAAAAGGGGATTTTTGGTCATTATTTCTTCTCCGAGGGCAGGACGCCGGGGGCGGGCGTACCCGGAAGAGGCATATGCGGCAGCACCTTGCCGGAGACACCGCTGTCCAGCAGGGTCTTGTCCTTGGAGGCGGCCAGGATCTCTTCCATGGTTTCGTAATACAGGCGCTGGCGGGTCACGTCGGGAGCCTTTTCGTATTCCTGCCGCAGGGCGTCGAAGCGGCGGGACTCGCCTTCGGCCTGCTGCAGGCGCGCCACCCGGTAGGCCTCGGCCCGGTTGAGGATGGCCGCGGCCTCGCCGCGGGCCTGCGGCAACAGGGCGTTGCGGTAGGCTTCGGCCTCGTTGATGATGCGGCTCTTGTCCTCGCGGGCACTGGCCACGTCCTTGAAGGCGTCGCTCACTTCCTGCGGCGGATGCACGTCCTGCATCTGCACGGCCAGCACCTGGATGCCGGCCTCGTAGCGGTCCAGGACCTGCTGGAGCAGCACGGTGGCGTCGCTCTGGATCTTCAGCTTGCCGTCGGTGATGGCCGAGTCGATGAGGCTGTTGCCGATGACCTCGCGCATGGCGGCCTCGGCGGCGTTGCGCACCAGGTTGGTGGGGTCGCTGATGTTGAACAGGTACTTGACCGCGTCGCTGATCTTGTACTGCACGCTGAACTGGACGTTGACGATGTTCTCGTCACCGGTGAGCATGGAGGCTTCCTTGGGCACGCTGCGCAGCTCGCCCTGGCGGAAGGTGGTGGCCTGCCCCGTGGAGCGGAAGCCCACCTCGCAGCGCAGCACCTGGGTCACCTGCGGCTTGTAGACGCTCTCGATGGGAGCGGGCAGCGCGTAATGGGGGCCGGGGCCTTCGGTGCGTTCATACTTGCCGAAGCGCAGCACCACGCCCTCCTCGTCCGGGTTGACGATATAGATGCCGGACAAAAGCCACAGGCCCACCAGGCCCAGCACCAGCCAGACCACCATGCCGCCCGGCATCTTCATGCCGGAGAGCTTCTTGAGGACATTTTTGCCGTCAAAGCCGTTGCCGTTGCCGCCGTCACCAAAGGGCGAGCGCCGGGCGCGCCGGGGCTCGTCCTGCGTGTCGCTGTCATCGGTATCACCAAAGAGCGGACGGGAGGGGCGCTGCCCCTGTTGCCGTTGCCGTTTTTCCTGCAATTTATCCCAATCCCAAGTCATGTGGAGGACATCCCTTTTGCTGAATGGGGTTAAAGAAAGCTGTGGGAACGGCAGCACCGTCACCGGGGGACGGCCGGTACCGCCTTTGCCCGCGGCAGGTACCATCCTGCCGGAAACCCGTCTTTGCGGCGGGACATGCGCCGGGCAATATGAAAGGATTTCAAATAGTATGAGGATATGCCCCCGTGGTCAAGGCGGACGGCCTTTCCTGACGGACGGGCATAATAATAGCACAATAGTAAGAAATACATGAGCACTGTCAATGCGCCCGGTGCATCGCTCCCCGGATAAAAAAAGCGAAACAGGGCCGTGGCAGCACCACGACCCTGTCCATTCCTGTAATGATACAAAAGTGTTACACCTCGCTGACGATGGGCACCACCACCGGGTCCCGTTCCAGGACCCGGCGGAAAAAACGTCGCAGCGAGGCCCGGATGCCTTCCTGCAGACGGGTCAGCTGGCCGGGGCGGACGGACTCGATCTCGTCCAGCACCAGACATTTGGCATCCTCCAGCACATGGCTGTAATGCTGCTCGAACACGAAGCCCTTGGAGAACATCTCCGGCCCGTGCAGGACGCTGCCCGTTTCGGCATCCAGCACCAGCACCACGATGACCATGCCCTCGTCGCCGAGGATGCGGCGCTCGCGCAGCACGGCCGAGCCCACGTCGCCCACGCCCTTGCCGTCCACCAGGGTGCATTCCACGGGCACGGGCGGCTCCAGGCGGATGCCGTCCGGCAGCAGGGTCAGGGGGCAGCCGTCCTCCAGCAGGACCACGTTGTCGGGCCTGACGCCGCATTCGCGCGCCAGCTGGCCGTGCTTGAACAGATGGCGGTATTCCCCGTGCACGGGCACGAAATATTCCGGCCGCACGGCGCCCAGCAGCTCGCGCAGCTCGTCGCGGTGGGCATGGCCCGAGGCATGGATGGCCCGCACGCTCTCGTAAAGGACCGTGGCGCCCAGGCGGTACATCTCGTTGATGAGGCGCGACACGGCCTTGACGTTGCCGGGGATCATGCGCGAGCTCATGACCACGGTGTCGCCCTTGCGGATGCTGAGCTGCCGGTGGCCGCCCAGCACCATGCGCGAAAGCGCGGACAAAGGTTCGCCCTGGGCGCCGGTCACCACCAGCACCAGCTGTTCGTCGGGCAGGTCGGGCACGCCGTTATGGGCATTGAAAAAGCTGGGCGGCAGTTTGGCGATGCCCAGGTCACGGGCCATCTCGATGTTGTTGGCCAGGGACTTGCCGCTGATGACCACGGTGCGCCCGCGCTCGCGCGCCAGGTCGAAGACCTCTTGGATGCGCTGGATGTGGCTGGAGAACAGCGTCACCACGATGCGGCCCGGGGCCTCGTCGAAGACCTTGCCCAAAGATTCCATGACGGCCCGTTCGGTGAGGGAGCGGCCGTCGCGCTCCACATTGGTGGAATCGGAGAACAGCAGGCGCGCGCCCTGCGGTCCGGCGAAGTCGCGGAAGGTCGCCAGGTCCGTGCCGCTGCCGGCCAGGGGCTGGGGGTCGATCTTGAAGTCCCCGCTGTGGACGACGCGGCCCACGGGCGTTTCCACGCCCAGGCCGAAACCTTCGGGGATGGAATGGCATACGGGGAAGAAATGGAAGGTCATGTCGCCCAGGACCACCTTGTCGCCGGGCTCCACCGGGCACAGCTCCACCCAGTCCAGCAGCTCGTGCTCCCTGAGCTTGTGCTCCACCAGGGCCAGGGTGAAATAGGAGCCGTAGATGCGCGTGCCGCGCAGCTGGGGCACCAGCCACGGCAGGGCCCCGATGTGGTCCTCGTGGCCGTGGGTCAGGACGATGCCCAGCAATTTGTCACGCACGCCGCTCACCGCACCGAAATGCGGGATGACCACATCCACCCCCAGATGGAAATCATCCGGGAACATCAGGCCGCAGTCCACCATGACCACGCCCGCGGCTGTCTCCCACAGCTGGCAGTTGAGACCGATCTCCCCCAGGCCGCCCAGGGGGGTCACTGTCAAAAATTGTTCAGAATCACTCATACGGGACCGTTTATTTTCTTCTGGCGGCGCCACCTTCCCGGAGCAGGTCGGGATGATATTCGCCCATGGCTACATAGATCTGGGAAAGGGCCGTCAGGTAGTCGGCCTTGGCGCCGGTCAGCGAGGACTGGGCCGAGGTGAGGTTGGCCGAGGCATCCAGCACGTCGAAGTTGGTGCCCACATGCTCGTGGTACCGGGCCAGGGCCACGTTATAGGCCTCCGTGGCCTGGGCCACGCTGTTCAGGGCCACGGCGATGCGTTTGCGGGCCTCCTGCACGGCCAGATACTTGGACTTGATGTCGTAGCCCACTTCCAGCTTGAGGTTCTCCTGTTCGTAACGCATCTTGGTCACCTGCCAGCCGGCCTGCTTGTCGGCGTAGTAGGTGGTGCCCCATTCGAACACGTTCCAGGTGGCCTGCGCCCCCACTTCCCAGTTGGTGACGTGCGAGCCGTTCTCGCCGGAACGCTGCATGCCGGGCGTGTTGCCGCTCTGGGTCATGCTGTAATAGCCCTCGATCTGGGGATAGTAGTCGCTCTGCACTTCCTTCTGGCTCTTGCGGGCTATCTCCACGGCCTTCTGGGCCACATACAGGTCGGGGCGCTGGCGGTAGGCCAGCTCAAGACACTGCTCCAGCGTATAGCGGAAGGCCACTTCCCTGAGCGTGCCGGTGTAGGTGTTGACGGCCGTGGCATCGAAGCCCAGCAGGGTGTTGAGCCTGGCCAGGGTGGTGGCCTGGGTGTTCTCGGCCTCGATGAGCAGGCGCTCGGCCTCGCTCACGTCCACCTCGGCCTGGAGCACGTCCAGGCGGGGGCTCAGGCCCACCTCGAAATAGGCCTGGGCGATGCGCAGCTGTTCGCGCAGGCGGGTCAGGCTGTCGCGCATGCTGCGGGTGTTCTCGCCGGCTTTCAGGTATTCCAGGAACGCCGTCTGCACCTGCTCGGTCATGTCCAGCTCGGCCTTGCGCAGCGAGGCCTTGTCGCTGTCGGCCTGCAGGGCGGCCTTCTGATAGGTGGAGAGCAGGCGGAAGCCCTGGAAGATGGGCTGGGTCACTTCCACCCCCCAGCTGTAGACGCCCATCTTGGGATTCCTGGTGCCCATGGTGGCGGAAGGATCGCGCTTGCTCTCGGTCTTGGTGGCGGAATAGGTCAGCCCCAGGCGCGGCCCGAAGGCGCCGCGCGCGGATTTCCGTCCCTCTTCGGAGGAACGGCTCTCGGCTTCCTGCGCCCCCAGCCCGGGGTTGAAGCGCAGGGCGTGCTCCACGGCCTCGGACATGCCGATGCTCCGGCCCGCCACGGGCCTGTCCGCCGTCTCCGCGGAGCGCTGGCCGGTATAGACGGGCTGCCGGGCAACGGCATCCTGCCGGCCGGCAGACGCAGCGAAACCAGCCTGGGGGGATCCCAGCAAGACCACGCACAAGACCGCCGCGCCCAGATGCCGGACACCGCGCCCCCGGAAGGAAGCAAAGCTTTTCGTCAACATGGCCGCAGCATACACCCTCACCGGCGGCCTTGCAATGCGCTTTCTCCGTGCGTGCACAAGAGCCGGGGCGGGACCTCAGGCCCCTGTGCGCGGCACTCCACAGTTCGACTGTTTCACCTCGTTTTTGCAAAAAACGCATTGTGGCGCATTCAGGGCAAATTCCATTAAAAATAAACAAAAACAATATATTAAAAGAAATTTTCTTTCGTGGCACACTGCTTGCTCTGCTTGTGAACAACGTCACATCGGAGCACGTCATGATCATCATCCTTCTGGCTGTCGCCCTGCTCGTCGGCGGCCTCATCGGCACTGTCGGCGTGGGCGGCATCCTGCTGATCCCCGCCCTGAGCGGCCTTGGCGGCCTGACCACCCATGCGGCCATGGCCACGTCCCTGTTCAGTTTCATCTTTACCGGGCTCCTGGGGACCTGGCTGTACTGCAAGCACGGCAGCATCCACTGGGGCATCACCATCCCCGTCTGCATCGGCGGCCTTGTGGGCGGCTACCCCGGGGCCCTGGCCAACGCCATCGCGCCGGCCTGGATCCTCAACCTCATCCTGGGGTGCATCATCATCTTCGCGGGCATCTATGCCCTGTTCCCGGCCAAGGGCGGCACCATCACCTACCGCCCCGGTGACGGCCGGCAGCGCCTGCAGCTGCTGCTCATCGGCGCCACCGTGGGCTTCGGCTCGGGCCTGACCGGTGTGGGCGGCCCCGTGCTGTCGGTGCCCCTCATGGTCATCCTGGGCTTCACGCCCCTTACCTCCATCGCCACCAGCCAGGTTATCCAGATCACGGCTGCCACTTCCGGCTCCATCAGCAACTTCGCCAACGGCTTCGTCGACCTGCACATGGCCTTCCTGGTCACGGCGGCCGAGCTCGTCGGTGTCGTGGCCGGCGCCAGGCTGGCCCACAGCGTCTCGTCCGGCGTCCTGAAAAAAATGGTTTCTGTCGTCTGCATCATCGTGGGCGCGTTCATCTTCGTCCGTGCGCTTTTGCAGGCCTGATCGCACAAATCCCCAACAAGGAGACACCCATGCCTCTCAACCTTCAAGAACGTCCCATTTTCATGATCGGTGCCGAACGTTCCGGCACGACCCTGGTCATGGCCCTGCTGGGCTGCCACTCCCGCATCGCCGTCCCGGAAGTGGTGTGGTACTACCCCCGCTTCTATCCCTACCTGCACACCTACGGCGACCTGTCCGTCGAAGCCAACTTCCGCACCCTGGCCCAGGAGATGGTCTTTGGCCTCAAGACGCCTTTCTGGGGGATGAAGGTCAACCCCCGCACCATCGTCGACGAAGTCATCGAGCTGGCCCCCGAGCGCAGCTTCGCCGGCCTGTACGCGGGCATGCACCTGCGCTTTGCCCAGTATGTGAACAAGCCCCGCTGGGGCGAAAAGACGCCGCACAACCTCTACTTCGTGGGGCCCATGCACCACGACTTCCCCAATGCCCAGTTCATCTACATCACCCGGGACGGCCGTGATGCCAGCGTGGACTACATGGAATCCTCCTTTGGTCCCACCAACATCTATTGCGCCGCCCAGTCCTGGAAGCGCTGCTGGAACGCCGTCAAGGAATGGCGCGAGCCCCTGCGCGAAAAAGGCCTGTGGCTGGATGTGCGCTACGAAGAACTGGTGCGCGAGCCGGAAAAAGTCATGCGCGGCGTCTGCGAGTTCCTGGGCGAGGACTTTGAAGAAGGCATGTTCGACTTCTACAAGACGGACCTGTGCAAGGCCCGCGGCGCTTCCCGCGACCATGCCCCTCTGGGCAAGCCCATCAGCGACAAGTATATCGGTATCCACAAGGATCTGCTGTCCCTGCGCGACCAGCGCATCTTTGCGGCCGTGGCCGGCAAGGAGCTGGAAGAGGCCGGCTACACCAATACGGTGGAGCCCGAGATGCCCAGCCAGCGCATGATCGAAAAATACCTGGAATTCGACGGCCGCATCCGGGCCGCCACCCTGGACGGCTTTGAAGGCCACATCGTCTTCGAAAGCTACAACGACTGGCTGGTGGACCAGCGCGAGGAACGCCGCAAGAAGGGCCTGTGGGATCCCGCCACGGCGCCCAAGGTCTTCCCCGCCGGCGACCCCGACGAAGAATACATCATCGGCCTGCGCGCGTCCGCCAAGTGGAAGAAGCATTTCTCCATCAAGCGCCGCTATGTCGGTGATGTCGTCCTTTAATACGTCCGGCCACCTGTAGTCTGCCCGGATCCTGCGGGCGGCATGATATCGAGGGGCGGGCCGCAAGGCCCGCCCGGGAAAGGACTGGAGCCCCTCATGTCTGAATCGTCGTCTTCTTCCCGTCTGCTGTATCTTCTGGGAGGGCCCGCGCTGCTGCTGCTTGCCCTGGCCCTGCCCATTTTCGGCCCCATCGAGTCCCGTTTCGGTTTCGGCATCCTGTTCTGGATGGTCTGGTGGTGGATCACCTGCGTGGTGGACATCAAACTGACCTGCCTGGTGCCCATCTTCGTGGCCTGCATCTACAGTTACATGCCGCTGGGCCAGGTGCTGCAGGCCTATGTGCACCGCGAGGCCGTCCTCATCTTCGGCGCCACGGCCATCACCTGCGCCTGGGTGCGCTGGGGCTTTGCCCGCCGCCTGGCCCTGAATTTCCTCATGCGCGTCAACGGCAGCGTGCGCGCCCAGACCGCAGGCTGGTTCATCCTCTGCGGGATCACCTCCTTCGTGGTGGGCAACACCACCGTGGCGGCCATGTTCGCCCCTGTGGCCGTGGCATCGCTGATGTACGCCGGCTTCAACACCAACGAACAGCGCTGGCAGTCCAAGGCGGCGTCCAACATCCTCATCGCCGTGGCCTGGGGCGCCAGTGTGGGCGGCATGGCCACTCCCCTGGGCGGCGGCCAGTCCGTGGTGACCTACGGGCTGCTCAACAAGTATCTTGGCCAGAATATCTATTTCATCGACTGGACCCTGCGCATGGTGCCCATCTCCCTGCTCATCATCGCCGGCGTCGGCGCCATGATGTACTTCATGCGCACGGACATGGAGCGCTTCAGCGGCAGCAGGGAATTCTACCGGCAGGAGCTGGAAAAGCTCGGTCCCATGACCTATGAGGAAAAGATCTCCCTCTACGGCTTCGCGCTGGCCATCATCCTGGCCATCATCCAGCCCCTGTACGCGCCCTACACCAAGGGGCCCCAGTGGGCCTGGCTCAACCCCACCCAGCTGTTCTGCATCATCCCGCTGATCATGCTGTTCTGGCCCTCCCGCAGCGTCAAGGGCGAGAGCATCCTGTCCGTCAAGGCCCTGCGTGACCACTTCCCCATCACCATCCTCTTCATGTGGCCCGCCTCCGTGGCGCTGAGCAAGATCCTCTCCACGACAGGGGCCGGCGCCGTGTTCGGGAGCTGGATCACGCCCCTCGTCGGCATCGACGATACCCTGTCCATCGTGGCCTGGACCGTGGCGTCCAACGCCCTGTCCCAGGTGACCAGCGATACCGCGGCCGCCGGTGTCATGGTGCCCCTGGCCATCGAATCCATGGCCAACTGGCGCGGGCTGGCCTTCGGGGCCGTGCCCTGGGTCTGGGTGACGGGGTCCGCCATCAGCTGGTCGTACGCGGTGGCCTCCGCCACCGGTGCCCAGGGCATCGTGGCCGGTTACGGCGCCAACCTGCGCACCATGTTCGTCTGGGGCATGATCGCGGCGCTCATCTCCGTCCTGCTGACGATCCTTTACTTCTGGTTCACCATCGTGGTCCTCGGCCTGGACTTCTACATCATGCCGCCGGTGTAGCAGCCTGTTTTACCGCCATGCCGGCCTGTTCCTCCGCTTCCGGGCCCGGCATGGCGGCAAAAACCGGGAAGACGGCCGTTCCGTCCTCCCGGTCCGCGGCGGGGCACACCACACCTCCCCTGCCACTCCGGGACCGTCGCAGCGATCGGCGGTCCCGGACCTGCATTGACAGACGCGGCGTAGCAAGGCAACCTATGGATAAAAATGAAAAAATACAGATAACAGATGAAAATACGGATAACGGATAGCCGCTGAAACATGCCGTCTGTCGCCCGCCCCTGCGGGCCCCCGCCCCCTGCACCTGCATGACCGGTACCCCCGGCGGCCCGCATCCCATCCCACCGGAGCAGGAGAGCATATGCCGTCCACCCCCTTTTCCTTCGCCTTCGTTTCCAACTCCGCTGTGGTGGCAGAAAAAGTCCAGGCCTATGCCCAGGAACACGGCTGGCCGCTGGAAGAAGTCCGCCTGGCCACCATGGAGGAGGCCCTGCCCGTGGCCAGACGCCTGTTCGCCCAGGGCGTGGACGTGATCCTGGGCGGCGGCGGGACCGGCAAGCTCCTGCGCCGTCACCTCAACGAACCCGTCGTCACCATCTCCCGCAGCCACATGTCCATCCTGCAGGCCCTGATGGAAGCCCGCGAATACACGGACAATGTGGCCGTGACCTGCTATGACGCCATCCCCCCCTGGACGGAACTGTTCTCCCGCCTGCTGCACATCCGCCTGCAGCCCATCCGCTTCACCAATTCCCGCGAACTGACCCTGGGCATCACCCAGGCCATCGCCCAGGGCGCCGGCTGCGTCGTGGGGGGCGGCGTCTGCGTCTCCATCGCCCAGGCCCACCACTGCCCGGGCATCGTGGTCTGCCCGGGCAACGAGGCCCTGGAGCGGGCCTTCGAGGAAGCGTCCAACATCGCCCAGGCCCGCCGCCGTGACCGCGAGCACGCGGCCTGGCTCCAGGACGTGGTCGATGCCCTGCATGAAGGGGTCATCGGTGTCGATCCCGCGGGCAAGCTGGCCATCAGCAACCCCGTGGCCAGGCAGGCCCTGGGGCGGGAGCGCCTCCGGGACGGCTGGGCGCTGCAGCACCTCGGCCTTGCCCAGAGCCTGGAGACGGGGCGGCCCACGGAAGGCACCCTGAAAGGGAAGAACGGCCAGGATCTCGTTTTCACCAGCAGCGCCGTGGTGGTCGACGGCATCCAGAAAGGGGCCCTGAGCGTCCTGACGCCCGACGTGGTCCTGACGGACCTGCAGCGGCGGCTCAAGCATTCCCGCCAGGCGGGCCTGCGGGCCAGGTTCACGCTGAACGACCTGCTGGGCGAAAGCCCCTCCATGCAGACCCTGCGGGTCCACGCCCAGCGTTTCGCCGAATCCGACGCGGTGGTCTACATCCACGGGGAAAGCGGGACGGGCAAGGAACTGCTGGCACATGCCATCCATAACGCCAGCCCCCGGCGCCACGCGGCCTTCGTGGCCGTCAACTGCGGCGCCCTGCCGGAAAGCCTGCTGGAGAGCGAACTGTTCGGCTATGCCGAGGGGGCGTTCACCGGTGCCCGCCGCGGCGGCAAGCAGGGCCTGTTCGAACTGGCCCAGGACGGCACCATCTTCCTGGACGAGATAGCGGACATCAGCGCCGCCGTACAGGTCAGGCTCCTGCGTGTCCTGGAAAGCGGCGAGATCTTCCGCCTTGGCGGCGACAGGCCCGTGACCGTCAATGCCCGCGTGGTCTGCTCCTCCTGGAAAGACCTTGTGCAGGAGGTCAGGGAAGGGCGCTTCCGGGCCGACCTCTATTACCGCCTGACGCTGCTGCGCCTGGAGATGCCCCCCCTGCGCGAACGCCTCCAGGACATGACCCTGCTGGTCCGGCACATCATGCGCCGCATGGGGATGATCCACAAAAAGATGACCCCCGAGGCCATCGAGCTCCTGTGCAGCTATCCCTGGCCCGGCAACGTGCGCGAGCTGGACGCGCTGCTGCGCCGCTACTGCCTGATGTCCACCAGCGATACCTGCCAGATGCCCCTGCTGCGGGAACTGCTGCTGGACATGCGCCAGACGCAGGGCATCCTGGCCTCGCCCGGCAGGGCATCCGAAAAACGGGAGGAACAGGACCTGCCCGCAAACGGCAGCCTGCGCCAGCGCCTGCGCCTCATGGAAAAAAAGATCATCCGGCAGGAACTGGCCCGCCAGCAGTACAGCAAAAAAAGCACCGCCCGTTCCCTGGGCATCAGCCTCAATACCCTCTGGCGCAAGATGTGCGATGCCGACTAGGGCGGGAGGCACGGGGCGCCGCCATCCGGCCCCGGCACAGAAAAAACGCTTGAAAAAAGACGCCGAACGTTGCATTCTCCGGGCGTTCCAACGCCGCGCACAGCCGTTGTCTTCCGGGTCCGCCCGGACGGCAGGGGCTCTTTGGCGTTTTCCTTTTTCCGGCGCACACCGTGCCGTGTCCCGGCAGGGCACAGGCTCCCTCCCAAGGCACACCCTTTTCCATCTCCAGGAGTGATACATGGAGTTCAGTTTCTTTTCGATGATCAGCCAGGCCAGTCTCGTGGCCAAGATCGTGCTGTGCATCCTGGTGCTCATGTCCGTGGGCAGCTGGGGCATGATGATCCAGAAAACCCTGGCCCTCAACGCCGCCTACCGCAAGGCCCTGCAGGGCACCGACCTGTTCGAGAAGGCCCCCAGCCTGCGCGAGGCCGTGCTCTCCCTGGGCTCCGACCGCGCCTCCCCGCTCTATTTCGTGGCCCATCAGGGCGTGATGGAGTTCAACCGCTCCAAGGAGGCCGGCAACAGCAGCGAGATCGTGGTGGACAACGTGCGCCGCTCCCTGCGCCAGGGCGTGGCCAGCGAGATGGCCCGCCTGGAGCGCTCCCTTTCCCTGCTGGCCACCACCGCCAACACGGCCCCCTTCATCGGCCTGTTCGGTACGGTGTGGGGCATCATGCACTCCTTCCACTCCATCGGCCTGCTCAAGTCCGCCTCCCTGGCCACGGTGGCCCCCGGCATCTCCGAAGCCCTGGTGGCCACGGCCATCGGCCTGGGCGTGGCCGTGCCCGCCACCATCGGGTTCAACATCTTCATGGGCAAGCTCTCGCAGGTGGACACCCTGCTGGTGAACTTTGCCGGCGTGTTCCTCAACCGCGTGCAGCGCGAACTCAATGCCCACCGCCCCGTGCAGCGCACGGGCGCCACGGAGATGTAAGATGGGCGCCAGCGTGGGCGGCAACAACCGCTTTGTCTCCGAGATCAACGTGACGCCCTTCGTGGACGTCATGCTGGTGCTGCTGATCATCTTCATGGTGGCCACTCCCATGATGAGCCAGGGGCTGGAAGTGGACCTGCCCCAGACCAAACAGGTGGAAGTGCTGCCGACCGAAAACGACAACATGATGCTGACCGTCCGCCACGACGGCAAGATCTTCCTTGACGAATACGAGGTCCAGACCCTGGACGACCTGGAAGGCTACCTCCAGACCCTGGTCAAGGAAAAGAACAAGACCCTTTTCCTGCGTGCCGACAAGGAAGTCCCCTACGGCGTGGTGGTGGATGTCATGGGCCGCATCAAGGCCGTGGGCATCGAAAAGCTCGGCGTGGTGGCCGATTCCTCCGAGAGCCTGTCGCCCGCTGCCGCCGCGGCAGCCGCCAAGGGCGGGAAGTAGTCAGCGATGAACTGGGCCTCGTATCTTCTTTCCCTCTGCCTGCATCTGGCGGTCTTCCTGCTGATCATGTTCTGGCCCAGCTCGCCGCCGGTGAACCTGGAGACGCCGCCGGTGATGATCAGCCTGGTGGACGGCGCTCCGGGCGGCAACCGCACGCCCTCGAGCATCCTGGGCAAGATGGGCAAGCCCACGGACGGCCCCAAGGACGTCTCGCCCCCGGCCAAAAAGGCCGACGCGGCCGCGCCCGAACGGCCGGAGGTCAAGGCCGACCCCACGGCGGACAAGGCCCGCCCGGTGGAGGCCAAGCCCGAGCCCCGGGTCGAGCACAAGCCGGAGCCCAAGCCGGAGGTCAAGCCCAAGCCCAAGCCCGAACCCAAGGACGCCACCCCCGTGGCCGACAAAAAAGACAAGAAAAAGAAAGAGGACAAGAAAAAGGACGACGACAGGAAGCCCGAAAAGCCCAGGAAGGACGACAAGAAGAAGGACGACAAGAAGTCCACGCCCAAGGATGACAAGAAGACCGACAAAAAGGCCGACAAGCCGTCCCAGGGCGACCCCGTGGCCGCGGCCATGAAACAGGCCCGCCGCGAGGCCACCTCCCGCGTCGAATCCGGGGACAGGGGCAGCAGCGTGGAACAGGCCCTGGCCCAGGCCCGCCGCAATGCCGGCGGCGATGGCGGCGGTGGCGGCGGCGAGGGCGACGGCCCCGGCGGCGGTGGCCTCAACGACGTCTACATGGGCCAGGTCATGCTTGCCGTGCGTCCCAACTGGAGCTTCACCTCCGCCACGCGCCTGAACCTGGTCTGCGTTGTCCGGGTCAAGGTCAACCTGCAGGGCGAGGTGGAAAAAGTCGACGTGACGCAAAGCTCCGGCAACGCGCAGTACGACTCCTCGGCGGCCAACGCCATCTGGCGCACCAGCCGGGCGGGTGCCTTCCCGCCGCCGCCGTCGGAACAGTACACCGAGCTGGACCTTGTCTTCACCCTCAATGAACTCATGGGCCGCTAGCCGGTCCGTCAAGGCGGTCGTGCCCGGTGGTACGGCCGCCTTGCCGTCTTGGGGATCCTGCCCGCCGGGACCGGTCCCCCCGATCCCTCCGGCGTTGCGTTGCGCCGGGAGCGCCGCCTGCGGGCTGCGCCGTCATGCCCCTGTATGCCCTCATGGAGGTCACATGAAACGAACCCTTTCCCGCCCGGCGGCCCTCCTGTCCCTGCTGCCGGTCTTCCTGCTGTGCCTGGCACCGCTGCACGCACGGGCCGCGGGCGCCGCCGCCGCGGACGTGGCCAACGGCTACGCCGGTGAGGCCATGGCCAAGATCCTGGCCAACTGGGCCGCCCCGGCCGACCGCGGCAAGGTGCGCATCGTGGTGCGCGTGGACGCGGAAGGCAAGGTGGAGCGCTGCGGCTATCTTGAAAAGTCCGCCAGCCAGGCCCTCAATGATTCCGTCTGCAGCGCGGTCATGAAGACCGCGGACCTGGGCAAGCCGCCCTACGGCATGAGCCAGGACGTCTACCTGACCTTCTGGCAGGGCGGCATGGCCGACCTTTCCGGCATCAGCCGCCGCCAGGCCGCCCGCAAGGCCTCCGGGGCCGGCGCGCCTGCCGTTGCTGCCGCGCCGGAGGACAGGAGCGGGCCCGTCACGCTGGACAGCAAGCCCGCCACCCTGACCACGCCGCTGAAAGCCCAGGACGCCTACGGCCCCGGCCACGCGGCCTATTTCCGCAAGCTGGTCAGGGAGCTGCGCGATGCCACCTACATCCCCGCGGAACTGGCCAAAGGTACCTATTATGCCACGGTGCGCCTGGAGCTGGACGCCACGGGGAAGATCCTCAATCACAGCCTCCTGCAGAGCAGCGGCAGCGAGCTGCTTGACAGATATGTCCGGCAGGGCATACGCCGGGCAGGAAAGGTCAGCCCCCCGCCCGCGGCTGTGGGCAGATTTGTGAACGTCACCCTAACTCAGGTGCGCTAGACACCACCACAAGGACCATTACGCCATGAAACGTCTTGCCATCCTTTTGGCCCTGGCCGTCACGCTGTCCCTGGGCAGCGCCGCCCAGGCCGCCATGCGTGTCGATATCTACGGCCCCGGCCAGAATATCGTGAACCTCGCCCTGGCCGCGCCCCTCACCGGTCCCCAGAAGCAGGCCAGCGGCATGGGCGCCAAACTGCAGAAGCTGGTGGAGGAGAACCTCAGCTTCCTGCCCTTCATGCGCCTGACGCCCGCCTCCTCCGTGCTGGGCGGCACCCTGCTGCCCGGCTACGAGCCCCCGAGCCTGGATTTCAAACGCTTCCAGCTGGCCGGTTCGGACATCGTGGTCACCACCTACTGGCCCCACGGCGACAGCGGCACCAGCTCCGTGCAGATCCGCGCCTTCGAGACCAATACCGGCGGCCGCCTGTTCGGCAAGGAATATCCCCAGGTGCGCACCGGCGACCTGCCCGAAGTGGCCGACCGCTTCTGCGCCGACCTGCTCGAAGTGCTGACCGGCAGCGGTGCCTTCTTCCGCTCCACCCTGGCCTTCGTCAAGAAGTCCGGCCGCCTGTCCGCCAACGTGTGGCTGGTCAAGCCCACGGGCCGCGACCTGCGCCAGATCACCAACATCAAGGGCGAGGCCATGTCCCCGGCCTGGTCCCCGGACGGCCGCTTCATCGTCTTCACCCATATCGACGAAAAATCCCACTCCCTGGGCGTATGGGACCGCAAGAAGGGCAGCGTGCAGCGCGTGCGCTTTCCCGGCAACGTGGTCATCGGGCCGTCCTTCACGCCCGACAACAAGGTGGCCGTGGCCCTTTCCAACGGCCGTTACCCCGTCATCTTCCTGCTGAACCACGGCTTCCAGAAGGAGCGCATCCTCGAAGGCGGCAACTCCATCAACGTGTCGCCCACCTTCGACAAGACCGGCACCAAGATGGCCTTCACCTCCTCGCGTCTGGGCGGCCCCCAGATCTTCATGAAGGACCTGAGCTCCGGCAGCATCACCCGCGTCAGCAAGAACGGCGGCTACAACACCGAGGCCAACCTCTCGCCTGACGGCACCCTGGTGACCTACAGCCGCATGACCGAATACGGCCACCGCATCTTCGTGCAGGACATGGTCACCGGCCTGGAACGCCAGATCACCTTCGGCCCCGGCAGTGACGAGCAGCCCTCCTTCTGCGCCGACAGCTACTTCATCGCCTTCGCCTCCAGCCGGGGCGGCTCCCGCGGCATCTACCTGACCACCCGTCACGGCGGCGACGCCAAAAAGGTGCCCACCGGCGGCGGCGCGGCCTCGTTCCCCCGCTGGGGCATGCCCGACGGCAAGTAGTTGCGTGCGGATTTTGTAAAATCCGGGGCCCCTGCCCGGCTTTTCGGGAAAAACCGGGCAGATTTCTGGAAAAAATAGGGGAATCCCCCCTATCCTGACTTGACAAAACTTGGTTCACATATACCATCCGTTCTGCGGATGGATACCATCCATCCGCTGTGTACAGAAAGGAAAGGTACCTTTTTGGAGTTAGAGCTGTTCAGGAGGACACACAATGAAACGCTACGCTCTTATCCTTGCTCTGGTTATGGCCCTCGCCGCCGGTTTCGGCTGCGCCAAGAAGACCCAGGACGCTACCGGCGATGTCGATGACATGAGCCCCGAAATGCGTGCTGCCATCCAGCAGATCACTGACGGTCGCGTGCTGTTTGCTTTCGACAAGTTCGACATTCAGCCCCAGTACAAAGACATGCTGACCGCCAAGGCTGAACTGATGAAGAAGTATCCCAGCATCCGCGTGCGCATCGAAGGCAACTGCGACGAACGCGGTACCCAGGAATACAACCTGGCCCTGGGCGAACGCCGCGCCCGTGCCGCCTATGACTACATGGTCCGCCTGGGCGTGAACCCCGGCCAGCTGGAAATGATCAGCTACGGCAAGGAAAAGCCCGCGGTGCAGGGTACCGGCGAAAGCGTGTGGGCCCAGAACCGCCGCGACGACTTCTGCGTGATCGCTCACTAGTCGCCGGACATACGGCTTTCAGGGTCGCCTTTCGGGGCGACCCTTTTTTTTCGTCCCCGGCCCGGGAGCCGCCCCTTGCGGGGCCGTACGGCTAAGGCTACACTGCTCACGAAAACCCGGGGACTTCCCGTTTTTCTTTCCCTGCCTGTCCGGGCAACAGGCCACGCAGACACTGCCTGCCCGTTTTGCAGTGCGCGCAGCAAGGATCCACATGAAGATAGTTGTGCTTGACGGCGACGTCATCAACCCCGGCGACATCAGCTGGGCGCCCCTGGAAAAACTGGGAGAGGTGGTCATCCACGGCCATACGCCCGAGGACATGATCGCGGCGCGCGCCGCCGGTGCGGACGTGCTGGTCACCAACAAGGTCCCCCTGCGGGCGGCCACGCTGTCCCGCCTGCCCGACCTGCGCATGGTGGCCGTCCTGGCCACGGGATACGACATCATCGATACCGCCGATGCCGCCGCGCGCGGCATCCCCGTCTGCAATGTGGTGGCCTACGGCGTGGACGACGTGGCCCAGCACGCCTGGGCCCTGCTGCTGGAGCTGTGCCGCCGCACCAGCGAACATACAGCCAGCGTCCGTGCCGGGGAATGGAAAGACACCTGGTGCTACTGGAAGACCACGCCTGTCTGCCTGCGCGGGCGGACCCTGGGCGTCATCGGCTTCGGCTCCATCGGCCGCCGTGTGGGCGAGCTGGGGCACGCGTTCGGCATGTCCGTCCTGGCCAACTGCCGCACCCCCCGCAACCCTCCGTCCTACAGCCCGTTCGCCTTCGCCTCCACGGACCAGATCTTCCAGCAGGCCGATGTCATCTCCCTGCACTGCCCGCTGACCGATGCCACCCGGGCCATCATCAACGCCAGGGCCCTGGCCCGCATGAAGCCCGGCGCCATCCTCATCAACACGGCCCGCGGCCCCCTGCTGGACGAGGTCGCCGTGGCCGAGGCCCTGCGCAGCGGTGCGCTGGGCGGCCTGGGCGTGGACGTGCTGGCCAAGGAGCCCCCCACGGCGGACAATCCCCTGCTGCACACGCCCAATACCCTCATCACGCCCCATATGGCCTGGGCCACGGCCCGTTCGCGGCAGAACATCATCAACCTCACGGCCGAGAACATCCTCCGCTGGCAGCAGGGCACGCCCGTCAATGTGGTCAACGGCGTGAAGGACTGAGCAGCGACCGAACCGATACCGGAGGCGCGGGCACGGCCCCGACGGCTGTGCCCCTTCTCCCCACGGGACGGCAGACGGCGCCTGTCCGGCCCCTCCCCCGCGGCACGCGCCGGAACAGGGACGCCGCCTTCCGCCCCACAAGCCATCCGAGCCCATCATGTTTTTCGACATCCATACCCACGCCTTCCATCCCAAGATCGCCCACAAGGCCGTGGAGCACCTCAACACGGTCTACCATCTCGACTGCCGTGGTGACGGCACCATCGAACACCTTCTGGAGCGTGAGAAGGCCGCCGGCATCGACAGATGCATCGTCCTCTGCGCGGCCACGGCCCCCGCGCAGGTCATCCCGGCCAACAATTACGCCATGAAGCTGCAGCGGGAACACGAGGAAGTCATCGGCTTCGGCACCCTGCATCCGGCCTATGTGGACTGGGAAGACGAACTGGAGCGCATGAAGGCGGGCGGCCTGCGCGGCATCAAGCTCCATCCCGATTTCCAGGGCTTCGCGCTCAATGACCGGCGCCTGCTGCCCATCTTCGAGAGCGCCCAGGACGACTTCGTCTTCGAGATCCATATCGGCAGCGACGATCCCCTGGACAAGGCGCCGTCCAGCCCCTTCATGCTGGCCGACCTCATGCGCTCCTTCCCGCGCCTGCGGGTCATCGGGGCCCATTTCGGCGGCTACCAGATGTGGGACTACAGCCTGGAGGCCCTGGGCGACTTCGAGAACCTCTGGATAGACACCTCCAGCACCACGCCCTATGTGACGCCCTCGCTCCTGCAGCGGCTGCTGGCCCGCCATGCCCCGGACAGGCTGCTGTTCGGCACGGACTGGCCGCTCTACGACCCCGTCCACGAACTGGAGCGCCTGCGTACCATGAGCGGCCTTGGCGAAGATGCCGTGGAGCGCATCCTCAGCAATGCAGGCCGCCTGCTGGGCATCGGGGCTTGACAGCACCCCCCTTTTACGGCTAGCTTGCCCTCAAGCCGGACGGCGGCAGCACTGCCAACCCCGTCAGGTTCGAAAGAAAGCAGCGGTAACAGCCGCTGCCGGGTGTCCGGCCCACAAAAGCCGCGAGCGTGGAAACGTTCGCGGCTTTTTGCATTCGTAGCACGAGGTTCTGGACAGGTGATTTTTGGGGGAAAGGGGAAACGACCTGTCCCCAGGCCCCCCATCCCCACGGCAAGAGGTCCTTCCAGCGATCTCCTCCCCAAAACAAAAAGGCCCTGCCGGGGGACCGGCAAGGCCAGGAATATTTTCATGTCATGACAGCCGTCAGGGACCGGAACAAAAGGTTTCGGAAGGGAGGCGGCGCGGCCGGCCAGGAGCGGCCCGCAGGGCCGTACCCGCTATGACAAAGGAAGTTGCGGGCATCGAGGGCTGGCTGGAGGGAGGACCTTTCCCCCACACGGTTTCCCTCCCCCAAAAATCCCTGCCGCTCCTAATGCCCGGTGATGGCGTATTTCTTAAGCTTGTACTGCAGCAGGCTCTTGGAGATGCCCAGCAGCTCGGCGGCCTTGACCTGTACCAGATCCGCGCGCACCAGGGCGCGGCGGATGAGGGCGGCCTCGATCTTCTCCAGGGTGTCGGCCAGGTCCAGCTGCACGGGCAGCAGGTCCACGGCGCTCTTGAACTGGGAGTCCTCGTCCCGGATCTCGGCGGGCAGGTTGTCCACGTCGATGACCGTACCGGGCACCAGCACCATGCAGGATTCCACCACGTTCTCCAGCTGGCGGATATTGCCGGGCCACTCGTAGCCGCTCAGATAGTTGAGGGCCTCGGTGGTGAACTTCTTGGCCGGCATGTCGTTCTCGCGCGCCACCTTGTCCATGAAGTGGGCCACCAGCAGCGGGATGTCCTCCCGGCGCTCGCGCAGGGCCGGCAGGGGGATCTGCACCACGTTCAGGCGGTAATAGAGGTCGTCGCGGAAGGTGCCCTTCTCCACCATGGCGGCCAGATCCTTGTTGGTGGCGGCCACCACGCGGATGTCCACCTCGATCTCCTCACCGCCGCCCACGCGCTCGAAGCGGCGCTCCTGCAGCACACGCAGCAGCTTGACCTGCAGATCGGGCGTCAGCTCGGCGATCTCGTCCAAAAAGAGCGTGCCGCCGTCGGCCTGCTCGAAGCGGCCGCGCCGCATGGCCACGGCACCGGTGAAGGAGCCCTTCTCATGGCCGAAGAGCTCGCTCTCCAGCACCCCGGGGTTGAGGGCCATGCAGTTGACCGAGACGAAGGGCTTTTCCTTGCGCGGGCTGGCGTAATGGATGGCGCGGGCCACCAGTTCCTTGCCCGTGCCCGACTCGCCGGTGATGAGCACCGTGGAGCGGCTGGGCGCGGCGCGGTCCACCATGACCAGCACATCGCGGATGGCGCGGCTGCGGCCCACGATCTGGTGCACACTGTAGCGCTCTTCCATGGCTTCCTGCAGCAGACGGTACTGCCGGTGGGCGCGGGCCAGCTCCGTGGCGTTGTGGATGGAGAGCAGCAGCTCGTCGTTGGAGAAGGGCTTGGTGATGTAATCGAAGGCCCCGTATTTCATGGCCTCCACGGCGCTTTCGATGGAGCCGAAGGCCGTCATGATGAGCACCGGGATGTAGGGCCAGCTCTTTTTCACATGCTGGAGCACCTCCCGCCCGGAGACCTTGGGCATCTTCATGTCCGTCACCACCACGTCCACTTCGCTCTCGGCCAGGAAGGCCAGGGCCGTCTCGGGATCGCTGATGGCGGTGACGGTGTAGCCTTCATCCTCCAGCAGGGTCTGCAACACCAGCAGATAGTTCTTTTCGTCGTCGATGACCAGAATATGCGATTTGTCACTCATGGTGTTTCTCCCGATACAGGCGTGGGGCGGCTCCGATCAGGCCCAGGACCGTATTGCCCGCAAAAAACTGATTCTCCACCCAGCGGCCCCGCCAGCGGGAGGCCCTGCATGGCCGGCCTGCGACACCCTCTTGTTCCAGACTGCCCGCAGGCACGGCGGCAGTCCGGCATACGGAGACGCCTAGCTCTCTTTGCCGGGCTCCGGCGTCCCGCCTTCCCTGCCGGCAGCGGGCCGGGCGGCCGTCTCCCCGCCTTCCGCCGCGGCGCACTGGACTTCCGCCGTGGCAGGGGCGACGGCCGGAGCTTCAGGCTCTTCGGGCTGCTCAGGCTCCGCCGCGGGCAGCAGGATGCGCACCAGGGCCCCGCCTTCGGGACCGTTCTCCAGCTGGATCTCGCCGCCGTGGCTGTTGATGATGGAACTGACGATGGGCAGGCCCAGGCCCGTGCCGCCGTCCTTGGTGGTGAAGAAGGGATCCAGCACGCTGTCCAGCAGGGCCGGATCGAAACCCGGTCCCGAGTCCAGGACCTCCAGCACCACGCGCCCGTCGTCTGCGCGGCTGCTGATGTGGATGATGCCCGGCCCGTCCATGGCCTGCTGCCCGTTGACCAGGATGTTGTAGATGGCCCTGTAGAGCAGGTCCTTGTCACCGCGCACCCACAGGCCGGGCGAAGTGGCCCGTTCCACGGCCACGCCCACGCGGCCCAGCTCCCCTTCCAGAAAGGCCAGCACCTGGCCCAGCACCAGATCCAGATCCACCAGGTCCTGACGCGGCTGGCGGGGACGGGCATAGTCCAGGAAATCGTTGACCGTCTGCGACAGGCGGACGGATTCGTCATAGATGGCCTGCAGGATGCGCGAGGTCCCGGCATCGGCCTTGCCCATGCGGCGCTGCAGCAGCTCGGCGCTGGAGCGGATGATGCCCAGCGGGTTGCGTATCTCGTGGGCGATGCTGGCGATGACGCGCCCCATGCTGACCAGCTTCTCGTTGCTGTGCAGTTCGTTCTCCAGCTGGCGGTTCTTGGCCATGCGGTCGGCCAGGACGCGCTCCGCCCGCTGGATGAGCATCAGGAGCAGGGCGAACATGATGACCGACGACAGCAGGCAGGTCACCACCACCACGCCCTGGAAAAGCAGGATCTGCTCGTAATCGCCGGTGATGTCCTGCGTGAGCTCCAGCGCCCCCATGATGGGCGGTTCCGCCCCGGGCTGGAGCGGCTCCCCGCGCAGGGGATAGAGGGTCCGCAGGACAAAGGTCCCCGGCGGCAGGGGCAGGTGGAACAGGGCCCGCCAGTCCGGGATATTGGAGATCAGCTCCGGCTTGGGCACACCGCCGCGCAGGGTGCTGTCCAGGCTTTCCGGGCCCACGCCCATGCGGCCCAGTTCTTCCCGGCTGGTGGAATAGGCCACCACGCGCGTGAAGTCGTAGATGCGCAGGCGTTCCATGGGCAGGCCGTGGACCACGGACTGCACCACCTGATCCAGCCTCTCGTACTGGCTGGGCTGGCGCAGGGCGATGCGGCCGTGGGCCAGCAGGGTGGGCAGGGCGAAACGCCGGTAGATCTGGTGGTTGAGGTTCTCGGCCAGCAGGCGGGAAAAGTTCTCCTGCCGTGTCAGCAGGGCCTCGCGCGCCGAATTGGCGATGAAGAACGACAGGACCAGACTGGTGGCCATGATGACCAGCAGCGAGAGCCAGGACAGCGTTCGGGCATAGCTCAGCGGCAGATCCTGCTCTGCCGTCGCCCCCGCTGCGGCGGTGCCACCTTTGAACATGTGACGCTCCAGTCCGCCGTGCCCGGCCCCCGATACGGCAGGCCGGGGGCACGGCAGGAAAAAACGGGATCCCTAGAAGCTCTCGGGCTCCTGTGCCACGGCCAGATAGGCGGCAAGGTCGGCGGCCTCCCGGGGATGACCGGACGCCCCCAGCCGGGTGTTGGCCAGACGCTTGCCCAGCTCCACAGCGGGCTGGTCCAGCGGGTTGATGCCCATGAGCCAGCCGGTGAGGACCGTGGCCGCTTCCAGCAGCAGCATCATGCTGCCCGCCGCGCGGGGCGTGCATTCGCCCATCTCCATGTGCAGCAGGGGCACACCGCTCTTGCACAGGGCCATGCGCGTGCCCAGTCCCTCGGCTTCCAGCAGGGCCCCGAAGGGCTTGCCGCGCAGCCAGGCCCAGGCCTCCGGCAGATCCTGGCCGAAATGCCGTCCCTGCTCCAGCCCCCGGGCGGTCACGAAGAGGCAGCCCTTGTCGCGCTGGCCGTCCAGGAACATCTGGTTGACGGAATGCTGGTCCGTGACCCCTGTGGCGGGCACGGGCATGATGCCCTTGCCCTCCTTGCCCAGGCTCTCGGCCCAGAGCTGGGCGAACCAGGGGCCGTAGGTGGCCCATTGCGGCACATAGCAGAAAAAGATCAGCTGGCTGTAGCCGCGGCTCTCCAGCGCGTTGGCCCAGCAGGCCAGATGGAAGGCGGGATGCCCGGCAAGGCAGGACGGGTCCCGGGCCAGGGGCAGGGCCACGGCGGCCGCCCCGTCCAGCAGGGCCTGCCAGTCGATGCCCAGAAAGGCGGCGGGCAGCAGGCCCACGGCCGACAGGGCCGAATAGCGGCCGCCCAGGTTGTCCGGCACTTCCAGCGAATCCAGCCCGTACCGGGCGGCTTCTTCACGCAGGAAGCCCTTGTGCAGGTCCGTGACCACGATCATGTGCTCGTGCCAGCCCTCGCCCAGGGCCCGGCGCAGCCAGTCCCGGCAGAGGAAATACTGGGCCAGGGTCTCGATGGTGCCGCCGGATTTGCTGATGCAGACCACGGTGGTCTCGCGGGGCGGCAGCTTGGCCAGCCAGCTCTCGAAGGTGGCGGCGCAGACATTGTCCGCGATCCAGAGGCAGGGGCCGTCGTGGCAGGGGCCATCCTGCCCGGGCGCGAAGGCGCGCTGCAGGGCGCGGGCGCCCAGCGCGGAACCGCCGATGCCCAGCACCAGCATGTGGCGCCGGGCACGGACCCGGGGCAGCAGGGGCGGCAGTTCCCGCTCCAGGCGTTCCCGGTAGGGCATGGTCAGGAAGGGCAGCAGCCCCTGCGCGCATTCCGTTTCCAGACGGCGCGCCAGTTCCGGCGCACGCGCGGCGAAAACAGCGGCAGCGTCCCGCTGCAGGCGGCCTGCATAGGCGCGGGACCATTCAAGCGTATGCATCATGGTGTCCTCCCCGTAGGTGAGGTGTCTTCCGCAAGGGAAGCCGAAAGGCCCGGCAGGGCCGGAAAGGGGCCCGGAGCGGCATCACCACGGTGCCGCTCCGGGGATCAGAACAGTTTCAGGGGCCTGGGGGCGAAGAAGCGCCGCCGCACGTCCTTGTAGGTCTGCGGCCGCACGCCGAAACGGTAGCGCCACAGCACGCAGTCCCCGCGGGCGGCGCACTGGCGCACGTCGGCACGGCTGCCCGCGCACATCATGCACTGCCCGCGGATGACGCGCAGGGCACGGCGCGGCGCATCGGGACCATGCCATTCCGGGCGGCCCTCCGCTTCGATGGCGGCCATGCGCCAGCCCCACAGGGGGCAGTCCTCATCCGCGCACTGGCGCACGGAACGGGAGGAATTGCCCTGACATTCAAGACAGAATTGCCGGATGGCGGCAACAGGGCCGGGATTGGCCATGCATCCCCCCGCCTAGGCCGATTCACGGCCGCAGCACTTCTTGTATTTTTTGCCGCTGCCGCAGGGGCAGGGATCGTTACGGCCCACCTTGGGCTCGGGACGGCGATAGGCCTTGGGGCGGCGGGCCACGCCGTCCACATAGTACAGCTTGCCGTCCTTGCGCTGGAAAAAGCTGCGTTCGCCGATCTGGCGCACGGAGCCTTCCAGTTCGTAGTAGGCATAAAATTCGGCCGTGTCGAAGAGCTCGCCGTTCCCGCCTTCGGGCTGGTCCTTTTCACAGGGGCCCATGTCCAGGCGCAGCCAGTGGACGTCACGGGTCTGCTCTTCCAGCATCTGGGCGGTCAGATCTTCGCGATAGGCGGGATGGGTGGTCTCCACCAGATAGTCGAATTTGCCGAGGCAGTAGGCGCTGAAACGCGAACGCACCATGGTGCCGGCATCATCGGGCCAGGCCCTGCCTTCCAGATAGGGACCACAGCATTGATCCAGAGGGCGGCCACTGCCGCAGGGACACAGTTCAGACATCTTGCAGGTTCATCCTTGTTATGACAGCTGCCATGACGGGGGCCACGGCGCCTGGCAAGTGTAGCCCATGCCCGCCCCGGCGGCAAGCGGGACAGGGAACGGCGGAACGGGACGCTTTGCGGGGCAGGCGCTGTTCCCGGGCCCGCCGCCCTTCGCCCAGGCCGCTGCCGGACACCCCGGGCGGTGCCTGACCTCCCCGCGCACGGTCCTGCCGGAAAGACCGCTCCGCATATGGCCGCCACACGTCCGGGCCACCACAGGAGACGGAAAAGGGGCCCCCTGCCGGGGAGCCCCTCCATGCGCCCTTCACAAAGGGAAAAACGTCAGTCGCGCGGTGCGGAAAGCCGCACATAGCAGCTTTCCGGGAGGCCGGATGCCGGCAGGTCCCCGGCAGCCAGGCGCCATTCCATGCAGGTGGCGGCCTTTTTCTCCAGTCTGGCCCGGCCCAGCCGCCGTCCGCCGGCATCCACCACCTCGCACAGGGCCCCTTCGGCGGGGCCTTCCTTCCTGGAGCCCGGGCACCAGAGCAGCAGGCTGCCGTCCTTCTGGGGCGCCGTGCGGAAGACCTCGCTGAAGCCCGCCTGCCAGAGCAGGCGGACGATGCGCCGGCCGCACAGGAAGGAGAGCAGGCCCGGCACGATGCCGATACAGGCCAGGATGCCGGACAGCCAGAAGGGGTTGAACCCCAGCAGGGACACGGTCAGGGAAAAGGAGCCCTGGCGCAGGCTGGCGGTGTCGCTCCAGACAGTGATCTCGTAGCGCTGCGTGGCGCTGGCCGGTGTGCCGCGCACCCGGACGCTCAGCGTATAGGTGCCGGGGGCAGCCCCGTGCTCCGCCACGATCTCGCCGCGCCACATGGCGTTGCCGAACCAGTAGCTGGCAAAAAAGCCGTCCAGGCGGAAAGCCAGCGGCGCGCCTTCCGGGGCCACGGAGACCAGCAGGTCGCTGTCCCGCGGCTTGTCGATGCCGATGGGGCCGGAAAGCATGGTGCCCTGCCCGGCAATGATGTCCAGATGGCTGGATCCGGCCCGCATGAGGCCCTGCAGACCGTCCGCAAGGACGAGGACGGCCAGCCCCAGCACAAGGGCGGCCAGCAGGCCCGTGCGGCGCTGGCGTTCTTTGAGGGCCGGCAATGTCTGCCAGAAGGAAAGGGGGGTGTCGCTCATGGGAACAGTCTAGAAGAAGAGGGGCCTTCCGGCAAGCCCGCCGCCTCCGCTTCGGGCCCCGGCCCAAAGCGGCGGGGACGGAGGGCGGCGGGCTTTTCCGGAGGCGAATGTCAGCGAACGATCCCCAGACGGTCCCGGGGCTGTTCCAGCACCCGCCAGTAGACCAGGCTGGCGCCCTGCCGGGGCAGTTCGATGTAGGTGGCGCCTTCATCGGCATACAGCTGGCGGATCTTGCGGATCAGGGCGAACGCCCCCATCCAGACAGGGATGGAGATGCCAAAGAACCAGAGGCAGAACGTGCCCATGGAGGACATGGGAGCACGGGACGCCATGTACATGCCCAGGAAGACAGCGGCGATCATCACCACGTTGGCGGCGATGCGGACGATGCTGCAATACAGGGAACGCTTGTAGCTGCTGGTCATGGCGGGCTCCTTGGCGGGAAGAGGGTCTCTTATCAAAAGACTGCCGGGAAAGGGTCTTCACGGCAGTCTCGTCTGGAGGGAGGGGTGGGGGGCGGAGGGGCCGCCCCCCTGGTTGTGGATGCTGCTGTTGCTTACTTCTTGAAGATGTTGGTGCGGGTGATGTTCATGAACCGCAGGGCCTGATGCTTGGCATTTTCCTTGTAGTACATGCGGACTTCGTCACCGGCTTCCCAGGTGGCCGGGGGCATGTCCAGCTTGTCGGCAGGGATGGTGAAGGTCACCAGGGCCTGCAGGCGGCCGGAGTATTCGGTCACGGTCATCTTGTCCTTGTCGATGATGGGGAAGGTCTTGCCCTGCACCTTGGGATGGGTGCGCTTGATGCCCTTCTCCACATCGGTGAACTGCACGTTCAGGACTTCCAGAGCCTTGGTCGCGGGGTTGTAGATGGTGACGGTGGACTTGTCGAGGTCGAACATCACGCGGCCGCCGGGAACGGGCAGGGGACCGATTTCAGCCGGATCGGCGGGCAGGGTGTACTCATGGATGCCGCCGGAGTAGTGGGGGTTGAGCTGGTCATGGTTGACGTCCAGCACCACCAGCAGGGTTTTGGTTTCGGGGTTGAAGGCCACGCAGCGGCCCTGTTCCACCTGGCCGAATTCGCACGCGGTCAGACCGAGGCTGAGCGCCAGTACCAGAGTCAGAATTACGTTACGCATTCTCATGTGCTGCCTCCTTAACCCTGGCGCTTCTTGGCTGCGAGTTCAGCCTTGGCGCCCTGCACCATACGGACGGCGATGTAGATGGAGATACCACTCACGAAGCCCAGAACCACCACGGTAGCCACGCCATTGATGAAGCCGGAGTAGGCGGGGAAGTAAGGCTGGATGAGCTTCAGGATCACGGAAGCGAGGCAGCCCAGCACGGCGGTACCGAAGGCGACGCGGATGCCGTAACCCTTGATGTACTTGGTGGCAACGGCGCCAATCTGGGCACCCACGGCGGCCCCGATCAGCATGATGAGGGCGGCCACGAGTTCAACACGACCCTTGTAGGTGAACGAAGCGGCGCCGTACAGGCCGGAGATGGCCACTTCGAAGAGGTCCGTACCCACGGCCACGTGGGTGGGGCAACCGACCAGGTACACGAGGGCGGGCATGCGGATCAGACCGCCGCCGATACCGAGGATACCGGCCAGCCAGCCAGTGGCGAGGGACATCACGACGGGCAGCCACATGGAGCAGTAGATGCCGGCGGCGTGGTAGTGGACCATGGGGGGAATGCGGATGGCGTGCAGCTTGGAGGCCCAGTCGATACCGGTAGCGGTCTTGGACAGTTCCTCACCGCGGGCAGCGGCTTCGCGTTCCTTCTTCTTGCGCAGGGCCACGTCATGGAAGACCATCCAGGCCATGGCGATCAGCAGCACGACGTACAGCCAGCGCACGACCTGGTCGACGGAACCCAGGCGTTCCAGCCACATGAGCATCTGGGCGCCCAGTTCCACGCCCACGATGGTACCGACCAGCATGGTCAGGCCGAGCTTGTAGTCAACGTTGCCGAACTTGCCGTGCCGCAAGGTCGAGATCAGGGATTTGCCGGCCATGTGGGCCATGTCGGTGCCCACGGCGAAGGCCATGGGGAAGCCGAGGATGTTCAGACCGGGGGTAACCATCCAGGCACCGCCCATACCAAAGAAACCACCGATGATGCCGACGCCGAGGCCCAGAATGATCAGACCGGGCCAGAAAATCGTCACGCCGGAAATGGGCATCAAAACATACAACCAATCCATGTTTTCCTCCCTTCCGGCCTAGTGTTCAGCCAGCTCGCGGTGCTTGAGGTCGATGCCGATGTGCGACATGACGAGGTCGGCCAGGATGCCGAAGATACAACCGGTCACAGGAATGATGATGATGGTCAGGATGGTGAAGTACAGATGGCTGTCATTGTACATCTGCGCCCACCACAGCATGAGCCCATCCAGGCGACGGGTATCGGCCACGATGACCACGTTCGCCGCGGCCTTCTTGGCAGCCAGGGCCAGGGAAGGCATCATGACCAGCAGCATGACGAAGCTGCCCGCAATGGCTGTCCAGAGCTTGCGCATCATTTTCATGTTCTCCTCCGGGTCTTGGGGTTGTTACATCCAGATCCTGCGTCCCACGGCAGGACCATTAGTCCCAAACTTCACATGCTCGTTTCAAGCAATACCCGTGCCAGTTTCACTAAAAATGCCGAAAATCGTTGACTGGCAACACTCCGAAGTTTTTTTCCCCTTGCGAAAACTGCGCATTGCGGATAGATTTTCGGGAAAATTGCACGCTTTTTGCGTTATCGGGAGGATGTATGCGCAGCTGGACCAGACCCGTCCTGGGAAATTCGCTGGATACCACCCGCTTCTTCGTCAACCGCAGCATGACAGGCCGGGTGCTTTTGCTCGGTTTGCCGCTTTTGACGCTGATTTTATTGCTTGTTTTCCTCGCAACGGGACGCAGTATCGAGACCCTCGTCAACCGCGCAATAGCCCGCAATGCCCAGTTGCAGGCCCAGGCCATGAGCCTTTCGCTTGAGCAAATTCTCACAGAGACCAGGAACCAGCTCCTCATCCTGGCCGCGGGCTCCATGGAACCCAAGGACATGGTGCGGCGCCTCCAGTTCCGCGTGCGCGCCGAGGGCCTGCGCTACCGCGAGGTGGCCTTCATGGGCACGGATCCTTCCCAGCGCTATCTGCTGCTCAGCTACGGCGGCGAGATCATCTCCATCCCTCCCGACATCGCCTCCGCCACCGTGGGCAACCCCTTCACCAGTCTGAGCGCGGCCCAGCGGCCCGGTCATGTGCAGGTCAGCCAGCCCCTGGAAGTGGTCTATTCCATGGTCCCGCTCAACGATTCCGTGCAAAGCATCCCCCTTTACGTCATCCGCTTCTCCACGCCCATCTATGACGCCCAGGGCGTCTTCCAGGGCATGCTCATCCTCTCCCTGGACCTGACCGTCCTGCGTGACGCCATCAGCATGTTCTCCTCGTCGGCCGCGCCCCTGCGCACCGCCGATGACGAGACCCGCATCCGCAGCATCTTTTTCGACAACCAGGGCTGGATGCTCTTCCAGTCCGAGAACCTGGACGCGGACGAGGCCAGCGGCCGCCTCAACAGCGATTCGCTGCGCGCGGGCTTCCAGGGCGAGTTCGGCCGCGCCGGCTTCAGCACCGCCTTCCGGCCCGGCCCCAACCACGTCAACTACTGGGCCATGGTCTCCAGCGTCCAGGGCGGGCATTCCGGCCAGATCTTCCTGGACAACAGCGATGCCTGGGGGCACGAGAACAGCCCCGTGGAAGGCGTCAGCTTCGCGCCCGTGACCTTTGCCGCCAACCCCGACAGCCCGCGCACCATCATGGGCGGCCTGGCCGTGCTGGACACCAGCTTCACCGCCACGCGCACCGGCATCCAGATCGTCGGCATCTACGGCATCTGCCTGCTGGCCGGCATCTGCCTGCTGGGCCTGGGCCTGGCCTGGCTGGCACGCGGCACCACCAAGCGCCTGCGCCGCTTGTCCAATGAAGTGAACCTGCGCATCGACAGCCACAGCTCCAACCCGCTGGTGCTGCCGCCCATGCCCCGCGAGCTGGAGCAGCTCAAGGACGCCATCAACGCCCTGCTCCACCGCCTGCGCCGCAGCGAGGAAGAACAGCTCAACCAGCAGCTCATGCAGGACGCCCGCTGGGCCCGCGAGCCCGCCGAGAACATGCCGGAACTGGACGACATCCCCGAGAACGGCCTCGTGGGCACCTCCGCCGCCATGCAGGACCTGCGCGCCAACATCCTCAAGGCCGCGCCCACCATGGCCGACGTCCTCGTCATCGGCGAGACGGGCACCGGCAAGGAGCTGGTCTCGGCGGCCATCCACCAGGCCAGCCCCCGGGCCAACGGCCCCTTCATCACCATCAATTGCGGGGCCCTGGACGAGAACCTGCTCATGGACACCCTGTTCGGCCACGTCAAGGGCGCCTTCACCGAGGCGCGCCAGCCCCGCAAGGGCGCCTTTCTCACGGCCGAGGGCGGCACCCTGATGCTGGACGAGATCGGCAACGCGGCCCCCAAGGTCCAGCAGGCCCTGCTGCGGGCCCTTTCCACCCGCATGATCCGTCCCCTGGGCAGCGACGAGGACGTGCCCTTCGACACCCGCATCATCGCCGCCACCAATGCGGAACTGCTGCAGGACGCCCAGGAAGGCTCCTTCCGCGAGGACCTCTATTACCGCCTGGCCGTCATCACCATCCGCACGCCCCCCCTGCGCCGGCGCAAGTCCGACCTGCCCCTGCTGGCCGTCTTCTTCCTGACCCGGGCCGCGGAATCCCAGGGCCTGCCCACGCCGCGCCTCAGCCGCGGCGCCCTGCGCAAGCTCCAGGAATACCACTGGCCGGGCAACGTGCGCGAACTGCAGAACTGCCTGACCCGGGCCCTGGCTTTTTGCGAAAATGGCCTCATTTTTGCAGAGAACATCCAGTTGGGACCGGACACCCTTCCCGGGGACATTGCGCGACCGGAACGCGGCAAGCTCTCCTGCCCGCCCGCGCGGGCCGACAACAGGCAGCCCCACAGCGAGGCTTCGGAAACGGCGGAACCGCCCGCCGTCCAGCCCGCTCCGGCCGGGAACGGGGAACAGCCGCCCGCCGCGGAAGACGCCCCGCCGCGCCTCAATGCCCGCCTTGCCCGGCTGCTGCCCCGCCTTGTGGAGCTCGGCAGCATCAGCCGGCAGGAATACCAGGACATGGCAGGCAAGGACATCTCCATGCGCACCGCTCAGTACGACCTGCAGACCCTCGTGCGCCTGGGGCTCGTGCTCAGGGAGGGGCGTGGCCCGGCCCAACGGTATATAGTGTTGCCGGCAGCACGCGGGTTCCGTGCCTGAGGCGGCCCTTCCGGGACATGACGGTACGGCGGTACGGCGCCTGCCGGATGCCCGGCGGTCTGTCCCGGGCGGTCCCGGCCTCCAGAACAGGCCGGGCCTCCCCGCGCCGTCTGCCTTCCACTGCCCTGCCGGGGAAGCAAAAGGACGTTCCATGACCACGACCATCAAGACCCTCAAACGCCTGTTAGGCATGGGGCCGCGCATCAGCCGCGAGCAGGCCATGGCCGCTTTCGGCCGCCGCTACGCCTCCTTCAACGAACTGCTCCAGTCCAACGCGGACCTGGCCGCCATCCTGGCCAAGCTGGACGCGGCCCAGCGGGGCGACAAACATCTGGAGACCCATCAGGTACGCCGCATCGCCCGCAAGGCCATCTTCCATTGCGAGCGCATGGCGGCCTGCCTCAACGACATGTCGCGCGGCCACTACAAGGAACTGGAAAGCAGCGTGGCCGCCATCGGCCAGCGCATCGAGAACGAGCTGGAAAAGCACACCCGCGGCGACGTCAACGCGCTCATCCTGCCCCTGACGGAAGTGGACGCCAGCATGGGCTACAGCGTGGGCGGCAAGAACGCCAACCTGGGCGAACTGAGCAACATGCTGGACATGCCCGTGCCCCCCGGCTTCGCCGTGACCATCCAGGCCAGCAGCCTGGCCCTGCTGCGCCCCAGCGGCCTGTTCAAGAAGATCCACAGCACCCTGTGCAAGGTGGACGCCGACGTGCCCCACAGCCTGCAGGACGCCGCCCGTACCGTGCAGAACCTGATCCTGGAGGCTCCCCTGCCCGAAGACGTGGAAAAAGCCCTGCTCGACGGCTGGGACGAGGCCTTCGGCAAGGACAGCCAGGTGCAGGCCGCCCTGCGCTCCAGCGCCGTGGACGAGGACGGGGTGCAGTCCTTCGCCGGCCAGTACCTGAGCATCCTCGGCGTCACGCGCGAGAGCCTGCCCTCGGCCTTCAAGCGTGTGCTGGCCAGTCTGTTCTCGCCCCGGGCCCTGGCCTACCGCGCCCGCAACGGCTACCCCCTGGACGCCACCAGCATGGGCATGTGCTGCCTCAAGATGGTGCAGGCCAAGGCGGCGGGCGTGGCCTTCTCCCGGCATCCCGTGGACCTGCGCTCCAACTGCGTCATGATCCAGGGCACCTGGGGCCTGGGCGAGATGGTGGTTGACGGCACGGCCACCCCGGACAACTGGCTGGTCTCGCGCGCCAACCTGCGCATCCAGCAGGAGACCATCGCCCACAAGGAGGTCCGCCTCGTGCTGGCCCCCGGACGCCACGGCGTGGAGAGCCAGGAAGAGGACGTGCCCGAAAGCCTGCGCAACGTGCCCAGCCTGTCGCACGAACAGGCGCAGCGGCTGGCCGCCATGGCCCTGGAGCTGGAGCGGCACTACCAGTACCCGCAGGACGTGGAATGGGCCGTGGACGAGGACGACCAGATCATCCTGCTCCAGACCCGGCCCATGGGCCTGGACGCCTCGGTCAGCGAAGTGACGGCCCCGGCGCTCGCGCACCTGCGGCCCCTGCTCAGCGGCGGCGAGGTGGCGGCCAAGGGCGTAGGCTGCGGCCCGGTCGTCCATGTGCAGCCCTCGCAGGACCTCACCCACTTCCCCGAGGGCGCGGTCATGCTCCTGCAGCACACCTCGCCCGATGCCATGGTGGCCATGCAGCGGGCCTCGGCCATCATCGCCGAGACCGGCAGCCTTACCGGGCACATGGCCTCCGTCTGCCGCGAGTTCGGCATGCCCACGGTCATCAACCTGCCCGGTGCCACCAGCCTGCTGGAAGAGGGCGAGGTCGTCACCGTGGACGCCATCGGCGGCCGCGTCTTCAAGGGCGAGATCCCCGAGCTGCTGGCCCTGCGCCTGCAGCCCCGCCGTCCCGCCGCGGACACCCCGGCCCTGATCCTGCTGCGCCGCATCGCCAGCTACATCATGCCCCTGCACCTGGTGGACCCGCATTCCGAGCTCTTCAGCCCGGCCAACTGCACCTCGCTGCACGATGTCATGCGCTACGCCCATGAAAAAAGCTACAGCGAGATGTTCCTCATCTCCGACAGCGTCACCGAAGGCAGCATGGGCGCGGCCAGCCAGCTGGTATGCCCGGTGCCCCTGGACCTGTACATCATCGACCTCGGCGGCGGCCTCAGGAACCCCGAATCCCGCCGCGTCACGCCCGGGGACGTCATCAGCGAGCCCTTTGCCGAAGTGCTGTCCGGCATGCTCAACCCCGCCGTCCAGGCCCGCGGCCCCCGCCCCGTCAACATGCGGGGCTTCCTGTCGGTCATGAGCCAGAACATGAGCGGCGGCAACCAGCAGGGCGGCCAGCGTTTCGGGGACCGCAGCTACGCCATCGTCTCGGACCGCTATGTGAACTTCTCCTCGCGCGTGGGCTACCACTACGCCATCCTGGACAGCTGGTGCGGCGAGACCCTGAGCAAGAACTACATCCGCTTCGAATTCGCCGGCGGGGCCGCCGGCAGCGTGCAGCGCGAACGGCGCGTGCGCTGCATCGGGATCATCCTGACGGAGCTGGGCTTCACCGTGGAAGTGGTGGGCGACCGCATCCGCGCCCGTTACCAGAAGTACCCCCGGCTGGAGATCCTTTCGCGCCTGGACCAGCTGGGCCGTCTGCTCATCATGACCCGCCAGATGGACATGCTCATGACCTCCGATGCGGCCGTGCACGGCTATGCCATGAAATTCCTCAACGGCGAATATCACTGATCCCCCGCGAGGACCCCTTAATTGCTGCCGCGCGCGAGCGCATGACTGTTATGGAAGCCCCTCCCCTGCGGAGGGGCTTTCCCGTTCCGCTCCCTTCCGCCAGAGTAACCATTTTTTTGGCGGGTCGGGTTGCGGACGCAACCAAATGGCCTTAGATTGTCTCGTCCCCTCCCCTCCCTTTTCAGCAAGGCGGTCTTTCTTCCATGCTCCCCACGCTGCCCGGAAACGAAAAAACGCAGACGCTCTTCAGCCGTGATTTCATCCTGCTTTTCTGCATGGCCATGTGCAACAACAGCTATATGGCCGTCTTCTACTGCTTCGAACAATGGCTGGAAGGCCTGCAGGTCAGCCCCAACTGGCGCGGCATACTGCTCTCGGCCCTGTTCGCCATGGTCCTGCTCTGGCGGCCCCTGGCCAGCATCGTGCTGCTCTCGCGCAGCAAGCTGCCCGCCCTGCTGGTCACCATCTGCCTTTCCAGCTGCATCATGCTGGCCTATCCCTTCATCCACGGGCCCGACAGCATCTGGCTGATCCTGGCCCTGCGCATCGCCCAGGGCATCTCGCTGGCGGTCTATTCCAGCTGTGTGGTGGCCGTGCTGGTCAGCTGCATCCCCAAGGGCCAGAGCGCCCGGGGCTTCGCCATCTTCTCCCTGACCACCCTGCTGCCCTATTCCATCCTCCCGGCCGTGGGCGAGCAGATACTGCCCCTGCTGGGCGGCGAGCCCCGCCTGTTCGCCCTCATGGCCGTGCTGGCCATCCCCGCCCTGTGCATGCTCGTGCCCCTGGCCCCCAAGCTGCGCAGGCCCGAGATATCCGCCGCCACGGCCAAAAACCAGATGACGCCGCGGGCCGTCCTCCATGCCATGACCCATTCCGGTCTGGCCTGCATCTATCTGGCCTGCCTTTCCTTCAGCATCATGACGGCCCTGGCCATCTACTTCATGAAGGGCCTGTGCGTGACCACCGGCGCCACTCCGGCCATGTTCTTCATGGGCTACACCATCACCATCATCCTGGTGCGCCTGTTCGGCGGCCATGTGCTGGACACCCTGCCCCGCTACCGCATCGTGCCCCTTTGCGCCGTGGCGCTGGCCATCAGCATGACCGGCCTGGCCTGGGGCCCCCTCTGGGCCTTCCTGCCCCTGACCATCCTGTACGGCCTGGGCCTGGGCCTGCTCTATCCCTTGCTGGCGGCCACCATCTACGACCGCTCCACCGATGCCACGCGCTCCATCAACTCCAATGTGATGATGCTCACCTTCGATGCCAGCGGCATGCTGGGGCCCCTGCTGGGCGGCGCCGTGATCCATGCCGGTTTCGGCTACCGGGGCGTCTTCATGGCGGCGGCCTTCATGGTGCTGTGCAGCGGCGCTTTCATGGTCCTCGACCGCCTGCGCCTGGCCCTCTGGGATCGCAGGGAACAGCAAAGGCGCTGATCCCCCGGCGCCTCCCGTTTTATCCGGCGGCGGGGAGACCCTCCGGCGCCCCCCTCACAACGCAGAAAACCACCCGGCATACGGGTGGTTTTCTGTTTTTGCCCTTTTGAAAAAAAAGGGGGCCAGTCCCCGGCGGGCCTGCCGGGATGGAGGACGGGCCTGCCCCGCGCCGCGAAACGGATCCTTCCGGCTTTCGCCCGGCGTCGTTCCGCTGCCTTCCGGGCCAGGGCCGCACGCCGCTCAGAGCGCCTGGCTTTCCAGCGCCTGAGCCTCCTTGCCCAGGATGACGAACAGCTGGCGCAGATTCTCCACGGCCACCACGCGCGGGCTGCCCCCGGCGTCGCTCACCCGCGCACGCACGGCATAGCTGTTGCCGTTGCCGTGATCGCGCAGCACAAAGGGCACGATCCAGTCCTGGCCCTGCCGCACGGGCGTGCCCACGTTGCGGATCTCCTTGCGGCCCCTGGACACGGACTCGAACAGGGGGGCCACCCATCCTTCCGCTTCGTAGCCCTGCACGCTCTTCCCGGCAAAGGCCCCGGAGGCGATGCCGTTGTGCACGAAGGCCCGGGCCTCGGAGACCAGCAGCGTGCGCACGCCCAGGCCGTTGTCCTCGGCCAGGGCGGCCCCGGAGAACATCAGGGCCAGCATGGGCGGCAGCAGGGAGGAGCTTTCCGGTTTGGCGGCCTCCTTCATGAACAGGTCCACGGCCTCGTGGAGGATGGCATCCATGTCCACCAGCTGCTCGAAGCAGGCCGCGTCCGCGTTGTCCACGGCCCCGCCCGCCTCCACCACGCAGGCGCGGGCCGCATCGGCCGAAAGGGCGCGGGCCCAGGCAGGCCAGAGGCACAGGCAGCCGAGGAGCAGCAGGCAGCACAGGACACTGCCGCGGCAGGAAAAGTCTTTGGGGAACACCGCGCGCATGGCACGCCTCCTTGCGGGCACGGGCCCGCCGTTAGGGCCGGGACATCCCGGCAGACCGGGAGGGGACGCTGCGGCGCCCTTGCCCGGCGTGTGAAAAAGGGGAGCCGCCCGCAGGCACTCCCCCTCTTTGCCTTTGAAATGTGAAGATCGTGGAGCTGCCGGAGTCCCCGGCCGAATCCGGCCTGCCGCGGACATCCTTCCCGCCTGGCCGTATGGCCGGGTGCAGCGGCGCATCCAGCCATGCCTCTGCCCTTCCCGCTCCTGTTCACGGGGACAGGGCCGGTGCGTCGCCGCCCTAACGGGACGGGGCCGGTGCGGGCAGCACGGGACCACCGGCCGATGTGCCTCCCGTGGCCGGCGGCATGGCCGCGGGCCCGGGCACAGGCGCGGGCGCCGCAGGTGGTTGCGGGACCGCGAGGGCCGGAGGCGTGACCGTCCCTCCGACGGCGGGCCCCTGGGCGGGCAGGGCCGCAGGAGCCGTCCCCTGCGGGGAGGATACCGGTGCCGTCACCGGAGCGGCCGGGGCAGCAGGAGCGTTCCCGCCGGCAGCGGCCGGAAGTGCCGGAGCGGCCGCCGGACGGGGCCGGGCCTGCTTGGGGCCGGGCCGCAGGGGCACATCATTGACGGCAGGGGCCGCGGGCTGTTCCACCGCCGCCTTGCCGCTGGCGATCCGGGTACAGCGCCCGGCCATGTCCCGCAGCGCCGCGGAACCGGCACGGACAGCGGCCAGGGCCTTGCCGTCCTGCTGCAGGCGGCGGCCCACCCACTGGGCCACGAACAGCAGGGTATCGTCATCCAGGGCGGCACCGGCATGACGGCGGATGTCGCCCACCAGGGCATGCTGGGCTGCCGTGCGGGCATCCATGGCCTGGCGGTAGCGGGCCGTGATGTCGTCCACCCGCAGCTGGGCCGTGGCGATGGCGGCGGCATCGTTGCGCTGCCGGGCCTCGTCCAGCTCGAACACCGTGCTGGCCATGCGGCTGTAGATGTCCAGCGATTCCTGCAGCAGGCGCTCGCTCTCGGCCAGACGCGCGTTCAGGTCCGGTACGGCGGCCACGCCGTCCAGAGCGGCGGCCCAGGCGTTCAGGCGCCCGGCAAGGGCCATGTGCAGCTGCCGTTTCTGCAGGTCGCTCCAGTGGCGTTCCGCGCACTGGCGGTCAAGGCTGTCCAGGAAGCGGTCGGCATAGATGGTGTACAGGCTGCGCAGCATGTCGGGATGGAAGGCATAACGCAGCACGGCGGCACGGCTGCCGCCGGCCAGGCCTGTCAGCCTGACGCCGTAACGCTGGTTGAGGGACGGCAGGCTCACATCCAGGCCGCTGCCCTGGAAGCGTTCCAGCACATGCCCGGCAAGGTCATCCACGAAAGCGGGCTGCACACGGCTGTCCGCAGGGTACTGGCGTTTTGGCGCCTCCTGTCCGGCCGGGGCAGGCATGGCGGCCCCGGGCGACACGAAATCCGTCCTGACCAGGGCACTGACCGTGCCCTGCACCACGGGCCCGGCCAGCGTGCCCGGCTCCGTGGCGGGCGTGGCCACCGAGGGCGGGGGCGGCGGGGGCGTCTCGCGCAGCAGGTTCATGAGGGGCGCCAGGGCCGTGCCTTCCAGCTGCGCATCCAGCCAGGTCACGGCCTCCGTGCGCCAGGCATCGCGGGTGGCGTCGTCGCGGCTCAGCCAGACGGCGGCCCCGGCCACCAGCAAAAGGAGCAGCAGGGCCAGGCAGCCCAGCCTGTGGCCGCCGCGCGGCGTCCTGGGGGCGGGCAGGTCATCCAGCCGTCCGCCGGACGGGGACGCGGAGGCAAGGGGAGCAAACCGGTTTTGGGCCGGTGCCTTGGTTTCCAGTTTCATGCAGGACCTCCGGGCGGCAGGAAGGCACGCCCAAAAAACTCGCTGCCGCTGCACGGCAGGCTGGGGGCATGCTAGCATCCCGGCACACGGCTGTGAAGGCATTTTGCGGGCTTCTCCCCGCCGCAGCCCTCGCGGGGCGGCCGCCCTTCCGGTCCCGGAGCCGCCCGATGACGCTGTCCCTGCGTTGCTGCGGCCCGCCCTCCGGCACGGGCACAGCCCACAGGACCCATGCCAACTGCCTGTTTTTGCGCGGGAACGTCCTCCTGGCCCGGCGGGCAGGAAGGCCTTCCCGGCCGCACCGGCAGCGGAAAAAAAGCATTCCCCTCTGTTGACGCCCCCCCCTGCGCCATGCTAATCACGAACCCCTACTAACAAGGGCAGCCAGGTGCCACAGGCCCGGCCGCCGCTTTCACCTTTTAACCGGAATAGCCGCAGAGGGAGCGGATACTATGCCGAATTACGTTTACTTTCTTCTTGCCGTAGCCGGCCTCATCCTGGGCTACATCGTCTACGGCTCCGTCGTCGCGAAGATCTTCGGTGCGGACGAGAACCGTCCCACCCCCGCCAAGACCATGGCCGACGGCGTCGACTACGTCGAGATGCCCATGTGGAAGGTCTGGCTCATCCAGCTGCTGAACATCGCCGGCGTGGGCCCCGTCTTCGGCCCCATCCTGGGCGCCCTGTACGGCCCCAGCGCCCTGCTGTGGATCGTCATCGGCACCATCTTTGCCGGTGCCGTGCATGACTACTTCTCCGGCATGCTCTCCGTGCGTTACAAGGGCGCCAACGTGCCCACCATCGTGGGCTACAACCTGGGCAACGCGGCCAAGCAGGTGATGCGCGTGTTCGCCGTCATCCTGCTGCTGCTCGTGGGCGTGGTCTTCGTGGCCGCCCCCGCCGGCCTGCTGGCCAAGCTGACCCCCGACTACATGGACCAGATGTTCTGGGTCGCCGTCATCTTCGCCTACTACTTCCTGGCCACCATCCTGCCCATCGACAAGATCATCGGCCGCCTCTACCCCCTGTTCGGCGCCGTGCTCATCATCATGGCCGTGGGCATGACCGTGACCATGTTCACCAGCGGTTGCGAGTTCTACAACTGGGCCGCCTTCCCCAACACCCATCCCCAGCAGCTGCCCATCTTCCCGCTGGTGTTCATCACCATCGCCTGCGGCGCCCTGTCCGGCTTCCACGCCACCCAGTCGCCCCTGATGTCCCGCTGCCTGGGCAATGAAAAGCAGGGCAAGGCCGTGTTCTACGGCGGCATGGTGGCCGAAGGCTTCATCGGCCTCGTGTGGGCCACCGTGGGCATGACCTTCTACACCAGCCCCGAAGCCCTGGCCGCCGCGGGCGGCCCCGCCAACGTGGTCAACGAGACCGCCCGCGCCCTCATGGGCCCCATCGGCGGCGTGCTGGCCATCCTGGGCGTGGTGGCCCTGCCCGTCACCTCCGGTGACACGGCCTTCCGCGCCGCCCGCCTGACCATCGCCGAAATGTTCAACTTCAAGCAGTCCGCCATCCCGGCCCGTCTGGCCATCGCCATCCCGATCTTCGCCATCGGCGTGGTGCTGAACTTCGTGGACTTCAACGTGATCTGGCGCTACTTCGGCTTCGCCAACCAGGCCCTGGCCGCCATCATGCTCTGGGCCGCCGCCGCCTACCTGTACCGCAAGCACCGCCTGCACTGGATCTGCACCGTGCCCGCCACCTTCATGACGGCCGTGTGCACCTCCTACATCTGCTATGAGCCCAAGATGGGCTTCGGCATGGGCATCCAGACCGCCGACATCATCGGCGTGATCGCGGCCGCCATCTGCCTGGTCGCCTTCCTGGCCCTGGCCCGCAAGCCCATCGCCGGCGCGCCCAGCATCGACGAAGTGTAGCGCTCGCCGCTCCACCCGCAGTCGCGCACAAGGGCAGGGATCTTCCCTGCCCTTTTTTCGTGCCCCGGCACGGCGCCGCGCCCTGGCCGCCGGCATTGCGCCGCTCCCGGAGGCAGCGTATAACCCTGCTGTCCGGCCGCCTGTTCCCACGGCCGCCGGACCGCCATCACAGAACAGGAGATATCCATGCGCACCCCCAACATCCTGACCATCGCCGGTTCCGACTCCGGCGGCGGTGCCGGCATCCAGGCCGACCTCAAGACCATCATGGCCCTGGGCGGCTACGGCATGAGCGTCATCACGGCCCTGACCGCCCAGAACGGCCTGGGCGTCACCGGCATCCACGCGCCCGGGCCCGAATTCGTCGTGCTGCAGCTGCGCGCCGTGCTGGACGGTTTTCCCGTGCACGCCGCCAAGACCGGTATGCTCTTCTCGGCCGGCATCATCAACGCCCTGGCCGACGCCCTGCGCGACCGCAGCTTCCCGCTGGTGGTGGACCCTGTTTCCGTGAGCCAGAGCGGCAGCCGCCTGCTGCGTGAGGATGCCGTGGAGGCCCTCAGGGAACGGATGATCCCCGGCTGCGACCTGCTGACCCCCAACCGCCCCGAAGCCGAGATGCTCACCGGCATGACCATCAGCTGCGCCGATGACGCCGCTGCCGCCGGTGAGGCGCTCATCAGGATGGGCGCCAAGGCCGTGCTCATCAAGGGCGGGCATATGGAAAGCTCCATCGTGGTCACGGACTGCCTCTGCCAGGCCGGACAGGCGCCCAAATTCCTGCCCCAGCCCAAGGTGGAGACCACCAACAACCACGGCACCGGCTGCACCCTGTCGGCGGCCATCGCCACCGGTCTCGGCCACGGCCTGCCCCTGCAGGTGGCCGTGACCCGCGCCCAGGAATTCCTCAACCTCGCCCTGCGCCAGAGCTACGCGCCCGGCAAGGGCTGCGGGCCCGTCAACCACGCCGCCCGCCGCTAGACGCAAGACATGCTGCGGGGAGAGGACCGCGGGGAGAGGGAGCTTCTTTGCTGAGGCAAGGAAGGCCCCTTTCCCCGGCTCCCGGCCCCCGCTCATGCGCCGCATCCTGGAAGGGGCGTCCGGTAACGGCCCCGGCAGGCAATGGCTTTCCACCACGGGCAGGGCATGGAAAAACGCCCCTCCCCGGCATCGAGCCCAAGAATTGCGGATGCCGGTCCCTCCCCTGCGGGAAAAGGCCTTCGTACGGCACCTGACCGTCACCAGGCCGGGCTGCGGGCCGCCGAACCTCTTTCCTTCCACATCAACCCCAGATCCTCCATGCCGGACATTTCTTCCCCCATGCGTCTCAGGCTCTTGCTGGCCTATGACGGCAGCCGTTACTGCGGCTGGCAGATCCAGGACATCCCCACCCCGCCGCCCACCGTGCAGGCCGCCGTGGAAGCCGCCGTGGGCCGCATCGCCGGACGGCCCGTGCGTGTGTTCGGCTCCGGCCGCACCGATGCGGGCGTCCATGCCCACGGTCAGGTGGCCCATTGCGACGTGCCCCGCCGCCCCGGTCTGGACTGGCGCCACGCCCTCAATGCCCTGCTGCCCGCGGACGTGCGCGTCCTGCACTGGCAGGAGGCCGCCCCCGGCTTCCATGCCCGCATCAGCGCCCTGCGCAAGACCTATGTGTACGATTTCTGGCAGGAGAAAGGCTTCGTCCCGCCCCGGCTGGCGCCCTTCGTCTGGCGCAGCGGGCCCCTGGATGCCGGGGCCATGCGCGCGGCCCTGCCCTTTTTGCTGGGCAGGCACGACTTCGCCAGCCTCCAGAACGCCGGCACCGAGATGGAGAGCACCGTACGCGAGCTCCAGGCGGCCACGCTGACGGAGCTGCCGCCCGTGGAGTTCATGCCGCCCTGCCTGCCCTGCCTGCGCCTGACCGTCACGGCCAACGGTTTTTTGAAGCAGATGGTCCGCAACATGGCCGGGCTGCTGGCCGCCTGCGGCCGCCACAAGCTGCGCCCCGACCGGATCCCCGCCATCCTCGAGGCCGCCGACCGCCGCGCCCTGCCCAGCCCCACGGCCCCGCCGCAGGGCCTGGCCCTGGCCCATGTGGAATACCCGGACTGAGACTGTTATACTGAGCGCGGCCTGCCCATCGCCAGCGTCAGTATATCCCCGTTTTTCGTATCGTCCATACTTCTCTGCGGCGACGGTCCCCTATTCATGGAGTATGTCATGAGTGATATAAAACTGTTCAGATTTTCTTCCGAAGACGCCTCCGCACTCCCGGCACGTACGGCCCTGGTGGAACGCGAGCTGCATGATCTGATGGAAAAGCATATGCAATGCTTTTTGGGGATACGCTTCGTGGCGCATGAATTCAGTACGGGAAAAATCCATCGCGGCCGCATAGATTCCCTAGGACTGGATGAGAACAATTGTCCCGTCATCCTGGAGTACAAACGCCACACCAATGAGAACGTCATCAATCAGGGCCTCTATTACCTCGACTGGCTGCTCGACCACCAGGCAGATTTCAAATTGCTGGTCCTTGAACGCTATGGTCAGGAAATCGCCAATGCCATTGAATGGCGGGGAACCCGTGTACTTTGCATAGCCGGGGATTTCACCAAGTTCGATGAACATGCCGTTGCCCAGATCGGCCGCAATATCGAATTGATACGCTACAAATATTTCGGTGATGACCTCCTGATGCTGTAATGGTTGAATCCGGTACAATCGAGTATCGAGCCTGTCAGTACCGGAAAGCAGTCCATCGAAGCTGCGGGAAAAAACTCCCAGTCCGACGCCTGTCCAGAAAGCCCGGACGAAAGTGTCGGCTGCCTGACCTCCCAGCTGGCGACCATGCCGGACGAGCAGCGTACCTTGTACGAGGAACTGTATCGCTTCGTCACCTCGCTGGGGGATGACGTCAACAGCAAGGAATTGCAGCTCTATGTGGCCTTTACCCGACTGAAAAACTTTGCTTGTCTGGTTCCCATGAAGGGCTGGTTCAAAGTCTACCTGCACCTTTCCCCGGACAGCATCCACCTGGAAAAAGGCTTCAGCCGCGATGTCAGGAATATAGGCCACTGGGCCACCGGGGATCTTGAGATCAGCCTGCGTACCCTGACCGATCTCGACAAACTCAAGCCTCTACTGGAGCGCGCCTATCAGGAAAGCTGATCCCGCGCCGTACTCACCACCATAAAAAAAGGACGCTCCAGAGGCGTCCTCTTTTCATCCGGTCCCTACCTTTCCACCGGCAGGAAAGACTATTTTTTTACCGCATCCCGCCTGTTATGGGCCTCCACGAACGCATTATAGGCTTCCTGGGCCTCCTGCAAGGCAAGATTGAGCTGGCGGCGCGTCGCATTGCTGAACGCGTCCTCCTGCCCCTGGGCCACGGTACGGGGGAAGAGGTCGGCCTTGTCCAGAAAAGCCTGCCAGAGGCGCCGCTCTTCGTCCGTCATGCCCCGGGTCTGGCCACGGGCCGCGGCCAGGGCTTCTTCCATCTCCTTGCGCCAGCCCGCCACGGCCACGGCATCGGGATTGCCCTCGCGCAGCAGGACGCTGCCCAGCAGGAAACGGCTGAACAGGAAGCGGGCCGAGCTGATGGCGTCTTTCAGCGGATCGCCCCGCAGCAGCACGTCCTCGGCCTGGCGGCTGCGGTCACGCACCAGCACCAGCAGGGCGTCACGGGCCCTGGAAAACTCGGCATGCGCGTCCTGCAGGCGGCGCAGCAGCTTCTTGCCCTGCGCCCCGTCATCCACGATGCTGTCGTCCAGAGCGTACTTGCGGAACGCCGTGACCAGCTTTTCCATGCTGGCCAGCGTCCGCCGCATGGTGGCCACCAGATCCCGCAGACGGGCAGCGTCGGCCTCGCCCCACACGGCCTTTTCCACAGCGGGCCTGTCGTCCAGCTCCGCAGGGCGCCGGGGCGCCTTGCCCAGCAGCCAGGTACGCATATAGTCCTCGGCCTGCCGCAGCAGGTGGCCGGCGTGGATGCCCGCCACATCGGCCCAGCGCCAGAAGGCATTGCCCGCATCCAGCACCCCGGCGGCCGCTGCCGCCTCTCCGGCCGGGGCCGGAGCCTCCGGCACATGCAGGCCGGCGGCGGCCTTCGCCACCACAGCGGACGCGCTCTCCTTATCCAGAACCGCCTTGGGGGCGCTCTCCTCCCGGCAGGCACACAGGCCCAAAGCCAGCGCCATGAGACACGCCAGCCACAGGAAACGAACAGGACGCCGCATCATGCCACATGCTCCGCGATCCAGGCATCGAGCCCGGTCAGGTCGGGCCCCCAGGGAAAATCCCCGCCCCTGAGCTCCGGCCCGGTGCCGTAGAACAGGGTGCCCACCTCCTCGGCGGCATCACGGTCCGTGGAGGCATCGCCCACCATGAGCACCTCGTCAGGCAGGACGCCCGCCTTGTCCACAATCATGGCCAGCAGCCTGGCCTTGGCCGGCGGCGAGCCGTAGATGCCCGTGAAGCAGCGGTCCAGGCCGCGTTCCTTGAGAATGAAGTTCAGTTCCTCGTGCGGTGCGCCGGAGCAGACATAGAGCGGCAGTCTGCCCCGCCAGTGCTCCAGCACCGGGGCGATGCCGGGGATGAGCCCGCAGCGGCGCACTTCGTCCAGGGCGTATTCGGCAAAGCGCCTGCCCCACTCCCCGGACTCGGCGGGCGTGATCTCCCTGTCCAGGATCTCGCGGAAGAACCATTCGAATTTTTTGTAACGGCTCACGCCGCCGTGCACGGTATGGTACATGACGAAGCGGTCGCGGGCCTCCTCGCCGTAGGGCTCGGCCAGGCGGGCAAAGGCGCGCGTCTTGACGGGCACGCTGTCGAGGATCACGCCGTCACAGTCAAAAACAAGACATTTCAGGGCCATGCAGACTCCTTGTTCGCGCCGTCAGGGACGGCGCCGTACAGGAAGGATACGGGGACAGGCCCGCGCCCCGCCGCCAAAGCGGACGAAGCCCTGCGGGCCGGAGCCGGAAGGCGGTCCAGGCCGCCTGTCCGGTCAGGAAAAATGCCGGGGATGCGGGACAGTCATCCGTTCCCGCCAGCCTTACGGCCGCGACGGGCACCGGCTGCGGTCGCGGTAGCCGATGGGGCGTGCCGGGACACCGCCCACAATGGTGAACGGGGGCACGTCACGGGTGACCACGGCGCCCGCGCCCACCACGGCGCCCCGGCCGATGCGCACGTCGGGCGTGATGACGCAGTTGGCCCCGATCCAGACATCGTCCCCGATGACGATCTCGCCCGGATGGTGCCCCTGCTGCAGGATGGGCACATCGTGCCGGGAAAAACAGTGATTGGCGGCCCGCAGCACCGTGCCGGGGCCCACGGCCACATGCCTGCCCATGACGATGCGCCCGCCGTCGGCCGCCACATGGGCATAGGGAGAGATGGACACGCGGTCGCCCAGGACCAGTTCGCCGTCCCCGGCCGTGATGATGCAGCCCCGCCCCAGCCTGACGGCATCGCCCAGCCGCATGTGGCGGCACCCCACGAAGCCCAGGCCCGTGCCGAAGCGTACCGAACCGCAGCGGGCAAAGAGCCAGCGCCAGGCCAGCCAGCGCAGGGCCAGGCCCAGCGGCGTGGGTATCCAGGCGAAGCAGGCTATCCAGAGCTCTTCCCAGGCAGAGCGGAGGCGGGACAGCGGCCCCATCTACTTCGCGTACTCCCGCATGAGGGCATCCCCTTCCATGAGCCGCGTCACGCGGGCCAGGTCTTCAGGGGTATCCACGCTCCAGGTGCGGGCATCGGTGGGCACCATGCGGACCTTTTCCCCGTGTTCGAGGATGCGCAGCATGTCCACGGACTCGCAGATCTCCAGCGGGCTTTCCTCCATCTCGTTGAAGCGGAGCAGATAGTCACGGCGGAAGGGGATGATGCAGACCTGCTTGCGCATGGGCACCGTGTCGGCCCCCTTCTTGCGGGAGGGGATGGGCTCGCGCGAGAAATAGAGGGCATCGTTGTTGCGGTCCACCACGACCTTCACCTCGTTGGGGTCCTCGAACTCTTCCGGGGTGTCCATGTCGGCCATGAGGTTGACCACGTTGATGGAAGGGTCCCTGAGCATGGGGCCCACGGCGGCGTCGATCATGCCGGGCAGCACCATGGGCTCGTCCCCCTGCACCATGACCACGATGTCGGCCTTCCGGCCCGTGGCCGCCTCGATCTTGAGCAGGGCCTCGGCGGTGCGGGTGGAGCAGCGCACATGATGGTCGCCGGTCATGACGCATGCAAGGCCCGCGCCCTTGCAGTAGTCCTCGATGACCGTGTCGCAGGTGGCCACATAGGTGGCGGAAAGGCAGCGGCTCATGGCCGTGCGGAAGGCCACATGGCCCACCATGGGCACACCGTGGATCAGGGCCAGCGGTTTGCCGGGAAAGCGGCTGGAGCCCATGCGGGCGGGGATGATGGCGATGATGTTCATGACTTCTCCCTGGGCAGGGACTGCCCGGCAAGGGGATGACGGGAAGACGGGGCGCAGCCGGCCCGGAGGCCGGGAAAGCCCGTGCGCCGCGGGGGAAAGGGCCCGGGGGCCGGGGCGTCCGCCGCCGCACAGGGGCTGCCGGCGCGGAACGAGCGGACCTCAGTCGCCGGTGGGCACCAGATAGCCGCCCTCGCACCGCAGTTCCGGATGGAGCCGCCGGTGCTCCTCCTCCATGACGCGCAGGATGCCCTGCCCCAGGTCAACGGTCAGGGGCGGCACCAGCTTGCGGCCCATCCGGGGCATGAAGGCGTAGGGCGTCACCTGATAATGGCCGCTGTCGGGATCGTTCTGGTATCTGACCTCCAGTTCCCTGCCCAGCATCTCGCCGATCATCCTGAACAGGTCGGCCACGCGCATGGGCTGGTTGCCGGAGATGATGATGTTCCGGTTGGCGAACTCCGGTCCCAGGACCTGCAGGGTGGCCGTGGAGGCATCCTCCACATGCACGTATTCGCGCAGGGCCGTGGGCGTCCCGTAATAGGTGATGCCGCCCGTGGTCAGGGCCTCGTGCACGAAGCGGTGGATGGCATTGCGCATGTCGGCACGGGGACCGTACAGGGAGCCGTAGCGCAGGATGGTGTACGGCAGGCCGTACATGGCCTGGTAGTTCTCGATGTAGATCTCGCAGGCCTGCTTGCTGCACCGGTAGAAGCCGCCGGACTTGCCGTAGACGTAGAGCGAGCTGGCAAAGACATAGCGTCCGGTGCCGGCCCGGCGGCAGGCCTCCAGGACCATGACGTTGCCCACCACGTTGAGGCGGGCCGTATCCACGGGGCGCTCGTTGGCTTCGCCGATGTCGGCGATGCCCGCATAATTGAAGACCGCGTCGGCCCCCGCCACCGCATCCCGCACGCAGGCCTCGTCCAGGATGCTGCCCACCACCATCTTCTGGTCGTCGCGCAGCCAGGGAGAAGGGCGCACGTCCACGATGGTCACGTCATGGCCGGCAGCGGAGAGCTTGTCACAGATGTGCGATCCCAAAAAACCGGAACCGCCGAAAACGGTCACCTTCACGGTCTTCCTCCCTCCAGTGCCCCGGCCTACACGCCGGCGGGCCGTGCCGCCGCCTGCCAGAGGAAGACCGAATCGATGCCGTAGGCGATGAAACGGCTGCCCGCCGCCACCTGACGGTGCAGTTCCCCGGGATCGGGCTGCACCACATGCAGGCCCATGCGGGCATGGTGGCGCCGGCAGGCCTCATGGATGCGCGCCATGACGGCCTTGAAATCGGGATGGTCGAACTGCCCCGTCAGGCCCATGGAACCGGAAAGGTCATAGGGGCCCACCATGATGGCATCCAGACGCGGCTGGTCAAGGATGGCGTCCAGATCCTCCACGGCGCGGATGTGCTCGATCTGGGCCACCAGAAAGATCCGGGGCGCCGTGTCCCGCATGTAGGCATCGAAATCCCTGCCGAAGGCGTTGGCCCGGCAAAAGCCCACGCCGCGGTTCTCGCGCGGGGGCTCCCCGTCCCGGCGGCCGTCGTCATGCCCGGGATAGGTGGCCCAGCTGATGGCCTGGTCCAGCTGTTCCCGGCTCTCGATCATGGGAAAAATCAGGCCCTGCGCGCCCGCCTCCAGCGCGGCCTTGACGGCGGTCTTGGAAGCCACGGGCAAGCGGGCGAAGGGCGCGGCCCCGCCGCACTGGATGGCACGGAAGATGTCGGGCAGGCCGGTGCGGCCGAAGGAACCGTGTTCCATGTCCACGGCCACCCAGTCATAGCCGGCACGGGCCATCAGTTCCGCCACATCGGCGGAAGGCAGTTGCAGCCAGGTGCCGATGGTGGGCTCATCCTGTGCCAGTCTGGCGCGAATAGCATGAATATCCATAAAAAACGGCTTGCCGCCGCCGGGCTCGGGTTATGCCGGAAAGCGGGGCCAGCATAGCGCGTGGCCGCACAGGGCGCAAGCGGGCCCGGCGAAGGGGGGACGGGGAGGCAGGCATAATAAAAAACCCGCCCGGAACCGGGCGGGGGAGCGCCGGGCCTTGAGGAGGAAGGGCCACGGCTGCGTGGTGCGCTCTGGAAGCATGCGTCGCCAGCGGGGGGAAATGCGGCACGGAGTCTGGCGGACCGTGCCGCACCGGAGAAAATACTGTTTGACCAAACAAACAGCCACGCACGATACGAGATTACGCAGAGCGTGCTCTGCCGTCAAGTCTTTGCTCCAAAATTCACGAAGATTTTTCTTCGCCAATCCCGGAAAAGGGCAGTCCGTTGGGCTGGCTATTTTTTATGAAATTTTTTATGAAAAATCCACTCTTTTTTTGCAGAAAGAACGGATTTTACCATTTTTCTGTAAGTGCCCATCTTCATGCATCTTTTTTAAACTACCCCGGGACGTTCCCCCGAAAGGGACCGTTGTGTCCAAGGGGTTTTACCGCATGTTGCTGTCGCAACTAGCACGGAACATGCCCTCTGTACAGAGAAAGACGCCGTGCCCCCACTTTTGTTATTTTTTTCACAATATATGCCCCCATCCAGCGGATGACAAGTCCCCTGCCCTGACCTATACTGCCCATGCCGCCCCCGCATACGGGAGGCCTGCCCCGAACACAACCATCCTGTCCTACAAGGAGTCATCCCATGAAAGAGATCAGAGCTGCCGCGCGTGAGCGCATGAAGGGTCACTGCCGCGTTTGTCCCGTTTGCGACGGCAAGGCCTGTGCCGGCGAAGTGCCCGGCATGGGCGGCCTGGGCACCGGTGCCAGCTTCCGCAACAACCGCGAGGCCCTCAATGCCTGCAAACTCAACATGACGGCCCTGCACGACGCCCGCGAGCCCCGCACCGGCTGCACCATCCTGGGCATCGACCTGAGCTTCCCCGTCATGGCGGCCCCCATCGGCGGCGTCTCTTTCAACATGAGCGATGCCATGAGCGAAGACGACTACATCTTCGCCATCCTGGAAGGCAGCCGCGCCGCCGGTGTCATCGGCTGTACCGGTGACGGCGTGCCGCCCTTCATCATCGACGCCGCCGTCAAGGCCCTGAAGGCCTGCAACGGCCACGGCATCCCCTTCATCAAACCCTGGGAAGGCAAGGAACTGTTCGAAAAGATCGACCGCGTGCTGGCCGACGGCAGCCCCATCCTGGGCGTGGACGTGGACGCCGCCGGTCTCATCACCCTGCGCAAGATGGGCCGCCCGGTCATGCCCATGTCCGTGACGGAACTGGAGACCGTGGTGCGCTATGTGCATGACATGGGCCGCAAGTTCATCGTCAAGGGCATCATGACCCCCGACGACGCCCATCGCGCCATCGACGCCGGCTGCGACGCCATCGTGGTCTCCAACCACGGCGGCCGCGTGCTGGACCACTGCCCCGGCACCGCCACCGTGCTGCCCGCCATCGCCGATGCCGTGCGCGGCAGGATCACCATCCTGGCCGACGGCGCCGTGCGTGACGGCGTGGACGTGCTCAAGATGCTGGCCCTGGGCGCCGACGCCGTGCTGGTGGGCCGCCCGCTCTGCATCGCGGCCATCGGCGGCGGTGTGGAAGGCGTGACCAGGTACTGGCAGCAGATGCAGGGCCAGCTGGTGCAGGCCATGCTGCTCACCGGCTGCGCTTCCCTGGCCGACGTGCGCGAGCACATCATCTACCGCGGCTAGTTGCTGACGCATCTCAGGGAGGGGCGGCCGCCCCTCCCTGTTTCCGTTTGCCCCGGCAAGGTGCCGCCCTCTGCGGGGCCCGGCACCGGCGGCCTCCCCTGCCTGCCCCCGCGGCAGGTTCTTTTTTTCAAAGGACAGCATCATGCAGTTTTCCGTGGATACCGACCGCTGTGTCTCCTGCGGCCTGTGCCTTTCCGACTGTCTGCCCCGCGCGCTGGGCATGGACGAGGAAGGGCACCCCTACATCAAGGACGAACGCCTGTGCATGCACTGCCACCACTGCCTGGCCCTCTGCCCCACGGGCGCCATCAGTGTGGACGGGCACAGCCCCGACGCCTCCCGGCGTCTCCTCAATGCCTGGCCCCGGCCCGAACAGCTGGAGACCCTCATCAAGGGCCGCCGCTCCGTGCGCCAGTACCGGCCGGAAAACGTGGACCCGGCCCTGCTGCGGCAGGTGCTGGACGTGAGCGCCCACGCCCCCACCGGCGTCAATGCCCGCAAGCTCTGGGTGGGCGTCATGGACGACATGGACCGCATGCAGGCCTTCCGTGAGGACGTCTATGCCCGTCTGGCGGACAAGGCCCTCCACAATGCCCTGCCCCAGTGCCGCCGCACGGCCTTCTTCGCCGCGGCGCCGCGCCTGTGGAAGGAACAGGGCATCGACGGCATCTTCCGCGGCGCGCCCCACTTCGTGCTGGTGGGCAATGCCAAGGACGCTCCCTGCCAAGAGCAGGATCCGCTCATCTACCTTTCGTACCTGGAGCTCTACGCCCAGAGCCTGGGCCTGGGCACCACCTGGTGCGGCCTGCTCTACTGGTGCCTGCAGCTCATGCTGCCCGAGCTCCTGCCCGAGCTGGGCCTGCCCGAGACCCACAGCTTCCAGTATGCCATGCTGCTGGGCGAGCCCGCCATCCGCTACGCGCGCACGGTGGAATACGGCCCGGCCACCGTGCACCGCATCCAGTGGAAGTAAGCCTTTTCCAGCCTGGCCGGAGCGGAGGGCAAGACCTCCCCGCCCGGCCATGACGGACGGCGGCATGCGGGATCCTTTCCGTACGGCCGCCGTCTCTTTATCCGGCCCTGTCGCCATGATTGCCGCCTCCGGGCCGTCCGCCGGCGTTGACCCGGGCGCGTCTTTCCTGCACCATCTTGACAGTACGGCCATCAAAGACTATTTTGCCAAATGACCAAATAAAGGGACAGCATGCAGCACAACAAGGAATTCATCGCGGCACAGGCCCGGATCTTCAAAGCCCTGGGGCACCCCAGCCGCCTGCTGATGGTGGATGCCCTGCGCGACGGTGAAAAATGCGTCTGTGACCTGCAGGCCCTGGTGGGGGACGACATGTCCACCGTCTCCAAGCATCTGGCTGTCCTGCGTGACGCCGGTGTGGTCACCCGGCGCAAGCAGGGCGTGAACATCTATTACAGCCTTGCCCTCTGCTGCCTGGACCAGTTCCTGGCCTGTACCGGCCAGTTGCTGGAAAAACGCATCCTGAGCCAGATGGACATGCTGCGAAACCATTAGGCAGGCCCGCTGCGGCGGGATTTTTTTACCTTTAAATTTGGCAATTTTACCAATAAGGAATATTTTATGGGCCAGACCCCTTCCGCGCCACGTCCTCTTTCCGCCCCGCGTTACGCCCTGACATTGCTGGCCGTGCTGCTGGCCTGGACGGGCCTGTATGTGTCCATCCAGCCTCTGGCCACCTGGCTGACCTTCGACCTGCTCTCCCTGGCGCCCGGCGGGGCTCCGGGCCTGGCCCTGGAATTTTTCCTCTATGACAGCGCCAAGATCCTGCTTTTGCTGGTGCTGATGGTCTATTGCATCGGCTGGCTGCGGGCCGGGCTGCATGTGGAGCGGGTGCGCGACTATCTTTCCGGCAAGGGCCGGGGCATCGGCTATCTGCTGGGGGCCATGTTCGGCGCCATCACGCCCTTCTGTTCCTGCTCCAGCATCCCGCTCTTCCTGGGCTTCACCATGGCCCGCATCCCGCTGGGCATCACCATGGCCTTCCTCATCACCTCGCCGCTCATCAACGAGATCGCCGTGGTCCTGCTCTGGGGCCTGCTGGGCTGGAAGTTCACCGTGGTCTATGTGGTCGTCGGCATGGTGGCTGGCATGCTGGGAGGCTGGCTGCTGGACCTGCTCCGCGCCGAGCGCTGGTTGCAGCCCTTCCTGCGCGGCATGCTGGGTGTCTCCGGCCAGGCGGCACGGGATGAGCGCGAGACCCGTCTGGGGCTGGAAGAGCGGCACCGTTTCGCCTGGGACGAGATGACGGGCATCTTCCGCCGCGTCTGGCGCTGGGTCATCATCGGCGTGGGCCTGGGGGCGCTCCTGCACGGCTTCGTACCGCAGGACTGGTTCGCCGCCCATCTGGGACAGGGCCAGTGGTGGTCCGTCCCGGTGGCCGTGCTGGTGGGCATCCCCCTGTACAGCAACGTCACGGGCGTGGTGCCCATCATGGAGAGCCTGCTGCTCAAGGGCCTGCCCGTAGGCACCACCCTGGCCTTCTGCATGAGCACGGTGGCCGCCAGCCTGCCCGAGATACTCATGCTCAAGCAGGTCATGCGCTGGCAGCTGCTGGCCCTTTTCCTGGGCCTGCTGCTGGTCATCTTCACCCTGGTGGGCTGGCTGTTCAACAGCCTGCAGCTCACGCTGTTCTAGGCAGACCGGGCCCGTGCCTGAACGCAGCACGGGCCCTTCCCGGCATCGGCGGGAACGGCAGGGACGGGGGCGGCCCTTCCCCAGCCGTATGCGGAGAGCAGCCCCCCGCACAGCCCGTTCCCGCACTTCCTCTCAATATCCTGAAGGAGACAGCATCATGATCATCAAAGTCCTTGGTCCCGGTTGCTCCAAATGTGTCGAAGCCTACGAGATCGTCAGCAAGGCGGTGGCTGCTTCCGGCAGCGACGCCACGGTGGAAAAAGTCACCGACCTGCGGGAGATCATGGCCCTGGGCGTGCTGGCCACCCCTGCGGTGGTCATCGATGGCGGCATCATGTGCACGGGGCGCGTCCCCGGTGCGGAAGAAGTCCGGGGCTGGCTCGGCGCCTGAGGCTTCCGGCGGTCACGCCATACCCATGCAAGTGCCGGTCGCGCAGTACCCGGTGAGGCCTGGTTGCGCGACCGGTGCCACACATTCACGGGGCCCGGGCTGCGGGCGCAGGCGCCCCCCTGTCCGCTGCCCTGATGCCCGGTATCCAGACCGCCCTTTCCCGGACCACATCCTGCCGGTCACCCGTCCCCCCCACGAGCCGTGCAGCCCGCATGCTCCGCCCTCCGGCTCCCTGGCCTTCGGCCTTTGCCCCTCCGGCCCCGCGCGCTGTCCTGCTCCTGCACGGCAGGGCCCTCGGCCTGTCCGATCCCGGCAGGGCCAGACCTCCGCCCCTCCTGAACCAAAAATCCCCTGCCGCCCAAAAGCGACAGGGGACAACGCGTCAAACGTTTATGGCTGGTTAGACCATGCGGGCAATGATGTCCATGCGTTCACCGCGCAGCAGGGCGATGGGCGGCACTTCGATGAGCGTATGGCAACCGGCCTGCATGCGGGTCGTGGCGCGGGCGCAGGAGACCAGCACCTGGGCGGTCAGGGCGGGGTTGTTGATGCGCATGTCGAACTTGAGGATCTGGTTGTCGGTCATGCCGGAGGCACCGGTGCGCTCCATGAGCACGCCGTGGGACTGGTCGGCCACGAAAGCCAGTTCTTCCCGGTCACGGCACTGGCGCACGTCCAGCGGATCGTGGGCGAAGTAATCGTCGGCCTTGATGCGGGCCGTCACCTCAGCCAGGTTCTCGCCTTCCTCCAGCACCACATAGACCAGGCGCGAATGACGGCCGCCCCCCACGGGGATGGTGATGGACACGGCATCGGCCACGCCCTTGATGGCGCGGGCGGCCACGGAATGGCCCATGGAACGGCCACGGCCGAAGTTGGTGAAGGTGGTGCCGCGGGGCACCATGGCTTCGAACAGGGCACGCAGCACGGAGTCCGTGCCGGGGTCCCAGCCGGCGGCGGTGATGCTGACGCTGTTGCCGGCCCTGGCGGCGGCATCCAGACGCGCCACGGTGGCGGGGATCTCGGTGTGGATATCGAAGCTGTCCACGCAATTGTAACCCTGCTTCAGAAACGCTTCCGCCGTGTCCGGGATGCTGCGCGAAGGCCCGCACAGGGCGATGACGTCAGGGCGGCCCTGGGCAGCTTCCAGGCTGGCCAGATCGGCGAATTCGGGCAGGCCGCGCAGGGCCTGGCCCTGCGTACCCAGGGATTCGGCACGACGGATCACGCCGAGGCACTGGCAATCAGGAGTGGCAAGGGCCGCTTCCACCACACGGGTACCGATATTGCCGAGACTGTGGACGGCAAGGGTAAACTTTTTCATATGCATTCCTTTGGCAAAAAAACAGGAGCGGCCTTCTGGCCACTCGCAAGACTTTCCTGACCTGGTCAGTAGGCCATTTTTTTAGATGGAAGTGCCGCCCGTCGTCAAGGGCAAGGTGGTCTCCCCCATGCCCCGCTGCCTGCCGCAGAGCGCAGGCGCAGGGCGGCCCTTTTGCCGCTCTCCCTTCTGGCACAAAAGGGGTCCCCCCACTCAGCGTAGCACGCAAAATATGTTCCAACCTTCCGCAACCCTTGATTTTTCAAAAAACAGCCGGAACTTGCCCCATGGCAAGTGATAATGGGTTGCCTGCTGCCGGAAAGTGTGCTTAGGTAACACGACCCATATGGGAATCAACCGACAGCCCCGCTGTCCAACGCATCGAGGTATGTATGAAAAAAATTTCGTTCCTGCTGGCCTGCGCCCTGCTCCTGTCCACCGCCTCCCTCGCGTCGGCTGCCTGCTCTCCTGAGGAAGCTCAGAAGAAGGCCAACGAATTCGCCGCTGCCGTTCAGAAAAAATCCCAGGCCGATCCGCAAGGCTATGCCAAGATCATGCAGGAGTTGCAGCCCCAGCTGCTGAAAGTCCAGCAGGAACAGAATCTGGAAAATATGTGCAAGTTCTATGACGATGCTCTGGAAAAGCTGAAGTAAGTCATTGCCTGCCCAGGAGGTGGCCGAAGCCACCTCCTTTTTTTTAATGAAGAAGACCTCCTGCCACGCGGGAGGTCTTCTTCATTGAAACCGGCAAAGCGGCGGGATAGAAGTCCTGCCGCTGGGGGATCGGGCAGGCAGACGCGCCGTGCGGAGGCGCGCCATACAAAAAAGACCCCCTCGCGCTGGGAGCAGCAAGGGGGTCTCGAACGATCTTTGGCAGCGGCCTACTTTCCCACATGACGTTAT
>ERZ827469.131-NODE-131-length-100692-cov-10.272236_pt1 | contig 100692 bp, 80 predicted proteins | sample MGYA00519917_ERZ827469 | MGnify/ENA primary metagenome ERZ827469 (study PRJEB31778, sample SAMEA3449314) | human gut metagenome | biome: human gut; feature: human-associated habitat; material: faeces | place: United Kingdom | collected 2010/2012 ... | reverse complement strand
GGATGATGGTTCCATGGCTTACTCCATGGAAGCCAACCACTACAACGACCCCTACGGTTATTTTGTACTGCGCACAGCATCCTGTGCCGGGTGTGCCCGGGCCACCGCTCTGTGTCTGGACATTCTGGGCATCCCCTATGAGCATGTGAACGAGAACCAGTACACTCACCAGTGGTGCCGCGTGCCCATGCCCGACGGCACTTATTGGATCTGCGATGCTTACGGCCTGTACTGCGGCCCGGAGCCTGCTCCCTACCAGCACCCCTATCTGTAAGCAGTCCCCTATCAGCACGAGAAGCGCCGAGGCGTCCTCTCGTGCTTTTTATTTTTCCGTATGGATGCCCCCCTATAGTGTCCGTCAGAAATCCATCGAAGGCAGGCAAAAAGTTACAAAGTGGTACGGTAGTTCCGGATGTTTCTGGCTTGTACCGGGAATTTACGGTAATGGCGTCATCTTTTGCTTTGCAATCAAATCAATCTGCACAAAAGCAGGTCGGGAGCATGTACAGATTGCACGAAACTGTTTTTTCATTCTTGATTGAATGATAAACATATTCTGTTGCAAACATATTCTTGGTTATTTTGTCCTCATACACGCCTCTGCCTGTTTCCTCAACAGCCATCTTTGCAAGCTCCATATGCTTGTCAAGACCTGCAAGAGTCATTGCCTTTACGATTGCGTCAATCTGTTCTTGATTAAGTGCCATAAATTCGTTCAAAGCTTTTTGTGCTTTTGTAACGTAGCCGTCAATCATTTCATTTACGTTAATCTCTGCCATAATAATTCCATAGCCTTTCTGCCTACGGGTTGTTAGTTTTTCTTTACATCTTATTGTAGGCTGATAAGATGTTTTTACAGAAGACTCTGTTTTGACATAGTATGAAATCTTCCGAATTTTTATTATTAACTTTGTTTATTTAGATTGATAAATTTTTATCGTTATTTATTTATCAATCTTTACAACACTATTATATGAGATTGTTAAACTTTTGTCAATAGTTTTTTTGATATTTTTATTCTTTGTAAGTTTTTCATATATAATTCATTACTTTCTTGTTTAAAACAAACAAAAAAAGTATTGCATTTTCAGCAATACTTTTTATATACAGTCTTTTATATACTTTCCAATCTGTTTATCGACTCGGTATCTCCTACAAGCACGACAATATCGGTATCTTTAAATTTGTATTCGGGTTCAGGTGAAATATTCACCTTACCGCCGTTATTACTCTTTATCGCAACAATATTTACGTTATATTTTTTACGAACAGACAATTCCATAATGCTCTTGCCTATCCATGTGTTCGGTACAACAGCGTCCACAATACTGTATTCGTCCGACAATTCGATTATATCAAGCAATCTGTCCGAAACAAGTTCTATTGCGGCTTTAATGCCTGCCTCCTGTTCGGGAATTATAACATTATCCGCACCGACTTTTTTCAGTACGGTTTTGTGCATATTATCCTTTGCTTTACAGACAACCTGCTTAACTCCCATATCTTTTAGTGCAAGAGTTGTAAGTACGCTGTCCGTTATATCGTCACCGCCGATACACACGATTGCACAATCCGAGTTTTTCACTCCAAGTTGTTTTAACAAGCTTTCGTCTTTTGCGTCGGTACAAGCCGCTCTTGTTACCAAATTTGCAATAGCGTTTATTTTATCCATATTTTTGTCTATCGCAAGCACTTCATAACCCATATTAAAAAGTTGCGTTGCAACAGATGTTCCGAATCTGCCCAATCCTATTACTGTAAAAGTTTTCATAACAAATCCTTAGCCTTTCTGCTATCCGACAATGAAATTACATTCCGGATACCTTATATCATTAGTTTTTCTGATGCGAGTCATAAACACAACGCTTATTGTCATAATGCCCACTCTGCCGAAGAACATATATACAATAAGCAAAATCTTTGTAAATGTGGACGCGCTCCCCGATACACCGACCGAAAGACCGACCGTACTGTATGCCGACGCAACTTCGTATATCGAATTTATCAAATCTTGATTATCAATATAACTTATAAGCACCGAACCGCCCACAACAAGCACAAGCCACAATACAAGCAATGCCATTGCTTGAAGAATAGTCGTGTGTGCAATTCTTCTGCCGTGAATAACAACATCAGATTTGCCACGCAATACGGAAATCAAAGTCATTATTACAAGTACAGCCGTTCCGAGCTTTACGCCGCCCGCAGTCGAGCCTGAAGCGCCGCCAATCATCATAAGCACCGTTCCCCAAGCCTTTGACAAGTCGGTTAAATTATTCTGTATAAGTGCATCAAATCCGGCCGTTCTTGTTGTGACCGACTGAAAGAATGACGCCAATATTTTCTGACCAACACTTTCAGCACCGATTGTATTTATGTTGCCGTATTCAAGAATGAAATACACAAATGTACCCACGACAATAAAAAATATCTGTGCCAAAATTATTACTTTTGAATACACGTTAAGTCGTTTCCACGATTTTTTTGCGATAATATCCTCCCACACAATAAAACCCAATCCGCCTATGGCAACAAGTATCGCAAGCGTACAAAGTACAAGCGGATCGTGTCTGTATGAAAGCATACTGTTTCCGTCACCGATTATATCAAATCCCGCATTGCAAAATGCCGATACGGAATGAAATATACTAAACCACATTCCTTTAAAAAATCCGTATTTCGGTACAAAACGTATTGAAAGCACTATCGCGCCCAACAATTCTATAATTCCCGTTATATGCAAAACGTGCTTTGCAAGTTTGACTATTCCCTCAAGGCTTTCCGTACCCATTGTCTGTGCTATAAGCATTCTGTTTCTAAGTCCGATTTGTCGGTTTGAAACTATAAACACAATACAAAGTATCGTCATAAATCCCAAACCGCCGAGCTGAATTAAAAACAGTATCACCGCTTGTCCGAACAAGCTGAAATATGCACCGACATTTATAAGCGTAAGTCCTGTTACGCAAGTTGCGGACGTTGTTGTAAACAGTGCCGATAAAAACGGCGTCACAACTCTTTCTTTAGATGAAATCGGCAACATTAAAAGTAATGCTCCTACAAGGATAATCAACGCAAATCCAAACGAAATACGCCTTGCCGTATTTATTCTTTTGTGAAATAAAATTTTTCTGATAATATTCATATTTATTTGCTTTCTCCAAAAAATACTCAAAAATCACATCTTCCGATGTGATTTTCGGAGCTGTCGTCAGGCTCTTTAAGTTCGTTTCCACGCATACGGCGAAAACAATATAAGTATCGGATAAAATTCAAGTCTGCCTACAAGCATACCTATTGACATCACTATTTTTGACAATGCCGAGAAATCGGCAAAACTTCCTGTCGGGCCTACCAATCCCAATCCAGGACCAATGTTGTTCATAGTCGCAATTACGGCAGTAACCGTTGTTGTGAAGTCCTTATTATCAAAGCTGATAAGAAGAATTGACACAGCCGCAAACAACATATATACAACGAAATATCCCAACACACCGTTTACGATATTCTTTTCAACCGTTTTGCCGTCAACCTTAACCGAAAATACACTTCGCGGACTTACCGCTTTTTTTATTGAGTGAGTGGCTGTTTTCATAAGTATAATAAATCTTGTAACTTTCATACCGCCGCTTGTTGAGCCTGCACACGCGCCGACTACCATCAATAATACAAGTATAATCTGCGAAAGCATAGGCCAACACACAAAGTCGGCAGTTGAATATCCCGTTGTTGTCATAATTGATGACACTTGGAAGAATGAATATCTGAACGCTCTGCCAAATCCGTGATACATAGGCATAATATTAAGCGCAATAATTACCGTTGCACCTATCATCATTCCTATATACCACTTAACTTCGTCATTACTCTTTATCTGTGAGAATCTTCTTGCAATTATCAAGAAATACACGTTAAAATTCAATCCGAACAACATCATAAATATACCGATAACATAATCAATATATGCACTGTTATAATACGCAACGGAACTATTCTTTATTCCGAAACCGCCTGTACCGGCTGTGCCGAACGTATGGAGCAAGCTGTCAAATACAGGCATACCGCCGAACAGCAAAAGCACAAATTCAATGACCGTAAGCGCTATATATATTCCGTAAAGTATTCTAAGTGAAAACTGCCATCTGCTTGCAAGTTTGCCTACAACAGGTCCCGGCATTTCCGCTCTCATCATATGAGTTGTTCTTGTATCCTTTGACGAAAAAATCGCCATTGCAAACGCAAGTACACCCATACCGCCGAGCCAATGAGTAAAACTTCGCCAAAAAAGCAAGCTCTTGTCAAGTGCCTCGACATTTGTAAGTATAGATGAACCGGTTGTTGTAAAACCTGACACCGTTTCAAAAAAACTGTCCACAAAACTCGGTATCTGACCGCTGATATAAAACGGCAGACAACCGATTATTGATATTACAATCCATCCTATCGCAACGATAAACATTCCGTCACGTCCGTAAAGGCTTTTATTTTTCGGTGCTTTTGCAGATACACAAAGTCCGATTAATACGGATATTACTATCGGTATTACATACGCCAAAGCTATTGACTCACCGTAAAGCAAAGACAATCCCAAAGGTGCAAGCATTGTTGCCGCAACGGCTACAAGTATTCGTCCTACGGAATATGCTATCATCCTATAATTCATATCTTTTCCTTTCGTAACCGCTATGCAAGTATATCGCCGAGTGTGGTAATATGATGTGTTGTCACAATCACAACCGTATCACCGACTTCAAGTTTACTTTCACCGTCCGGCAGCATAATCTTGTTATTTCTGAGAATTGCCGTAATCAAAACATTACGTTTCATCTTAATCTGTGAAAGTGATTTTGAAGTAAGCTCGGATTCTCTTGTAACTCTGAATTCCATAGCTTCAGCTTTATTGTTTACTATTCGGTAAAGAGTTCTCATTTCCGTATCCTTTGCCGATTTCATAGCTCTTGCATAACCGATTATAATATTCGCGGTTATGTTTTTAGGCGTAACGATACTGTACACGCCTGTGTTTTCCATAAGCTCCGCAAACGAAAGACGGTTTACCTTTGTTACAATCTTATCGACAAATCTTGACTGCGAATACATTGATATAATCATATTTTCTTCGTCAATACCCGTCAGTGCAACAAGCGAATCAACTCTGTCAATGCCCTCTTGCGCAAGAACGTGCTTATCTGTTCCGTCGGCACACACAATATCCGCTTTCGGCAAATGCTCGGTCAATTCCTTACATCTGTTCATATTGTGTTCTATAATTTTAACCCTTATGCCGCTTTCAAGAAGCTGTTTCGCAAGATAAAACGATATTCTTCCGCCGCCGATTATAATTGCGGTTTTAACCTTTGTGTTTATAACACCTATCTCATGCATAAATTTCGCAACATCTCTGTGAGATGCGGTTATGTGAAGTTTATCTCCGCTTTCGATAACAAAATCACCGTTCGGAATATACACCTCATTACCGCGTTGCACCGCACATATAAGAAGTTTTATCTTAAACTTTTTGTATATCTCAAAAATAGCTTTTCCGCAAAGTGCGTTATCCGAACTGATGTTAAATTCAATAAGTTCAATTCTGCCTTTTGCGAAAGTTTCTGTTTTGATTGCGGCAGGAAAACGAAGTATTCTCGATATTTCGCAAGCAGTTGCGTATTCGGGATTTACTATAAGATTTATTCCAAGGGCGTTACGCATAAAATCAAGCTGTTTAAAATATTCTCTGTTTCTCACTCTTGCAACACATCTGTCCGCACCGAGTTTTTTAGCCATAACGGTGCAAAGTGCGTTAAATTCGTCATTTTCCGTAACGGCAATAAATATGTCCGCCTTGTTAGCCTCCGCCTCGCGCAAAGTTTCAAGGTCAGTACCGCTCCCGCATACGCACCTTACATCATAATCATCTTGAATTCGGTCGCAGATTTTACTTTTAATATCAATAAGAACTACATCGTCGCCCTCATAATTAAAATCCTCTACAAGCTTTCTTCCGACCTTACCGCCGCCTACTACGATTACATTCATTTTTCTTCTCTTTTCTCCCGCGTCATAAGCAATAATACCGCTTCTCTTGCATTTCTGCCATTGTACAAAATATTATAAGCTTCTTCAACAATAGGCATTTCAACATTATATTTGTGTGCCATTTCATATGCCGCCGTTGCGGTGTTTACACCCTCAACAACCATATGAACGCTTTCCAAAGTTTCCTTTAAACTCTTGCCTTGACCCAAAAGTATTCCGGCACGTCTGTTTCTCGAATGCATACTTGTGCAAGTAACAATCAAATCACCTACACCGCTAAGTCCCATAAATGTCTTTTCATTTGCACCCATAGCCTTGCCGAGTCTTGCAATTTCAGCAAGACCTCTTGTCATAAGTGCCGCTTTTGTATTGTCGCCGTAACCAAGTCCGTCACTTATTCCCGCACAAAGTGCGATAACGTTTTTAAGTGCTCCGCCAAGTTCAACACCGATTATATCGGTTGAAGTGTACACTCTGAACATATCGCCCATAAACACGTCTTGAATAAATTTAGCCGTATCAATATGCTCCGACGCAACAACATTTGTTGTAGGAAGTCCTCTTGAAACCTCCTCTGCGTGTGACGGACCGCTCATAACAGATATATCCGCCTGCGGAATTTCTTCTTTATACACCTGTGAAAGACGTAGAAGTGTACCTTCTTCAAGTCCCTTTGATATATTTACTATTTTCTGTCCCTCTTTAACGTGCGGCGAAAGCTGTTTCGCCGTTGTTCTCGTTGCCGGTGACGGTGCGGCTGTTATAATAAGCTCCGCTCCGTCTGTACATTTAGCCATATCGTGACTGCAATAAATTGTATCCGGAAATTTCACTCCCGGCAAAAATTCTTTGTTTTCTCTGTCTTTTTTCAGTCTGTCCGTTTCTTCCTGTATCCACGACCATAAATATACATTATGTCCTCTTGAAGATAAAAGTATCGCTATGGCAGTTCCCCAACCGCCTGAGCCAATTACTGCAATTTTCATTTTACTTCTCCTTTTTTTGCTCCAAGTTTGTTTTCCGTACCGCTAAGTAATCTCTTTATATTTGCATGATGTCTTGCTATTAAAAGTCCGCCGATAATAACAACGCACACAAGCTGAATTACATCAACGTTCTTTGTAACAATCATTTTAACGATTTCTATAACTATGTACATTGCACCGCCCAAGATTGAACCGAGCGATACATACCTTGTTACTGCCATAACCGCTATTGCAACAACAGCCACAATAAGTCCGACTTTCCAGTCAAGCATTAACACAACGCCCAGCGAAGTCGCAACGCCTTTGCCGCCTTTAAATCCGAAGTAAAGCGGGAAATTATGACCGAGAATTACGCATACACCTGCGATATAGCTTATAACAGGATATATTTCATCTGTACCCGCAATATTTTTTACAAGTCTTGATAAAAGTATCACGACTATGCCTTTTAACACGTCAAGCAACAGTGTTATAACACCCATTTTCTTGCCGTATGTTCTTAGCATATTCGTTGCACCCGCATTTCCCGAACCGCTTTCACGGATATCCTTACCGCTCAGCATTTTTGAAAGCAGTATAGAAAAATTAACCGAACCGATTAAATATGATACTATTGCCGTCAGGGCAATTATTAAATATGTCATAACTATCTCCCATTACATCTTCTTTTCATTTTTCTCTCTTACGATAAACTTTATAGGTGTTCCCTCAAAACCAAATGCCTCACGCACTTGATTTTCGATAAATCTCAAATACGAATAGTGGAACAAATCCTTTGAATTTGCGAACAAAATAAATGTCGGCGGTGCTGTTGCAGCCTGTGTACCATAGTAAACCTTTAAACGTCTGCCCTTGTCTGACGGCGGCTGTTGCTTTGCCATCGCTTCGTTTAAGACGTCGTTAAGCATACCGGTTGTAATTCTTCTCTTGTGCTGCTCATTTACTTTCTTGATAAGTTCCAAAAGCTTGTCAACTCTCTGACCTGTCTTTGCACTGATGAATATAATTTCCGCATAAGACATAAACGCAAATTCTTCACGCACACGCATTGTAAAGTTTTTCATAGTCTTTGTGTCTTTAGAAACAATATCCCACTTATTAACCGCAAAAATACAAGCCTTACCCTGCTCGTGAGCATAGCCTGCAACCTTTGTGTCCTGTTCTGTAATACCCTCGTTTGCGTCAATCATAATAACGCACACGTCACTTCTGTCAACCGCCGCAAGCGAACGTACAACACTGTAACGCTCTACGTTTTCGTCAATCTTACCGCGTTTTCTCATACCGGCGGTATCGATAAACAGATACTTGTCGCCGTTCTTTTCGTAATGTGAGTCGATTGCGTCACGCGTTGTTCCGGCGATGTTACTTACAATAACTCTGTCCTCACCCAAAATTTTATTTATAAGCGACGATTTACCTGCATTCGGTTTACCGATTACCGCAACTTTAATTTCGTCCTCGTCATCTGACGTATCTGCGTCCTCAGGGAACAAGTGAGTAACTTCGTCAAGCAAATCACCTACACCCAAACCGTGAGTTGATGAAATAGCAATCGGATCGCCAAGTCCCAAATTATAAAATTCATAAAATTCAAACGGCGGATCACCTGTATTGTCAACCTTGTTTACGGCAAGCACAATCTTTTTCTTCGCCTTTAAAAGCATTTGTGCAACGTCCTGGTCATTTGCCGTAACACCGTCTTTTACGTTTGTCATAAGCACAACAACGTCTGCCATTTCAATGGCAAGCTGTGCCTGACGGCGCATTTGTACAAGGATTTCGTCCTTTGACGCAGGCTCGATACCGCCTGTATCGATAAGCGTAAAGTGCTTGTCAAGCCACACTGCGTCAGAATAAATTCTGTCACGCGTTACACCCGGTGTGTCCTCTACTATACTTATTCTCTTTCCTGTTATCTTATTAAACAAAGTCGATTTTCCGACGTTCGGTCTGCCGACTATCGCTACCAATGGTTTCATATTCTTCTCCTTTAAAATTCAAGTTCTTCTCCCAAGATTTTCTCAATAAATTCATATCCGTCATTTATGACAGGCTCTATCTTCACATTCAACGCTTTTTCAACGTCTGATACAGTCAAATCATCAAGGAAAATCCCGTCTTCATCTCTCAGCATACTGTGCGGAATAAGCATTATATCCCCTATAGGCTTGTCTTTAAGCTGGTCGATTATATCTCCGCCCGTGACAAGTCCCGAAACGTTTACGCCTCCGCCGAAAAAGTTATTTTTTATTGCATAAACAGTTATCTTTACGTCTGTCTTTTCCATAAGACGTTCCGACAAACCCGTTATAAAAGATGCCGCCGCCTCACCCGTTACAAGAGTTACATTTCTGTCATACTTTTTGTTTTTCACAAGTTTAATTGCCGAATCAAATTCTTCTGCCATACTGGCAATCAATCCTACACCGTTTTCAAGCTGCGGAAAACCCTCATACACTTCTGCGTCAGGTATAGGCAATTCCGCATTCAAATAAAATTCGTCAGAAAGATAAATTAGCCTTGTTCCAAGTTTATCATACAGTTTTTTCTGCCAAGTCTCAACTTGTTTTATTGTTTGTGCGGAAGTTTCCTTTGTAAACGGTTTCAGCGGATAAAGTCCGTCACGATAGCGTGTAAGACCGACAGGAACGATTGATACACTGTTTACATTCGGGAACAGTGCCGCCAGTTCGGATATTGACCTGTCAAGTTCCTTGCCGTCATTAATTTCGGGACAAAGCACTATCTGACAGTTCATATAAATATTATTAGCCGCAAACTTTTTCATTATGTCATAGCACTTACCCGCAAAACGATTATTCAGCATTTTACATCTAAGTTCGGGATTGGTTGCCTGAACCGATACGTTAATCGGCGAGACACGCATTTTTATAAGTCTGTCTATTTCTTCGTCTGACATATTCGTAAGCGTTACATAGTTTCCCTGCAAAAACGATAATCTCGTATCATCATCTTTAAAATAAACCGTTTCACGCATACCTTTAGGCAACTGATCTATAAAACAGAATATACACTTATTTCGACAACTTTGTGCCTCGTCAATAAGTCCCTCTTCAAATTCAATACCTATATCGTCGTAATCATTTTCAACCGTTATAACTTCGGTAGTACCGTCCTTTTTCAGTATTTCAAGAGTAACTTCATATTCGGCTGTAAGATAGCGATATTCCAGTATATCGTGAAAATCGTGTCCGTTAATGCTTATCAGCTTATCCCCGACTTCAATTCCGGCATCTTCCGCGATTGAATACGGTTCTATATATTTAATTGTGGTATTAACTTTTCTCATATTTTTATCTCCGCATTATTATCCAATATGTATTATTACACAAACACAGAAAAAAATCAAGGCATTTGGCAAAAATAAAGACAACCAATGTAATCAGAGGTTGTCTTATCTAATGTTTATTCATAAATTATCCATACTTTTCTGCCAAAACCACACCCAAAATTATCAAGCCACCGCCGATATACTGCACCAATCCCATTGTTTCGCCCAGGAATATCGCACCGAGTATTATTGAAGTAATCGGTTCAAATGCTGATACTATCCCCGCGGTTGACGCACCCTCACAGCGAACTCCCACTTGAAAAAGCGGCACTGCTCCAAGCGTTATAATAAGTGATATAGCCACCGACAGTATCCATGCTTTATAATCCATTTTCTCAAACACCAAGCTATCAGTTGTCAAACCGAAAATATATGTGCCGATACTCATAATAATCATAAGATAAAATGTAAGTTTTATATAGTCCATTTCGTCAAGTTTGGAACGATACATATAAACGACATAAAAGCTATAAAATATCCCCGACAAAATCGCAAGTATCACGCCGATTTTATCGGCTGTATTATTAAGGTCAACAAACATAAACATTCCGAGCGTGACAAGCATAACCGCAAGAAGTTTTATCTTCTTGATTTTTTCTTTGTAAACCACCGCCGACGTTATTACGATTATAAGCGGATATATAAAATGGAGCGTTGTCGCAAGTCCTGTTGAGATATAGTCATATGCGGCATAAAGTGAAATCATTGAAAATGAACCGCCAACCACACCAAGTAAAATTATATCTATAAGTTCCTTTTTCGTAAGTTTAAACGACACCTTTCTGAAAATCATTATAAAAAATAAAAGCGGCAGCATTAGGAATGTACGCAAAAAAGTAAGCGTAATTCCGTTTGCTCCGCTTTTGTATGCAAATTTAGCCAGTATCGGTGCAAATCCGTAAATAAATGCCGATAAAATTAAACAAACTTTACTCTTTGACACCGAAATCCCTCCATAGAATAGGGCGTTAAAGTGTTTCAAGTTCCTTCGCCCAAATTTGATATGAGGCGTCGGACGGCATTCGCCAATCGCCTCTCGGAGAAAGAGCAACACTTCCTACTTTCGGACCGTCAGGCAGGCACGAACGTTTGAATTGCTGTGCAAAAAATCTTCTGTAAAATACCTTTAACCATTCAAGTATAACTTCTCTGTCATATATATCCTCAAACGCAACTTCAGCCAATCTCAGTATCTTTGACGGTTTTGAACCAAAACGCATAAGATAATACAAAAAGAAATCGTGAAGTTCGTACGGACCGACAATATGTTCGGTCTTTTGAGATATTTTTCCGTCTTTCGGCGGAAGAAGTTCGGGACTTACAGGTGTATCCAATATATCCTGTAATGTTTTCTTCAATATATCGTTATTTGTACGTTTCGCTTCGTAATCAACAAGGTAGCGAATGAGTGTTTTCGGAACACCCGCATTAACGCCGTACATCGACATATGGTCGCCGTTATACGTTGCCCAGCCAAGTGCAAGCTCGGACATATCACCGGTACCGATTACCAAGCCGCCGCTTTTGTTTGCAACGTCCATAAGAATTTGAGTTCTTTCTCTCGCCTGAGAATTTTCATATGTGACGTCATATACATTCGGATCGTGTTCTATATCCGCAAAATGCTGATTTACCGCCGCTTTGATATTTACTTCTTTTAATGTAACACCAAGCGAATTTGCAAAATTAACCGCATTGTTATACGTTCTGTCCGTTGTACCGAAACACGGCATTGTTACCGCGATTATATTCTTTCTGTCAAGATTAAGACTGTCAAATGCACGCACGGTTACCAAAAGTGCAAGTGTCGAGTCAAGTCCTCCGCTTACACCCACAACAGCCGTTTTGGCATGTGTATGGTCAAGTCGCTTTTTTAGTCCCAGCGACTGAATTGAAAGGATTTCTTCACTGCGTTTTTCACGTTTTTTGTCGTCTGACGGAACGAACGGCTGTTTATCGACATATCGTGTTATTTTAGTGTCCCCGATATTCATATCAAGTTTTACACTCACATATTTTTCACTGCCGACTATATTATAGGTATTGCTCTTTTTTCTCTCACCCACAAGTCTTTCCAAATCAAGCTCGGTATATACACATTCGTTGTTAAATCTTTTACTTCTTGCCAAAATCGTGCCGTTTTCGGCAATCATATTATCACCTGCAAATACAAGGTCAGTCGTTGATTCGCCGTATCCCGCATCGGAATAAATATAACCGCAATAAAGTTTTGCAGACTGACTTTTTACAAGCATTTCGCGGTATTCATCTTTTGCAATAACTTCATTGCTCGCAGAAAGATTTGCTATAATTGTTGCACCTGCAAGCGCGTGGTTGACTGAAGGCGGCATAGCCGTCCACAAATCCTCGCAAATTTCAACCGCAAGAACAAAATCTTCACACGCATCTGTTTTAAATAATATATTCGCACCGAACGGTATTTCTTCACCATTTATATTCACATATGTCACTTCATTTTTACCGGCCGTAAAATGTCTTACCTCATAAAATTCGGCATAGTTTGGAATATTGAGTTTCGGAACAAGACCTTTTATGTGTCCCCCGTTTACCACTGCGGCACAATTATAAAGCGTCTGCTCCGCAACGTACGGAAGTCCGACAACGGCGGTTATATCAAGATTTTCCGTTGCTTTTGCTATTTTGATTAAGCTGTCTTTTGCACTGTCAATCAATATTTTCTGCAAAAACAAATCACCGCAAGTATATCCCGTTATGCAAAGTTCCGGAAATACTATAAGCTTTATATCATTTTGAGCCGCGTCTTCGATTGCCTTTATTATATTTGATGTATTATAATCGGTGTCCGCAACCTTTATATCAACAGTTGCGCTTGCACATCTTACAAATCCGTCTTTCATAAATCAATTTCCTTTCTTTATTCTGTCCCAATAAACTTTTGCCGACTGTTCGGTTTTATTGTCCCCAAAATCGTAATATTTAGTGTCCCTAATGTTATTAGGCAAATATTGCTGTTTGACATAATGATTTTCATAACTGTGCGGATATTTGTACTCTGTTCCGTGACCGAGTTTTTTTGCTCCGCCGTAATGCGAATCTTTCAGATGTTCCGGTATATCGCCCGTATCCATACTCTCAATGTCACCCAACGCACTGTCAATCGCCATTATTGCCGAATTTGATTTCGGTGCGGTTGCAAGTAAAATAACCGCTTCCGCAAGCGGTATTCTCGCCTCTGGGAAACCAAGCTGCAACGCACTGTCAACACAAGCTTTCACGACCGATATAGCCTGGGGATATGCAAGTCCTATATCCTCTGCCGAAATAACCAAAAGTCTGCGGCAAATGCTCGGCAAATCACCTGCCGAAACAAGTCTTGCAAGATAATGAACTGCCGCGTCCGGATCTGAACCTCTTATTGATTTTTGAAACGCACTTAAAATATCATAATGACTGTCACCGTCACGGTCGTAACGCATAGCTTTTTTTTGCGTCGCCTGTACCGCCGTGTCAAGCGATATGTGTATTTTTTTATCTTTGTTTGGCGGTGTTGCAATAAATGCAACTTCAAGCGAATTTAAAGCCTTTCTCACATCTCCGTTTGAAACGTGTGCCATATGCCGTATTGCGTCTTTGTCAACGGTTACGTCAAAGCCTTTGTAATCCGATTGCTTTAATTCTTCAACCGCTCTTTCAAGTGCCTTTTCAATCTCGCTCGGCTCAATCTGTTTAAATTCAAACACAACACTTCTCGAAAGCACCGCATTATACACATAAAAATACGGATTTTCCGTTGTACTTGCGATAAGCGTTATCTTGCCATTTTCCATAAATTCAAGCAAAGACTGTTGTTGTTTCTTATTAAAATGCTGTATTTCGTCAAGGTACAGCAATACTCCGTCCATTGCCAAAAAGCTGTCAAGCGTTGATACAATATTTTTTATATCCGCAACGGACGCAGTTGTCGCATTAAGTCTATGCAAAGTTTTACCCGTTTTTTGAGCGATTATGTTTGCAATGGTAGTTTTACCGACTCCGCTCGGGCCGTAAAATATCATATTCGGTACTTCGTCATTTTCGATTATGTTTCTTAAAATTTTTCCTTCACCTATAAGGTGCTTTTGTCCGACAACTTCATCAAGCGTCTTTGGACGTATTCTATCAGCCAATGGTGTTTTCATTGTGATTCTTTACCTCTTGTATAAGCTTATTAACTTCTTCTTCCGTAACCGTTGTCATTCCCGAACGCTTACATTCTTTCAGCTTTTCGGCATATTCTGCGGCTTTATCGTACTTGTTAAGTTTCATTGCAATCTGTATGCCGTGATAAAAACCCTCAACAAAGTTAGGTGCCGACCCGACAAGTTCATCAGATATTTTTTCTGCTTTTTCATATTCGCCTTTTCTGAAATAACAAATTGAAAGATTATCTTTTATGTCCCTGTCATCACTGTTGTAATCATAAGCTTCTTCACAAAGTTTTGTTGTTTCGTCAAGGTCATCGTTCCTAAGTAATTTAAAATAGCCAAGCATACCGTAAATACTTGAATTTCTGTAACCTTCGTTCATCATTGACTGTGCATCCTCAATCGCCTCGTCAAGTCTGCCCTGCTTATAGTAAACCATACATCTTTGTTGCTTTGCCAAATTCTTTTTTTCCGGTGCAAGCCCTTTTACTCTTATAATCGGATCAAGAACTTTTTCCGCCTCGTCGGCATAACCTGTACGTAAAAGCACATATGCGTAAGACGATTTCAACTTTACATTTGCTCTGCCCGTTTCACACGCCTTTTTATACCACTCTCTCGCACGGTCCTCGTCACCGATTTCAAATGCTTTGTTGCCGTTTATCGCATAATAGGTCGGCAAAAAATTATATATTCCCACACCTATAGCCACAATCGCAACGGCTATTCCAAGAAATACATTAAACTTAAACGCTACAATAATTATAGCAAGTGCAATAAGAACTGCAATTAAATTCATAAAAATCATACCTTTCTTTATAAAAATCAAGAGGCTGCAAGCAGCCTCTTAAAATAGTAGTCAAAACCGCTATAGTTTTGTCTTGATTAATATTCGGCAGTACCGACTGTTCTTGGGAACGGAAGTACGTCACGAATGTTAGAAACACCTGTAATATACATAACAGCTCTTTCAAAGCCAAGACCGAAACCTGCGTGTTTGTTTGTTCCGTATCTGCGAAGGTCAAGATAGAAATTATAATCTTCTTCCTTAAGACCAAGTTCTTTCATTCTCTCAACAAGTACGTCGTAATTTTCTTCTCTCTGGCTTCCGCCGATGATTTCTCCGACGCCCGGAACAAGCAAGTCCATAGCTGCAACTGTCTTTTGGTCATCGTTAAGTTTCATATAGAAAGCCTTGATTTCCTTCGGATAATCTGTTACAAACAACGGACGCTTAAATACCTGTTCTGTAAGGTATCTTTCGTGTTCTGTCTGTAAATCGCAGCCCCATTCCACCTTATTGTCAAACTTAACATTACCGGCTTTTGAATCTTCGATAAGTATATTTACAGCCTCTGTATATGTTACATGAGCAAACTCACTGTTTACAACGTGGTTTAGACGGTCAAGAAGTTCCTTGTCGATAAATTGATTGAAGAACTGCATTTCTTCGGGAGCATTTTCAAGACAATAGTTAATGATATACTTTAGCATATCCTCTGCAAGTTCCATATCGTCTTTTAGGTCTGCGAATGCGATTTCAGGCTCAATCATCCAAAATTCAGCCGCATGACGTGTTGTATTTGAATTTTCGGCTCTGAATGTAGGACCGAATGTGTAAACATTTCTAAATGCCATACAGTATGTTTCAACATTAAGCTGACCGCTTACCGTAAGGTTTGCCTGTTTGCCGAAGAAGTCCTGTGAATAATCAACAGTTCCGTCATCATTCTTAGGGACATTATTCAAATCAAGTGTTGTAACTTGGAACATTTCGCCCGCGCCCTCGCAGTCGGAGCCGGTAAGGATGGGCGTGTGCACCCAGGAAAAATGCTGGCTGTGGAAATAGTCATGCACGGCGCGCGCCGCTTCGGAACGGATGCGGAAGGCCGCCCCGTACTTGTTGGTGCGCATGCGCAGGTGGGCGATGCCGCGCAGGAACTCGTCGGAGTGGCGCTTTTTCTGCAAGGGGAAGGATGCGGGGTCGGCCGGGCCGAACACGCGGACGTTCCTGGCGCGCACTTCCCACTTCTGGCCCTTGCCGGGCGAGGCCACCAGCTCGCCGGTGACGGCCACGGAAGCGCCGGTGCTGGCATCGCCCAGGCCTTCGTGGGCGGCGGTGCCGGCGTCCACGATGCACTGCATGTTGGTCAGGCAGGAGCCGTCGTTGATCTCCACGAAACTGAAGTCCTTGGCATCGCGGCGGGTGCGGATCCAGCCGCAGACGGTGATCTGGCGCTGCGGGGCCTCGGCGGCCAGGGCATGGACGATAAGGGTGCGTTGCATGACGACTCCTTGTGTCGCAAAAGGGTAGAATGTGTATGGATAAGGCTCTTGCCGTATGTTCGGGACAGGGCGCGCGGACCTGTGGGCGGAACGCACCCCAACATGTTACTATAACGGCAAAGACGGCGCCCTTCAAGGCCGGGGCAGAGGCGGCCCCGGGGCGGCGCTTGGATTTTGGGCGGGAACGTGCTTAGATGGAGGCAGCGGGCTGCCTTCCATCCCCGGCAGCCATGAAACAAGGAGACACGGACATGAAAAAGATCGCCACGCTGGCCCTGTGCGTCCTCATGCTGGCCCTGACGGCCCCTGCGGTCCAGGCGGCCACCCCCCAGGCCGGAGCGCCCAAGGCCGACAAGCCCGCCAAGGTCGATGCCCGCAGCACGCCCGTCTGGGTGGAGCTGGAAGGCACGGACAGCATCGGTGCCCGCCTGGGCATGCGCCTCAAGGAAGCCTTCAACGGCAGCAACCTTTTCAGCCTCACGGACAAGGACATGCCCAAGATGCGCCTGCTGGTGAGCACGCAGTCCGAATTCCCCGGCCGTCCGGGCGTGGGCTCCGTGTACTCCATCTGCTGGACCTTCACCCAGGGCGAGGGCTATCTCGGCTATCTGCTGGCCCGCGAAGTGGGCACCCTGACCTATGAGGAAATCGACGCCCTGGTCAACCGGCTGGTGGAACGCACCGACGGCCTGTCGGTCAAGTACAGCAACCTCTGGAAGTAGGTTTTTCTGGAAAAAGACGGCCCTGCGCTGTTGGAAAAGCCGCTGTCCCCTTGCGGGACGGCGGCTTTTTGCATGGCAGGGCGTGGGGCGGCGGATGGTGTGACGAGGGGGAAGGAGGTCCTTTTGGCTGGCGCGGCAAAAGGGCCTCCTTCCCCCTGGTGCTCCCCCTTCCTCCCCAAAACGCGCTCATGGCGTCCTGCGCTCCGCACAGGACGCGCGTGTCATGGATATGACGGATCGCTTGGGGAGCCGCAAGCAGCCCTGCTGTCAGGGACCAGACACGGGCAGTGGAAGGGAGAGGGACTGTCAGTCCCCCATGCGGGTGACGTGCAGGCGGGCGGCCAGGGCCTCCAGCACGCGGGCGGGCGTGACGTTGAAGCCCAGGGCCTCCTGCGCCTCGTTGAACCAGAAGCAGCACTGGACGCGCTTTTCGCGGGGCAGCAGGGCCAGGGCCGTGTCCAGGGGGCAGAGGGCATCGTCATTGCCGGACATGACCCGGCTCATGGATTTCTGGCAGGCCAGCAGGATCTGCCCGGCCAGACGGGCGTCCAGGGCGTTGCGGGCGCCGGTGCGCTCGAACAGGCCGCGACCGCTGGTGATGAACAGGGCCAGGGCCTCTTCCCAGGGCTGGAGGGCCGGATCCCGGGACAGGCTGTCGGGCCAGGGCAGGGTCAGGCAGAGGGAGCGCGAGACCAGCGTGGGCAGGAGCTGTTCGCGCTGGGCGGCCAGTAGGACGAAGCAGGAGGAGAGCGAGGGTTCCTCCAGCGCCTTGAGCAGGGCATTGGCGGCGTTGCTGCGGTTCTGCTCCACCCCCATGAGCAGCACCACGCGGCGGCCCTGACCGTGGGGGGCGTCGCGCAGCTTTTGCTTGAGCTCGCGGATGTTGTCCATGTTCAGGGCGCGGATGGGGCCGGGGTGGGCCTCGTCATCGGCATTGCTGATGCGGCCGTCGTAGGCCAGCACGTCCAGATGCTCACCGGCGTCGATCTGCATGCAGGTGGGGCAGATGAGGCAGGGCCCGCCCCCGCTGCCCGGCTGCGGGCAGTTGACGCAGGCGGCCCAGTAACGGGCCGCGGCCAGGCGCTGGGGCCCGGTGCCGCCTTCCAGCAGCAGGACCTGCGGCGGGTTGGCGGACAGACGGTGGAGCACCTCGCGGATGCGGTCGAAGTCCGGCGTGCTGATGTCCTGGAAAAGCGGCATGGCGTCCCTCGCGGCGCGGGAGCGTGACGGGCCCGCACCGTGGCAGGGCTGCCCTGGTGCGCCTCAGGCTCCACCAAAGATGGTTGGAAGGAAAAGAGCCGGCCGGACGGGTGCGCGCGGCGCGTGTCCGGGACAGTGCGGCGCCATCCGCCGCTGCCTGTCATGGCTCGTGCTCCCCCGGAAAAAGCGGTCAGCGCTGGGGCGGCCGCATCGTCCCCCTGGCAAAAGTTTTTGGAAAAGAGAGGGGGGAGTATGAGGGGGAAGAGGGAGAACCTTTTTTCAAAAAGGTTTCCCTCTCCCCCCTCTAAAAACGCTCGTCTACGCGCGAACGCTTAACGGACGATGGTCTGGGCGCGGTCGGCACCCACGGAGATGAAGGAGACGCGCACGCCGGTGAGCTCTTCGATGCGGGCGATGTAGGCGCGCACGGTGTCGGGCAGCTGCTCGACGCTGGTGCACTGGCTGATGTCGTCCTCGAAGCCGGGCATCTCTTCATAGACGGGCTTCACGCGGCCCAGGGCGCCTTCTTCCTGCGGGGGGTATTCCAGACGCTGGCCGTCCAGTTCGTAGGCCACGCAGATCTGCAGGGCGGGCAGGTTCTGGAGCACGTCCAGCTTGGTCAGGGCGATGTCGGTAAGGCCGCACAGGCGCACGGTCTCGCGCAGGATGACGATGTCCAGCCAGCCGCAGCGGCGCGGGCGGCCGGTGGTGGCGCCGAATTCATGACCGTTGGTCTGGATGTAGCGGCCGGTGTCGTCTTCCAGCTCGGTGGGGAAGGGGCCGGAACCCACGCGGGTGGTGTAGGCCTTGACGATGCCCACCACGCGCTCCAGGGCGGAGGGGCCCACACCGCTGCCGGCGGCGGCGGAGCTGGCCACGGTGCTGGAGGAGGTCACGAAGGGATAGGTGCCGTGGTCGATGTCCAGGTGGATGCCCTGGGCGCCTTCGAACAGGATGTCCTGACCGGCGGCCTGGGCCTTCTGGATCTCGGCGGAGGCGTCCTTCAGATAGGGCGTGATGCGCGGGGCGATGGCCAGCAGCTCTTCGCAGACCTGGTTCTCGTCCAGGGTGTCGTACTTGTAGAGCTCGCGCAGCAGGACATTCTTTTCCAGCAGGGCGTGACGCACTTTTTCGCGCACCAGCTGCGGGTTGGTGAGGTCCCCGGCGCGCAGGCCCACACGGGAGGCCTTGTCCTCATAGCAGGGGCCGATGCCGCGGCCGGTGGTGCCGATCTTCTTGCCGGCGCGTTTGGCTTCGCGGGCATTGTCCAGGCTCTTGTGGTAGGGCATGATCAGGTGGGTCTTCTTGCTGATGCCCAGACGGCTGGGGGACACGTCGATGCCCTTGGCCGCCAGTTCGTCCACTTCCTTGAGGAAGACGAAGGGGTCCAGCACCACACCGTTGCCGATCAGGCAGTTTTTGCCCTCGTGCAGGATGCCCGAGGGGATCAGGTGCAGGATGGTCTCCCTGCCCTGGACCTTGATGGTGTGGCCGGCGTTGTTGCCGCCCTGGAAACGCACGATCAGCCCGCTCTGCGCGCTGAGCATGTCCACAATCTTTCCCTTGCCCTCGTCGCCCCACTGGGCGCCGATAATGACCGTATTTGCCATATATCCACCTGCACTGCCCGCATGGCGCGGGCCAAGGCTGAAGTTTTGTCGTCCACACGCGAAAACCCCGTAGCCTGACGGCTAAGGGGGACAACGTTGGCCGCAATGCCTTAGTTTTTTCTAGCCGCTAACAGCCGACAAGTCAAATGGCCGGGGCCGCCGGCAGGCGGGAAAATCGGGAAAATCCCCCGGAGCACGCGCGTCGGGAGGCAGCGGCCGCAAAAAAGGGAGGGACACCCCCGCCGGGATGCCCCTCCCTTTCAGGACACTGCCGGAGCAGCGGGCCGTCAGGACGGACGGTTACCGGTAGGCGCCTTCGCGCGTGCACCTGGCGGGATCGAACAGGGTGCCTTCCATGCGGAACTGTTCGAAGATGTAGGCGTTCTCCTTGTGCTCGCTCCAACGCGCGCCGCCGCGGGCATGGGTGAGGATGCGCGGCCTGGGCAGGGCGGCCGGGTCGCGCATCTCGAACTCGTCGCAGGTGCCGACGCCCTGCAGGGCCAGGGTGGGCACGTCGGCGCTGGACATGAAGGCATCGCTGATGCGCAGCTCGCCGCGCCGGTGGGGTTCCTTGACCATCAGGAGGGCGTGGGGACGGCCGGGAGCGTAGGGCGCGGTCTGGAAGACGGTGCCGTCGGGGTATTCCTTGCCGTCGTTGTAGGCGCGCTCCACCATGGGGCTGTCGCTCTCGCCGTGGTCGGAGACCAGGATGATGCGCGTGTTGTCGTAGATGCCGGCTTTCTTGAGCTGGTCGAAGAAGATCATCAGGTAGCGCATCAGGTGGCGTTCGGCGTAGTAGTGCTCGGGCAGCAGGCCGTTGACGTGGAAGAGCTGGCCTTCGGTGGCCGGATAGGGGTCGGCCACGATCTCGGGCTGGCCGTCCTTGAGGTCGGGCGCGTAGTGCCACATGTAGTGGGACAGCATGGTGTAGAAGACCTTGGCCGTGCTGCGCGGGGCATCGGTGGTGATGCCCGAGGTGAAGGCGAAGCGGAAGAAGGCGTCGCCCGCGCGGCAGGCGTCCATGCTGGCCACCAGGATGCCGTCGCCGGCGTCATGCCAGTTGCCGTCGTCGTAGATCTTCTGCTTGAGGATGTTGGGCGAGGCCTGGAACAGGCCCAGCATGGCGAAGAAGCTGCTGAAGTCCCGCAGGCTGGTGCCCTGGTGGTACTTGAGCTGGAAGTCGTCCTTGACCTGGGGCACGGTGGTGACGTTCTTCGCCGTGCCGAGGTGACGCTCGTAGAAGTCCCGGTTGAAGAACTCCAGGCCGTTGATCATGCAGACATCGTAGCCGTGGGCCGCGAAGTTGCGGGGCATGACGGCAAAGGCGCTGTTGATGTTCTCTTCCAGGGTCACGTCGCGGCGGGCGTTGACGGCCGCCGGGCTGTAGGCATGGCCGCCGTAGATGCTGGGCAGGCTCATGACCGTGGCGTCGGCCATGGAGACGGTGTCGGGATACCAGACGAAGCCGTCCATGCCCTTGCGGAAGCCGTTGGTGAACCAGGGGTCGTCCAGCATCCGTTCGATATGGCCGCCGGTGAACATGTCCATGACGACGACGATGACGTTCTCGCCGTCCCTGGAATAGGACTGCATGTCCGCCACATAGGCGGGCGGGGTGAAGCTGGTCTTGGCCTGTTCGGGCTCTTCGGCGGTCAGGGCGTTCCAGGCCGTGAGGGCCACCAGGGAGAACACGGCGATGGACAAGACGCGCGGCAGCTGCAGGCGCACCCTGGGGAAGGCGAACAGCAGGGCCGTCAGGCCCAGGGCCAGCAGCACGGGCAGCAGGCCGTCCCTGAAAGTGCTCATGGGGCCGGTGAGGGCGGCCTCGCGCAGGAAGCGGATGCCGTCCAGGGCGCCGAAGTGGCCGGGCAGCACGAAAAGGTCCACGAAGGCCAGGCTCAGGGCCCAGAAGGCCACGAAGGCCGGGATGGTCTTGGCCCTGGCCGGGAACCAGAGCCAGAGCACGAAGACCACGAAGAAGGTCAGCGAAAGGTAGCGCACCATGCCCAGCAGCACGTCCAGGGGACCGGCGGCGAAGAAGTTGGGGTCGCTGGCATAGGACTGGAAGGGCACGTACAGGAAGATCAGGATGGCCAGACCGGCGCAGGACAGGCTGTAGACCGAGCGCATGGTGGCGGCCATGACGGTGTTCATGCCGCCCTGGGCAAAGCCGGGCTTGCGGAAACGGGGCAGGCGGATGGGCAGGCGCAGGTTCTGGAGCAGGAAGAAGACGTTGTTCATGGTCCAGAAGATGAGCAGGGCCGAGGCCGCGTTGTACAGCAGCGCCAGGAAGAAGAAGGCGATGATGATGGCCTGCAGGGTGTCCTTGCGCGTCAGGCCCGGAGTGGTCAGCGTGGCGATGATGTTGACCACGGTCATGACGATGGGCAGGGCGTTGACGCCCCAGAGCAGGCCGTCGGGCCGCGAAAGGTCGGGGATCATCAGGCAGGGCTGGCCCTGCAGCTGGGTGAGCCCCAGGATCATGTAGTACGCGCCGGTCAGAAAGGGGATCTGCAGGGCCACGCCGAAGGCCGAACGGACGGCCAGCAGCGGATGGTAGGCATAGCGCTTGTAGAGGTTGTTGATGCGGCGCTGGCGCTCGGCCCCCTTGGACTCCTTGCGGATGCGGGCCAGCTGCGGGGCCATGATCATCTGGAGCTTCTTTTCCCGGGCCTGGGTGCCCACGGCCAGGCGTCCCAGGGGGATGAAGGCCACGGCGCTGATGCAGGACAGGACGAGGATGCTCAGGCCGTAGTTGTGGGTGAACTGGAGGCTGCCGAGATAGATGGCCCGGTAGATGATCTCGATGGGCAGGATGAATATCTCATACAGAAGCGACATGGCGTTTCCTTGAAAGCATATCCGGCAAGGGCCGTGCTATTTCGTTTGGGGGGCGGCTTGGGCCGCGTGTCCGGCGTCCATGAGGGCCAGGGTGTCCACGGTCCACTGGGCGATGGCTTCTCCGCTCCGGCCCCAGCAGGCCACGGTTTCCTCGCGGAAGGCGGCGATGGCCGAGGACGGGGTCTTGAGGGCGCGTTCCACCACGGGCACGATATTGTTGAAGTCCTCGGGCGAGACCACCTCGCCCAGACGGGCGGCCACGGTGTCTTCCCAGATGACGCCCAGGTCCGCCACCTCGTAGAGCTCGGGGTTGCGCACGGGGATGTCCAGGGTGATGACGGGCTTTTCGTAGAGGAAGGCGAAGTCGAAGCGCACGCAGGACTTGTCCGAGATCATGACGTCGGCCCGGCTCATGGAGGCGGTGGCGTCCATCTCGGTATCGAAGCTGACGTTGGGATAGTCGCGCAGCATCTCGTGGATGGTGTCCAGCATCTCGGTCTCCACCTTGAGGGACTGGGGATGCGGGCGCAGGATCACGTCATAGCCGGCCCTGGCCAGATCCAGCAGGAAGTTGGGGCCGCAGATGTTGAGGCAGCCCTTGTTGCCCCACGAGGGCGCCACCAGCACCACGGGCGGGGTGCTCCGGCCTTCCTTCTTGCGGGCCTTGGCGGCCAGCTCGTCCAGATAGGGCAGGCCCAGGGAGACGCATTCCTTGGGGGGCAGGCCGCGCAGTTCTTCCACCTTGCGGATGCTGGGCAGCATGAAGTCCCCCACCATGAGGACGGCGTCGTAATGGTCCAGGGAGCCTTTCTGGTACATGGCGATGTCGCCCACGCCGTGGCAGATGTGGGCCAGGTTGGTCACGCGGCGCGGTCGCGGCATGGGAAAGCCGGGCGTGCCGATGTTGGGCGTGGTGGAGAGCATGATGTCGGCGCGCCGGCCGGCGGCACGGGCGAAGGCCGCGGACCCCGTGCCGATGTAGCGCGAGTTCATGAGGTCGTTCTCGATGGTCAGGGCCGGGTCCTCCACATCCATGGTGATGTAGGAGAAAGGCACGCCGCGGCGCAGGAAGGCATCGATGACGGGCTTGAAGGTATAGTAGTAGCTGCGGCCTTCGGAGAACATGAGGATGCGCTCGTGGTGCAGCTGCTTTTGGGGACGGCGTTCGCCCTTGGCCTTGCCCATGATGGCATAGACGATGTTCTTGACGAAATAGAGCACCGTCCCCACCAGGCTGATGGCCAGGTAGACCAGCACGTTGCCCGTGCCGGGGTCGAGATAGGCATAGGAGGGCGCGGGGAACAGGGCCTCCAGCAGCAGCCAGAGCCCCAGATAGGCGCCCACGGAAATCAGAAAACCGCGCTTCATGCCAGTTTTTCTCCGCGTTGCAGCAGTTTGAGGTTGCGGTCCATTTCCGCGATGCGGCCACGACCGTAGTCGATGCATTCGCGGTAGAAGCCCCACAGGCCCCAGATGTAATCCACGATGATCATGGCCTTGAGCAGGCGGGTGCGGTCCGCGCCGCTGGCTTCGATGAAGCAGTCCAGCAGGGGGCCGGAAAGGCGGGTCTCGGTGACGAAGCTGGCGTAATCCCAGTAGGGCGAGCAGAAGCAGGCGTACTCGAAGTCGATGAGCTTGATGTCGTCGCCCTTGCGCAGGATGTTCTCCAGCACGAAGTCGCGATGGCAGAAGCGCTTCTCGTCCTTGTCCATCTCGCGGGCGAAATCATAGAACAGCTCGCGTTCGTGGTCGGTCAGCAGGTTGACGCCGCTCTGGCGTTCGTAGAGCTTGACCTCGGAAAGCACGGAGAGCACGGCGCTGGGGCCGTAGGTGTCGCGGAAGCCCGCGGGCATGCGGATGTCGTGCAGGCGCCGCATGATGTCCACCACCCCGAGCACCTCGAACCGGTCCAGGGTGTCGTGGTTCAGGATGCGGTAGCCTTCCAGGAAGTCCGTGGTCTTGATGCCGCCCGCGTAGAAGTGGCATTCGGGCGTGATGTCCAGATCCTTCACCATCTCCAGCATGGCCGCTTCCACGCTGCGGTCGATGATCTGGTCGGTGCCCTGGCCGGGGATGCGCAGCACCAGGCCCTTGCCGTCCAGCTGGATGTGGTAGGTATCGTTGGTCAGGCCCTTGAGCTTTTCGGCCATCTGGGTCTCGGAGCACTGGTCGGCCAGTTCGTCGGGCGTCAGCAGGCCCAGGGAAAGGGCGTCGCTCAGGCTGTCTATCTCGCAGAGCAGCATCTTCACCCGGGTGGCGTAGACGGGCACGCGGTCCAGGATGCGGATGACGGCATCCTCCCAGTAATCGTCCGGGCCGCTCTTGTCCAGTTCCTCGCGGATGAGGGCCGCGGCCTCCTCGGTCCAGTAGGAGACGCCGGACATGCAGTAGCCCGAGGGCGAGTCCTTGCGCACGGCCACCACGCGGTCGCCGGCATCGGTGATCAGCTCCCACTCGCGGCCCTGCTGGGTCTGCTGGCAGATGAACTGCGAGACCCCGGGGCGCACCAGGGGCACCACCGGGCGGCGGATGTAGGTGTCACCGTCGATGACCAGACTGTCGCCCAGACGGTGGGCCACCAGCTGGAGGGAGGAATAGTTGTTGGCCGTGGCGTACTGCGCCGAGACGATGAGCTGGACGCCGTACTTGTCCACGAGATAGTTGAAGCATTCGTGCTTGTAACCGACCACCAGGGCGATGTCGGTGACGCCGTCGGCATGGAGCTGGCGGATGGTGCGTTCCACCAGCGGATAGCCGCCGATGTTGAGCAGGGGCTTGGGCTTCAGATAGGTGAAGGGGCGCAGACGCGTCCCGAAGCCGGCACAAAGAATGTTGGCACGCATGGGAACCACTCCTGTGCGTTGTGCGGGGATGTGGCGGACATCCGCGCTGCTGGTGAGGGGGCTGCGCTCGGGCAGGAGAACCTTTCCCCCGGAGTCCGCGATCCCGGATGCCGCATCCGGGGTGCGGAGGTTTCTCACGACAGGCGAAAAAAGGCAAGGGCTGCCCGGTGGTTGTCGCCGGGCGGGTCAGGGCCGGGAGGGTGCGGGAGACGGCCCGGTCCATGCTGTACAGGTAGAAGCGTCAGTTTTTTGTGAGCGGGGCACGGGCCGGGGAAAGATCCCGGCTCAGTCGTCCTTGCGGGGGGTGGCCGTATCCCCCGGCGCGGGACGGAACGAAAGGACACGGCAGCGGTGCGGCGCGGGGGCCTCCTGTTTTTCCGGCATCAGGTCGAAGCCGGGGGCCAGGGGCTGGGCCGCGGGGGCGGGGCCGTCCTCGTGCGGCTGGGCCTGCTGTGCCCAGTAATAATTGAACAGCTGGTTCTTGTAGCGTTTGGCCTGGATCATGGAAAAGACCAGGACGGCCTCTTCCCAGCGCTGGGTCGGTTCGAAACGGCTGGCGATGGTGGCGTACTTGCTCCACAGCGACATGAGCGACGCCTCGTCGAGGGCATCCAGCTGGCGGGCAAGGCGGGTGAGCAGTTTTTCCATGGTTTCCTCCGGCAAAAGCGCGCGTATACCGCGCCGTCGTTATGGCTTATTTGCGGGCCTGCGTCAAATCCGCCGCCCCGCCGGACCGGGGACAGCCCCTGCGGCGGGCCCTCCGGTCCCCCGGGGCGCGCACTGGTGGACAGGGGCGTTTTGTGCTACACCATTGCCGCGCCGCGAAGCGCTTTCACCTTTTGCTAGGCATACCTGGAGGCATCATGACGACCGACCTGAAGGCCATGTACAAGAAAGTCCACAAGGACGCTTTTCCCGAGACCATGACCATTTTGCTGGGTGACGAAAAACTTGTGTACCACAAGCGCGTCTGGACCCTGGACAACGAGGAAAAAGGCCTGCGCTACGGCGAAAACCCCGACCAGCCCGCTGCCCTGTACGAATTGCGTGAAGGCGGCATCACCTGCGGCGGCCTGCGCTGGCGTGGTCCCGGTCAGGGCATCGTGTCGGCCATGACCGAGGCCCAGATGATCCAGGCCGGCAAGCATCCCGGCAAGACCAACCTCACCGACGTGGACAACGGTGCCAATATCCTGCAGTACCTCAGCGAGCGCCCCGCGGCCATCATCCTCAAGCACAACAACCCCTGCGGCGCCGCCTGGGACGACGGCGGCGTGGCCGCCGCCCTGGACAAGGCCTTCTGGTGCGACCGCATCGCCGCTTTCGGCGGCGCGGTGGTGGTCAACCGCCCCTTCACCCGCGAGGCCGCCGAGATGGTGGCCGCCAGCTACTTCGAAGTGGTGGCCGCTCCCGCCTATGAGGAAGGCGCCGTGGAGATCCTCAAGGGCCGCAAGAACCTGCGCATCATGGAACTGCCCGGCCTGGGCCGCCTGGACGAACTGACGCAGTCCGCCTTCCTGGACATCAAGAGCCTGGCCGACGGCGGCATCGTGGTGCAGAAATCCTTTGTGAACCGCATCCTCACCGATGCCGACTTCCTGCCCGCCGAAGCCACGGACAAGAACGGCGTCACCGTCACCGCCCGCAAGCCCAACGCCCAGGAGATGGCCGACCTGCGCTTTGCCTGGGCCGTGGAGGCCGGCGTGACCTCCAATTCGGTCATCTTCGCCCGCAACGGCGCCACCGTGGCCATCGGCACCGGTGAGCAGGACCGCGTGGGCTGCGTGGAACTGGCCATCCACAAGGCCTACACCAAGTATGCCGACACCCTGGCCTTCCGCGAGCACAAACTCTCCTTCTACGAGCTCAAGCAGAAGGCCGCCACGGACGCCGCCCTCAAGGCCGCCCTGGACGATATCCAGGCCCGCACCCAGGCTGCCCGCGGCGGCCTGCCCGGCACGGTGCTCATCTCCGACGGCTTCTTCCCCTTCCGTGACGGCGTGGATGCCGCCATGGCCCAGGGCGTCACCGCCATCGGCCAGCCAGGCGGCTCCATGCGCGACGCCGAAGTCATCGCGGCCTGCAACGAAGCCAGTCCGCAGGTGGCCATGGTCTTCACCGGGCAGCGTTCCTTCAAGCACTAGTCCCCAGAGGGCACGGCACCGGCCGGTGCCGTGCCCTTTTTTCATGCCCGCGGCCCTGCCGCCTTCCCGTCAGCCAAGGATGCCCGCCGTGTCTTCCCATCCCCGCACGCCCCGCACAGGGGCCCCGTCCGCCCGTATCTGCATCTCCGCCCTGTCCGGGGGCGGCGGCAAGACCCTGCTCTCGCTGGGCCTGGCGCGGGCCTTTTCCCGGCAGGGGCTGGCCGTCCAGCCCTTCAAGAAAGGCCCGGACTATATCGACGCGGCCTGGCTCTCGCTGGCGGCCGGGCGGCAGGCCAGCAACCTGGACCCCTATTTCCTGCCCCCCGCACGCCTGCGGGCCCTGTTCCGCCATGTGATGGGACGCGGCCGGGCCCGGCTGGCCCTGCTGGAGGGCAACCGCGGCCTTTTCGACGGCATGGACGTGCGCGGTTCCTGCGCCACGGCCGAACTGGCCCGTACGCTGGACTGTCCGGTGCTGCTCAGCCTGGACTGCACCAAGATGACCCGCACGGCGGCGGCCCTGGTGGCCGGGGTGCGGCATTTCGAGCCCGGCCTGCGTCTGGCGGGCGTGGTGCTCAACCAGGTGGCCTCGGCCCGGCACGAAGGCATTTTGCGTGAGGCCATCACCACCTATACGGACGTGCCCGTGCTGGGGGCCATCCCCCGCCTGCGCGAGAACCCCCTGCCCGAGCGGCACATGGGCCTGGCCTCTTTGTGCGGCGACGAGCTGGCCCCGCAGGCCCAGGAGATCCTGGAAAAGCTGGCGGACGTGGTGCGCGGCCATGTGGACATGGAGCGCGTGCTGGCCATCGCCGACGATCTGCCCGCCCTGCCCGAAGAGCCGGATTTCTGGGACGAGGCCGCCTGGTCCGGGGAGGGACGCGCCGTCTCCTCCGGCGGGGGACAGCCTGTTGCCGGAGGCGCGGACACGGTCTTCGCTGCCGGGACGGGGACATCCTGCGGCGAGGAAGCTCCGCCGGAAGCCGCGTCCGTCACCTCCCCTCGGGCCGTGCCGTCTGCCGTGCCGCAGACGGGCGGGGAAGCCTGCGGGGGCGCCGGGGCCCTCCCCGGCCCGGTCCCTTGTCCCCCGGCCGGCGCGGGAGGACGGCACGGGCCCTCCGCGCCGCGCATCGGCTATGTGCGCGACAGGGCCCTGTGGTTCTACTATGAGGAGAACCTCGAAGCCCTGCGCCGGGCCGGGGCGGAGCTGGTGCGCCTTTCCCTGCTGGACGGTGCGCCGTGGCCGGAGCTGGACGGCCTGTATCTGGGCGGCGGCTTTCCCGAAGACTGGGCCCGGGAGCTGGCGTCTTCGCCGCATCTGGCCCGTCTGGCCACGCTGGCCGGAGAGGGCCTGCCCGTCTATGCCGAATGCGGCGGTTTCATGGTCCTGGCCTCGGCCCTGGAGCGTGACGGGCAGCGCTGGCCCATGAGCGGCATCTTTCCCGTGGAGACCCGCTTCTGTCCCAGGCCGCAGGGCCTGGGCTATGTGCGGGCCGAGGTGGTGCTGCCCAATCCCTATTTTCCCCAGGGCACGGTCCTGCGCGGCCATGAGTTCCACTATTCCCTCTGCCACGAGCCTGCCGCCGTCAGCGGCCGTCTGGAGCATGCCCTGCGCCTTTGCAAGGGCACGGGCATGGGCCGCGATGCCGGGGGCCACGGCCGGGATGGCCTGGTGCGCGGCCGGGTCTGGGCCGCCTACTGCCATATCTTCGCTCCGGCGGTGCCCGGATGGGCCTCCCGTTTCGTGGATCTGGCCCGCTGCTACCGCCAGGAACGGGTTGGGAGATAGGGAAGGTTTTTATGAGGGGGGAGAGGGACACCTTTTTGGAAAAAGGTTCTCCCTCTCCCCCCTCAAGATCCCCCCTTTCCCTTCCAAAAACTTTTGTCGGGAGGCGTCGCAGGATATGGCGGGCCTGCTGACAGTGCTGCGGCGGGCACGATCAGCGGATAGGGACGGGCCCTGTGTTGTTGTAAAGATCAAAGGCGGCGTTCCCGGAGTGTAGCTCCGGGAACGCCGCCTTTTTTGCTGTGGGGGAAAGGAGGGCGCACGGGGAGGACGTTTTGCTGCGCGAGTGGCCGGATGGCGGCCTCAAGGGGCGTGACTGCTGGCGGCGCAGGAACCTTGCGGGCATCGGCAGCGGAGGGCAGGGGCCTTCCCGGTGTGTCCCTGGGTTCCTAGAAACGGTTCAGGATGAGCGTGTCCAGGGACAGCTTGGGCACATAGTGCACCTGTTCGGCATCACGCCAGTAGCCCAGGGCGCCGCTTTCGGGCACGTCGGCCACGCGGCGCACTTCCCTGGCCACGCCAAGGCCCAGGACCAGCGTGGGGCGCAGGTCGTCGGGCAGCCGGACCAGTTCGCGCACGCCGTCATGGTCGAACGAGGCGATCATGCAGCAGCCCCAGTCACGGCTGGAGGCGGCCAGGTTGATGGTCTGGGCCGCGATGCCGGTATCCAGCCAGACCAGGTCGCCCGCGCTCTTGGGCATGCTCATGACGATGAAGCCCGTGGGGCGCTCGCCGGGGAAGGGGCCGCCCCAGTCCTTGAGGGCCGCGGCCCATTTGGTCATGCCGAACAGGCGCCGGCAGGTCTCGCCGGGGCCTACGAGGCTGTAACGCAGCTGCTGGGCGTTACGGGCGCAGGGGGTAAGGCGGGCGCAGTCCACCAGCCATTCCAGATCCGCCATCTGCAGCGGACGTTCTTCCTCGAAACGGCGGCAGGTACGGGCCTGCTCCACCAGCGTCCTGAAGTCGGTCATGGGCTTCTCCTGAACGGCAGATCTTCTGTCTGCCGGTTGCGGTGAGCGATGTTGTTCCGGTGCGTCTTGCGCCCCGCGCGCAGGCGGGGAAGACTCCTTATGCGGGCTGGCATTGTCAGCTTTTGGGTTGCGCCCCGCGCGCAGGCGGGGAAGACTTAAGCATTCTTCCTCCTCTATATCTAGGAGTGTTGCGCCCCGCGCGCAGGCGGGGAAGACAGGTCTTCCCCCGCCATGACAACACGGATGCCCGGCCTTTTTCAAGCGGAGATTTGGGGGCGGACAGCGCGGGAAGCGGCAGAAAAAAAGAGGAGGACATCCGTCCCCCTCCTGGAAAAGGCGCCTGCCGCCGTGCCGTTCTAACGGTGCTGGCTCGTGTGGTCGAAGGCCAGGGCATAGAGATGGTGGAAAAAGTCCACATACTCCACATGCACATGGTCCGGGGTCTTGATGCGCGCCGGGGCAAAATTGAGGATGGAGGTGATGCCCGCATCCATCAGGTGCTGGGCCGCGCGCTGGGCGCGCTCGGGCGGCGTGGTGATGATGCCGATCTCGATGTTCTGCTCGGCCACCATGGCCTTGAGGTCCTTGGTGCAGTGCACTTCCAGCCCGTGGACGATCTCGCCTATCTTGAAGGGGTCGCAGTCGAAGATGCCCACGATGTTGAAGCCGCGGGCGCGGAATTCGCCGTGGTTCAGGATGGCCTTGCCCAGGTTGCCGACGCCCACGAGCGCCATGCGCCATTCGCGGTCGACCCCCAGGGAGGAGGTGATGGCCGCAATGAGGGAGGTGATGTGATAGCCCACGCCGCGGATGCCGAATTCGCCGAAGTAGGCCAGGTCCTTGCGGACCTGGGAGCCGTTGACCCCGCAGGCCTCGGCCAGGGGGTTGGAGGAGATGACTTCAACGCCGTCGCGCGCAAAATTTTCCAGCACCTGCACATAGGTGGCCAGGCGCTGGATGGTGGCGCGGGGGATATGTTTGCTTTTGGGTTCCGTGGGCATAATAGCTACCTGCTCAAGCTTGTGATGCTTTTGTGAAATTTAGTCTTTTCAACTTAATGGAAAAAAAAGGAATCCGCAAGCACCGGAAATGCAGCCCGTGTTTCTTCCATCTCCAGGCGGGCGAAATGATAAGCCAATATAATCAGTCTGCTGGCAGTGTGAATGGGGAAAGGGAAAAAAGTCCGGTCCCAGAAAATATTTTGGCGGAGGCGGTCACGGGCCGCGGGCCCCCGGCGGCGGCCGGCGGACGGCGAAAAAAAAGCACTTTGTTACATTACGCAACAATTGCGTGAAGGAGCGGACAACCACGCCTGCGCCGGGACAAAAAAAGGGGGGACCGAAGTCCCCCCGTTGCAGCATTACTGCCTGGACGGCCTACGCATAGGGGTTGGCGTACAGCAGGATGAAGCTGATGACCAGGGCGTAAATGGCCAGGGATTCGATGAAGGCGAAGGCCAGGATCATGGTACCGGTCACTTTGCCGCTCACGTCGGGGTTGCGGGCGATGCCTTCGCAGGCGCCCTTCAGGCCCAGACCCATACCGATACCGCAACCGAAGGCGGCGATGCCGATGCCGAGAGCGGCGGCCAGGCAGGTGTAACCCAGGGAAGCGGAATCAAGCTGGTTGGCGGCGAAAGCCATGGAAGCCATACCCAGCAGGGCCACGGTGTTCAGGGCGATCATCAGAAGTTTGCGCATGTGACACTCCTTCAACAGTTTGTATAAGTTGGGTCGTTTCCGACCATTCCCCACAGATTCGGGGCTGCCGCAGGGGCAGCGGGCTGATTAATGTTCCGGGGCCTCGATGGCGCCCTTGATGTAGAACATGGTCAGCATGAAGAACACGAAGGCCTGCATGGTCTTGCCCAGCAGGAACAGGGCGTAGATCGGGATGGTGCCCAGGATGGGAGCCATGACGAAGAAGAGCACCATGACGATTTCTTCACCGCGGATGTTGCCGAAAAGACGGAGGGAAAGAGAGACGGGGCGCGACAGGTGCGACACGATCTCCAGGGGGAACATCAGCGGGATGAGGAACTTGGAGGGCCCGGTGAAGTGGTGCACATAGTGCGCCTTCCAGCGGATGATGCCCAGGGCGTTGTAGAACACGAGCACGAACAGGGCCATGCTCACGGTGGTGTTCAGGTTGGCCGTGGGGGCGTCGAAGCCGGGGATCAGGCCCAGCAGGTTCATGCCGAAGATGTAGATGAACATGCCGGCCAGCAGGGGCACGAAGCGGCGGCCGGCCTCGCCCATCGTGTTGCAGATGAAGTTCTCGATGGTATCGATGAGGGCTTCAAAGAAGTTCTGCATGCCTCCGGGCACCAGGGTCAGGCGACGGCGCACGAGATAGGCCACCACAAAGAGTACGGCCATACAGACCCAGGAGTAGAAGACATGTTTGAATTCCACCACCTGTCCGCCGATCGTGATCTGGTCCATGTTGCAGAACGTGGAGAGTAATACCGGATGCGGCAAACCACCAGCCATGAGACATGCCTCCTGCTTGGTTAAGGTGAAAAATCCGGCGCTAGCGCTTTCCGGCCGCGCGGCTTGCCCACGCGTAGGTAATGAGCGCCAATGCCGTGGCGGCGGCCAACCCTCCCAGCAGGGCCGTCAGCGGCGCCCCGCACACTGCAAGGGCCACATAGGTCACCACGGCCAGTACGGCCAGTCTGCCTCCCCAGCGCAAGAGCACCACGCGCAGGAACGCCGTACTGTATTCACCAAGGGGCTGCCGCAAGAAAAAGCGGGCCAATCCCCAAAAAGTCCAGGTTATCATTGCCGCGCCCACGCCGAACCACAACAGGCCGGGCATGTGCGCATAACCGACGCCGCCCATCCCGAGGCAGATGCCGGTAAACAGAATCAGATTCCGCACCAGCGGCAGAATGACCGGATGACTTATACCCCGACGCCAGAGCCAGTTGTCAATATCTTTCAGCAAGGGTCCCAACATTATCCGTCACTGCGGTCGTGACCGCCGGTCTTCGTGCCTTCGCCCTCGGGGGCTTCCGGGCCGGTCGTGCCGCTGCGCAGCCGCGCCGCGGGGGCCTTGCCGCCGGTCTCCCGGCTGACGGCGGCGGTCTCCGCCGCGCAGGCCCGGGCGATGCTGTCCGGGACGACCGTTTTTTTCTTCAGCGTGGCGCGCTCGGGCCTGTCGGCCAGGGCTTCGGCACGTTTCTGTTCTTCTTCGCGGGACATCTTGCGCAGCAGGCGCCGGGTATCCTCATAGACGTTCATGAAGCCGGCGATGATCCCCATGACCAGGAAGACCAGCTTCAGCCAGGGACCCGTCCCCAGCCAGGCATCGAGCCCGTAGCCGATGGCGAACCCCACCAGCGGGCCGCTCACCATGTGCATGCCGATGACGCCCGTGGTGGCAAGGGATTCCATGCCCTTGCTCTGCTGTTTGAAAATGTCCTTCAGTGACACGTTTTCTCCTGCCTCCGGCTGTGATGACGGGCGGGCGGGGACCGCAAAATCGTTTGGGCCCCCTGAAGCCGTGTCAATGTACAAATTATCACAATGGCATGGCTGCGTCAATGCAATTTGTGGATTTGCACCGGCTTCCTGCCAGGAAGGGCGTGCGTCCAGCGCTTCTATCTTGCTGAAAAAGAAGATATTTTTTAACTATCTGACATATTTTATAAAAAAGGCCGAAAGCCCCGGAAGCGTCAAAAATCCGTACCGTGCCGCACCGGGGAACGGCCCCCGCCTCAGGCGCGGCGCTGCCAGCAGCTCACGCTTTCCACATGCGGGCTGTGGGGGAAGAGGTCCAGGGGCGTCACCTGCATCAGTTCATAGTCGGCGGAGAGGGCCCGGGCATCGCGGGCCAGGGTGGCCGGGTTGCAGGAGATGTAGACCAGGCGTTCCGGCGCCAGATGGCGCAGGGCCGCCAGGGCTTCCGGGGCCACACCGCCGCGCGGCGGGTCCAGCAGGGCATGATCCCAGTGGCCGGGGCCGTGCTCGCGGGCCAGGGCCGTCAGCAGGCGGGCGGCGTCCCCGGCCTCGTAGCGGCAGTGGCCGAAGCCGAAACGGCGGGCATTGCGTTCCGCCAGGAGCACGGCGCGGCGGTCGTATTCCATGCCCAGCACCTCGTCGAAATGTCCCGCGGCCAGCAGGCCCGGAGCCCCGGCGCCGCAATAGACGTCCAGCAGGCGGCGGGGCGCCGCGCCCGGCCGGGGGGAGAGGAGCTGCTCCACGGCCGTGGCGGCCAGCCGTTCGGCGGCCAGGCCGTTGACCTGGAAAAAGGAAGCGGGATCGAGGCCGAACCAGCGGCCGCCCAGGGGCAGATACAGCGGGGCTTCGTCGACCGGCAGGGCCTCGCCCCGCCGGTCGAGGCAGAGCACGCGCCGCTCCCCGGCCACCAGGGCGTCAGGGGTGGCGCGTTCCTCATGGACGAAGGCCTGGACGCAGGGGAAGGCATCCAGCAGTTCCCGGCCCATGCGGGCCACCGTGCGGCGCTGTTCCGCCGTGCCGGGGCTGGTGACGCAGGTGAGCCACCAGCGGCGTCCCGGGGCATCGGCCGCGGCGGGCTGTGCCGGAGCGGGATCGGGCCAGCCGCAGCGCACCACCAGGAAGCGCCAGAAGCCGCACTCCTCCGCACCGGGGCGTTCCCGCCGGGGGCGGCGTCCGCGTCCCTTGTCCGCCCGGGGGCGCAGGCGGCCTTCCTCGGCGGCGCTGCGCGGCGGCACATAGGCGGGCAGGCCGCTGCGGGCGGCCAGACCGGCGCAGGCCGTGACCAGTCCCGGCCCCTCAGCGGGCAGCAGGGCGCAGCCGGGCACCGGCAGAACCTGCAGGCCGCCGCGCCGGCGCAGGCCCAGGCACAGGCCGCTGCCGTCGGCAGGGCCGAAGGCGAATTCCATCTTGTTGCGGAAGGCCCGCTGTTCCGGGGAGCCCAGGGCGGGCCGCAGGGGCAGGGCGGCATCCCGGCCCAGGCCGCCGATGCGCTCCAGGGCATCGCGCACCAGCTGGCCTTTCCAGCGCAGCTGGGCCGCATAGGGCAGGCGCTGCCAGGGGCAGCCGCCGCAATCCTCGCCGTGGGGGCAGATGTCCGCCGCCAGGGCCACATCCTCCAGCACCGCCGTGCGCCGGGCCTCCCAGAAGCGTTTCTGGCGGCGGATGATGCGGGCCCGCACCGTCTGGCCGGGCAGGGAGCCCGCGACGAAGATGACGGGCCCTCCGTCCTCGGGGCGGTGCAGGCCGCGGCCGTCGTGGGCCAGGGCGTCGATGCGGCAAACGATCTCGTCGGTCATGGCGGAACAGGGGGTTGGGGTGGCGGAGGGCAGGCCGGAGAGGCCCGCGGCACGATGATCTTTCTTGTAGCGGCTTTGCCCCGGGCTGGCAATGCGCGTCCGGCGGCGGGATGGTCCCCCGCCCCTCCCGCGACGGGAAAAGCGCGTCCGGGGCTGGAAAAATCCGTCGTCAGGCAAAAAAGCATTGCCTCCCGGCCTTTCCTGTGCTATGCAACGCAACTGGCCTACGCCTCTGTCTGGCCCCGACTACCGCGCGTCCCGCCACAGGATGCGTGGCCTGTGGCGCGGCCAAGAACAAAAATCACTTGACTTTTCTTGCAGCATGAGGCAAACAGGCCTCTCTCTTTTCGGAGGTTTAAGAGCATGTACGCTATTATTGAAACGGGCGGCAAACAGTACCGCGTCGAAGAAGGTTCCAAGATCGTTGTGGAAAAGCTCGCTGGCGAAGCCGGCAGCGAAATCAAGCTGGACAAGGTGCTGATGCTTGGCGGCGCCGACGTGAAAGTGGGCGCTCCCTATGTGGAAAACGCTGCCGTGACCGCCGAAGTGGTGGAACAGGGCCGCGGCGCCAAGGTCATGGTGTTCAAGCGCTGGCGTCGTAACGACTCGCGCAAGCTGCGCGGTCATCGTCAGGACTGCACCACCATCCGCGTCAAAAGCATTAACGGCTAGCTTGGCGGCGTGTCCCCGCGGGGACGCACGGCAATCTGCCTTGTAAGGAGTATACCATGGCTCATAAGAAAGCAGGCGGCTCTTCGCGTAACGGCCGCGACAGTGCGGGCCAAAGACGCGGCGTGAAGCGCTTTGGCGGCCAGAACGTGCTGGCTGGCAACATCATCGTGCGTCAGCTCGGCACCAAGATCTATCCCGGCACCAACGTGGGCATGGGCAGGGACTACACCCTGTTCGCCAAGGTCGACGGCGTGGTGCGTTTTGAAAAGTACATCCGCAAGCGTCGCGTGCTCACCCGCGTGCATGTGGAAGCCCCCGTTGCCGAATAACGGCGCGGCAAGGCGTGATTTTTGAAGGGAAGAGGCCGCAGGGCTTCTTCCCTTTTTTGCTTTTTCAGGCCCCTGCGGCCTGCGGTACGCCCGCAAGGCGTCCCGAAGATCAGGGTGGCGACACCCGGGAGATGTTTCATGCGTTTTGTGGACGAAGCTACCATCCAGGTCCGGGCCGGCAAGGGCGGCCACGGCTGCGTGTCTTTCCGGCGTGAAAAGTTCGTGCCCCGCGGCGGGCCGGACGGCGGTGACGGCGGCAGGGGCGGTTCCGTCATCCTCAAGGCGGACAGCCGCCTGCTTTCCCTCTACGACTTCCGCCTCAAGCGCCAGTACGAGGCCCGCAACGGCCAGCCCGGCATGGGCAGCCAGTGCAACGGCCGCAAGGGCGAGGACCTCATCCTGGGCCTGCCCGTGGGCACCCTGGTCTATGCCCGCGACGAGATGGGCGAGGAATACCTGCTGGCCGACCTGCGCGAGCCCGACATGGAAGTGGTGGCCGCCCAGGGCGGTCGCGGCGGCATGGGCAACGAGCATTTCAAGACGTCCACCATGCGCGCCCCGCGTTTCGCCCAGCCCGGCGAGCCCGGCGAGGAACGCGAGCTGCGCCTGGAACTGAAGATCCTGGCCGACGCCGGTCTGCTGGGCCTGCCCAACGCGGGCAAGTCCACCTTCATCTCGCAGGTCTCGGCGGCGCGGCCCAAGATCGCGGCCTATCCCTTCACCACCCTGACCCCCAACCTGGGCGTCATGATCGACGAGTACGACCCTGACCGCCGCATGGTCATCGCCGACATCCCCGGCCTCATCGAGGGCGCCCACGAAGGCCAGGGCCTGGGGCACCGCTTCCTCAAGCATGTGGAGCGCACCCGCTTCCTGGTGCATATCCTCAGCATCGAGGACGTGAGCGACGACAACCCCTGGGCCGGTTTCGAGCTCATCAACGAGGAGCTGCGCCGCTTCGACCCCGAACTGGCCGAACGCCGCCAGATCGAGGTCATCAACAAGATCGACCTGGTGGACGAGGAGCGTCTGGAAGAGCTGCGGGCCCGCGCCCGTGCCGACGGCCGCGAGGTCTTCTTCATCTCGGCCCGTGACGGCATCGGCATCGAGGATCTGGTGGCCGCGCTCTGGAAGCTGCGCGACGAAGTGCAGGTGCACGAGCCCCTGCACCACTTCGTGGAAGCCGGGAGCGTGGACGAAGAGGAATTCGAGGACATCGAAGTCATCTACACCCGCGAGTGATGCGTGCGGGGCGGGGCCGCGGGGCCGTTTGGCAGGCCGTGCTCCTGCCCCGTTTTTCGTCACTCAGGAGGAGAAGCATGAAACATATCCTTCTGTCCTGTCTCCTGCTGCTGGCCCTGTGCGCCACCGCCCCGGCCGCCCCTGTGGAGAGGCAGACCTTCCGCGTGGTCGCCCCCGAGGGCTGGACCGTGACCGCCGTGCCGGACGTGGGCGAAGGCGTGGTGCTGGTGGCCCCGGACAAGTCCGTGAGCGTCACCATCGTCACCGCCGCCAGCGGGACCATGACGCCGGAACAGCTGGCGGCCGACTACGAGCAGAAGCTGCACGCCGCCCGTGTGGCGCAGAACGGCAACTATTACGGCCTCAAGGGCATGGCGGGCGACCTACCGCTGGAGGTCTGCCTCTGGACCTTCGACGGCATGCACGGCGTGGCCAGCATCGTGGGCCGCACCGGCCATCCCGCCCTGCAGGGCATCGTGGACTCGCTGGAGTTCTACAAGTAGGGCCGGGCCTGTTTCATGAGGGGCGGGGAAAGGTTGCTCTGCTGTCGATACCCGTACCTTCCTTTGCCATAACGGGCCGCCATCCGGTCGCTCCAGCGGAAAAAAGTTCCCCGCCCCCTCAGGCCCCTCCTTCGACGAGCGTTTCCAGATCCCCGGTGAGGACACCGGGGAACGGCAGGGCGGCCTCTGCTCCCTGTCCCCCGGCGTGACCGGCAGCGGGTGCCGGAACAGGGCAGGTCTTGCCGTCTGCCCCGCATCATGGCGGGACGGTTTTTACGGCGGCCGCACAGGAGGACTGCTTTCGATGTGCGCAGGGATGTACGGACGCGGACAGCGGGGATGAGGAAGCCCTCCTTGACGGCAGCGGCCACAGGGTGCTGGCTGTTTGTCGTGCTTTGGGCTATGGTCAGGCGGCGTCCGCCGGAGGCGGACGGGAATGTTTCAGAGCCCTTGCAGGAGCGATCATGGAAAGACAGGCCGATTGGCGACAGGAAAAAGCACAGGCACTGGCCCGTGCCCGTGTGGTGGTCATCAAGGTGGGCAGTGCGGTATTGACCGATGCCCGGGGGCTGGGCACGCCCGTGCTGGAAAGCCTGGCCCGTCAGATGGCCGCCCTGCGCACCGCGCCGGACGGGCATGAACGCCGTCTGGTGCTGGTCTCTTCCGGGGCCGTGGCGGCCGGTCGCGCCGTCCTGCGTACCCACGGCCACAGCGGCGAGACCTCCGGCCTGTCCGCCCGCCAGGCAGCTGCCGCCGTGGGACAGGGCCAGCTCATGCGCGCCTGGGACGAGGTCTTCCGCGCCCATGATTTCCCCACCGCGCAGGTGCTGCTCACCCGCGATGACCTGCGCGCCCGGCAGCGCTTCCTCAATGCCCGCAACACCTTTGCCGAGCTCATGGACTGGGGCGTGCTGCCCATCGTCAACGAGAACGACACGGTTTCGGTCAGCGAGCTCAAATTCGGTGACAACGACTGCCTGGCCAGCCTGCTGGTCAACCTTATCGGTGCCGACCTCTACATCAACCTGACGTCGGCTCCGGGCGTCTACGCGGCCAACCCGCAGGACGTGCCCGACGCGGGCATCCTGGAATGCGTGGAGGACGTGGCGGGCCTGGATCTGGGCCGCATGTGCGGCGGCAAGACCAGCGTGGGCACCGGCGGCATGTACTCCAAATTGCAGGCCGCGCGCCGTGCCGCCCAGCTGGGCGTGCCCACCCTCATCCTGCCCGGCCGGGAGGCGGACGTGCTGGCGCGCGCCTTTGCCGGCGAGGCCGTGGGCACCTGGATCCGTCCCGAGGAACACGCCATCCCGCGGCGCAAGTTCTGGCTGGCCTACCAGTCCGATCCGGCGGGCACGGTGCTGGTGGATGCCGGTGCGGCCGAGGCCCTGCTCAGCAAGGGCGGCAGCCTGCTGCCCGGCGGTGTGCGGCAGGTGCTGGGCAATTTCCAGAAAGGCGCGCTGGTGCGCGTGGCCCGCCTGGGCGAGAGCGACAGCCACGCCGGCCTGGGCGTGGGCCTGTCCAATTACAGCGCCGCGGACCTGCGCAAGATCATGGGCCTGCGGCGCCATGAGGTGGCCGCCATCCTGGGCGACGCCCATTACCCCGAGGTCATCCACCGCGACAATCTGCTCATGGATGCCGCCGTCTAGGCGGTACATCCTTTCCCGGGCAGGAGAGCCTGTGCGGCATGGCCGCCGGTGCCCGCGGGCGACGGCTCAGGGGCACGGCGTCCGGGGGCGTCATCCAGGGGGCGGCCCTTCCACGGGCGCGGACGGGGGCCCGGGTACGGCGTGTGCGCGGCCTGGCGGACCGCGCGGAACGTATTTTTCAACGCGCTGCCTGCGGAAGGCCTTGTGCCGGATGCGGCGGCATGATCAGGGAGGGAGCATGTCCGGCAAACACACTGTCATGACGCCCGGGGCGGCCATCGCCGCCTGTTTCGGCAAATTCGCCCGCTGCTACGGTCGCAGCTGCCGGGCCGAGTTCATCTGGTTCCTGCTGTTCTTCCTGGTCCTGGGGGCCCTGGCCGTGTGGTTCACCTCGCCCATGATCGTGGGCATGCTCTGGGCCCTGCTGATGATCCCGCTCAGCGCCGTGGGCATCCGCCGCCTGCATGACCTGAACCTGCCCGGCGGCATCTGGACGGTCTGGCTGACCATCACCGTCATCCTGCCCATGTTCGGCCTTTCCAACTACATGAACAACGAAGGGCACCTTTCGGACTACATGCTCTATCTGCACTATGCCTGGCTGTTCATCACCGGCACGCTGCTGCTCTTCCTCTGCTTCGCCGGCGGACAGGAAGGCCCCAACAAGTACGGCCCGGTGCCGTGCGTGAAGGCCGCCGCTGCCGCGGACGAGGAAGAGGGGGCCAAAGAAGGCTAGGCCACTATTCCCTGTTCGGGAGACACCTGATGAAGCGGAGCCCGGTGGCCCCGCTTTTTTTATGCGCACAGGAACAGCGCAAAGATCGCCAGGCTCTCCATGCAAGGCCCTCAAAACCTTTTTCGCGCTGGGCATCCCTGTGCCGCCAGTCTGTTGCCGCGCATATCCGCCTGCCATCAAAAAAGCCCCACGGTCCGCCGCATGGCGGGCCGTGGGGCTTGGACAAAGCGCGCTGGGGAGGGATGGGGGTACGGGGGAAGGGGACCCCTCTCGCGCCAGCAGATGGGGCCCCTTCCCCCGTCCAGCTGGTTACGCGAAGTCGTAGCCGGCCTGCAGGGCCTTGGCGTTGACCGGGATCAGCTTGGCGTAGTGGGCGCTGACCACGCGGTTGAGGGCCTCCTGCACGGCGTCCAGGGGCAGGGAGCCGGTGGCCTTGATCCAGGCGCCCAGGGCCACCATGTTGGCCAGTTTCACATTGCCCAGTTCGTGGGCGATGTCGTTGACCGGGATGTAGACCGTGCGGTGCCTGCCGTCCAGCAGGCCTTCGGAGATGAGCGAGGCATTGACGATCTGCACGCCGTCGGGGTGCAGGCGGGGCTGGAACTTGGCCAGCGAGGGCTCGTTGAGCACGATGATGGAGCGGGGCGTGTTGACCAGGGGCGAGCCCACGGGATGTTCGTCCAGCACCACGGTGCAGTTGGCGGTGCCGCCGCGCATCTCGGCGCCGTAGACCGGGATGAAGCTCACTTCGAGGCCGTGTTCCATACCGGCCTGGGCCAGCAGGTTGCCGATGAGCATGACGCCCTGGCCGCCGAAACCGGCGATGATGACGTCCTGATACTTAGCCATGCTGCACCTCGCTTTCGGCCTGGGCGGTCACGTCTTTGTACACGCCCAGAGGGAATACAGGGATCATGGCCTCGCTGATGCGCCTGTTGGCGCTGACGGGGTCCATATGCCAGTTGGTGGGGCAGCCGGAGAGCAGCTCCACGAAGCCGAAGCCCAGGCCCTGCAGCTGCACTTCGAAGGCCTTGCGCAGGGCCTTCTTGGCCGCGCGCACATGCTTGACGCTGTCCAGGGCGCAGCGCTCGGAATAGGCCACGCCGGAGAGCTGGGCCATGAGTTCGGCCATGCGGATGGGGCCGCCTTCGTGGCGGGCCATGTCGCGGCCGCGGGGGCTGGTGGTGGTCTTCTGGCCCAGCAGGGTGGTGGGGGCCATCTGGCCGCCGGTCATGCCGTAGACGGTGTTGTTGATGAAGATGCCGGTGATGAGCTCGCCGCGGTTGGCCGCGTGGATGGACTCGGCCAGCCCGATGGCGCCCATGTCGCCGTCGCCCTGATAGGTGAAGACCACGCTTTCGGGACGGGCGCGGCGCACGCCGGTGGCCACGGCGCAGGCACGGCCGTGGGGGGCTTCGAGCCCGTCCACATTGAAGTAGTCATAGGTGAAGGTGGCGCAGCCCACGGAGGCCACCAGGATGGTCCTGTCGGCCACGCCCAGCTCGTGCAGCACCTCGCTCACCAGTCGGTGGGCGATGCCGTGGTGGCAGCCGGGGCAGTAGTGGGTCACGCGCTCGTTGAGCACGGGATTGGTGTCGAAGACCAGGGTCTCGCCATCCTGGGGCAAAAGGGCCTGTTCAAGTTCGTGCGCGTGCATCTTAGTTCTCCTTGCAGGCCTGACGGATGGGATCTTCCAGGGCATCGGCGCCGATGAACAGGCCGGGCATGACGCCGTGCCAGTCCACCCTGGCGTTCTCGCCCATGAGGGACAGGCGCACGTCTTCCACCATCTGGCCGGTGTTCTGTTCGATGACCAGGAAGCGGCGGCCCGGAGCCAGGGCGCGCAGGGCGCCGGCCGGGAAGGGATAGAGCGTCTTGGGACGGAACAGGCCCGCCTTGAGGCCTTCTTCGCGCAGCTTGCGGACGGCGCTGCGGGCGATGCGGGCCATGGAGCCGAAGGCCACCACCACGAGTTCGGCGTCGTCGGTGTTCCAGCATTCGGCGCAGGCTTCGGCCTGCATGGCGGCGTATTTTTCCATGAGCAGGCGGTTGCGGGCGGCCAGGGCGCCTTCGGCCAGGTACACGGACTTGAGCAGACGGGGCCTGGCGCCGGGGCCGCGCTTGCCGTAGCCTTCCATGCGCCAGGGCGCGGCCAGTTCGGCCAGGGCCTCGGGGCTCAGGGCGTCGGCCGGGGGCTGGCGTCGCACGGGCTCCTTGATCTGGGCCACGATGGCGTCGCCCAGCAGCATGACCGGGTTGGCGTACTTGAAGGCCAGGGCGAAGGCGAGGAACATCATGTCATAGCATTCCTGCGCCGTGGAGGGGGCCAGCACCAGGTTGCGGTGGTCGCCGTGACCGCCGCCCTTGACGGCCTGGAAGTAGTCGCCCTGCGAGGGGCCGATGTCGCCCAGGCCCGGGCCGCCGCGCTCCATGTTGACGATGACGGCGGGGATATGGCTGCCCGCCATGTAGGAGATGCCTTCCTGCATCAGCGAGATGCCGCAGCTGGACGAGGAGGTCATGGCCGGGATGCCGCAGGCGCCGGCGCCCAGCAGCATGTTGATGGCGGCCACTTCGCTCTCGGCCTGCACGAACTGGCCGCCGCATTCGGGCAGCCGGAGGGACATGGTCTCGGGGATCTCGTTCTGCGGCGTGATGGGATAGCCGAAATAGCAGCGGCAGCCGGCGTCCAGGGCGCCAAAGGCCACGGCTTCATTGCCTTTGATGAGAATGCGGTCGTGACTCATGCGGTCTTCTCCGTTTTTTTGGATTTGAAGACACGGATGGCCACGTCCGGGCACATGAGCGCACAGGAGGCGCAGCCCATACAGCGGCCTTCGGTTTCCATCACCTCATAGCCCTGGCGGTTGAACCGTCCCGAGGGGCGAATGATGTGCGCCGGGCAGACCGCTGCGCACAGGCCGCAGCCCTTGCAGCGTTCTTCCAGAAAAACAATTCGCGACATGCTGTTCCCCTGATCGATACAGGTTGCGCATGGCGCGGCATCCTGCCACAGGGTGCCTCTCCATGCGGATGTTTGTCTCGTGCCCCGAAGGGCTGCTTGCCGGATGCCGTCTGCCCCGTGTGCGGGAGCGGGGCATCCCCAAAAGATATCTTTCGCGCGGCGCTGCCGGTGGCCCCCCGCACGGATGCCGCCTACCGGATGAGCATGGCATCCCCGTAGGAGAAGAAGCGGTAGCCTTCCTTCACGGCCTCCTGATAGGCCTCCAGGATGCGTTTGCGGCCCGCGAAGGCCGAGACCAGCATCAGCAGGGAGGACTCGGGCAGGTGGAAATTGGTGATGATCCCGTCCACCACGCGGAAGGGACGGCCGGGATAGAGGAAGATGTCCGTCCAGCCGGCAAAGGGCTTGGCCCGGCCGCAGACCTGGGCCACGCCCTCCAGCGTGCGCACCGAGGTGGTGCCCACGGCGATGACGGGCCGGTGCCGGGCCTTGGCCTCGGCGATGGCGTCGGCCGTCTCTTCGGGCAGTTCCACATATTCCCGGTGCATCTGGTGGTTGCGGATGTCCTCGCAGCGCACGGGGCTGAAGGTGCCGTAGCCCACATAGAGGGTCACTTCGGCCCACTGGAAACCGCGGCGGCGCAGGGTCTCGCGCAGCTCGTCGGTAAAGTGCAGGCCCGCCGTGGGCGCGGCCACGGAGCCGGTCTTCTCCTCGCGGGCGTAGATGGTCTGGTAACGGCTGAAATCTTCCTCGGCATCGGAGCGCTTGATGTAGGGCGGCAGGGGGATGTGCCCGGTGGCGGCGAAGGCCTCGGCCACGTCGCCCTTCCAGCACATGCGCACACGCCGGTGGCCGAAGGTGCCGCATTCGAGGATGGTCACACTGATGCCCGCGCCGAAATGCAGGGTCTCGCCTTCGCGCACGCTGCCCCCGGAACGGATCAGGCCGCTGACCTCGGCGCACCAGGTGTCCTCGCGGCCCTTGACGGGCGTGGCGTCGGCCCGCACCAGCGGCAGGGGCGTCAGCAGCAGGAATTCCACCTTGCCGCCGGTACTGCGGCTGCCCAGCAGCCGTGCCTGCAGCACGCGGGAATTGTTGGCCACCAGCAGGGCGCCTTCGGGCAGGCAGTCCGGCAGGTCGCTGAACATGTGGTGTTCCAGGCCCAGGGCGCCGCTGCGGCGCATGGTCAGCAGGCGCGACGCGCCCCGCTGGTCCGGGGGATACTGGGCTATCTGCTCCTGGGGCAGCTCATAGGTATAGTTTTGCAGCAGAAAATCATCTTCGGAAACGAAAACAGGCGGCATGGTTTTTTCCTTCATTACTCTCCGGGCCGCGGGGCGGCCGCAACATCTGCCGTCGGGACAGGGCCGGGCGATGCCGTTTTTTCCTGTCCGCCCCGTACGGGGAGGCGCAGCCGGGCAGCCGGAGAGACGCTTGTCAGTCCGTGCCGGAGAGGCTATCCTTTTCGGGCTGTCCGGCCTCCCGGACGACAGTTGAAGGAGTATAGCCAATGCGACGCCTACTTGTCACCTTGATCCTTGGGGTCTCCCTGGCCAGCGCCGCCGGTTGCGCCGACCTGGGCATCAGCAACCCCTTCGAATCCTCTCCGGCCGCCACGCACAGCCAGCTGCTGGGCATCGGCCTGCCCGCGGGCATGGAGCTTTCCGCGCAGCACTGCGCGCGCACCACCGGCAGCGACGGCCAGCCCCAGGGCATGGAGACCGCGTACGGTCAGGCCGACAGGATGCAGGTGGCGCAAAGCCTGTTCAGCTCCATGCAGGGCGCGGGCTGGAACCTGCGCATGAGCCTGCGCAAGGCCGACCGCATCATGCTGGCCTTCGAGAGCGGCAACCGCCTTGCCGTGATCAGCCTCTCCTCACAGACGGTCTACAGCTGCGTGGCCGAGATATGGGTCTCGGAAAAGCTGCCCGACGGATCTTCCCTGAACCTCCTGCCCCTGCGCGGCGAAGGCAGCCAGAGCGGCGGCTTTGGCGGCGGTCCCGGCGGCGGCTTCGAGAGCAGCGGGCCTGCCACGGGCGGCGGTTTCGAGACGCCCGACGGCGGCGGCACCCCGCCCCCGGTGGGCACCAGCGAGAGCTGGGGCTCCTCCTCCGGCAGCGGTCTGCAGGAGCGTCCGCTGTGAGCGCGTCGCCCTTCCGCAGCAGCCGCCGTTTCGCGGGCAGGCGCCTGCATCTGGGCGTGTGCGGCTCCATCGCCTGCTACAAGGCGCTGGATCTGCTGCGCGCCCTGCACGCCCTGGACATCCACGTTTCCGTCACCCTCACCGACGGCGCGCGCCGTTTCGTGACGCCCCTGCTCTTCGAGGCCCTGGGCGCCATGCCGGTCTATGGCCGCATGTTCGAGGGCGACGAGGTCTTCGATCATCTGGAACCGGGCCAGCGGGCCCAGGCCATGCTGGTGGCCCCGGCCTCGGCCGACGCCCTGTCGCGTCTGGCGGCCGGAGCGGCGTCGGACATGCTTTCGGCGCAGGCGCTGGCCTTTGACGGGCCGCTGGTGGTGGCCCCGGCCATGAACCCGCGCATGTGGCGGCATCCGGCCACGCAGGACAATGTGGCCACCCTGCGGCGGCGCGGGGCCGAGATCGTCGTGCCCGGCTGCGGCGGCACGGCCTGCGGCGATACCGGCCAGGGCCGTCTGGCCCCGGTGGAGGACCTTTTCCTGGCCGCCCTGCGTGCCCTTTCGCCGCAGGACATGGCGGGACAGCGCGTCATGCTGACCATGGGGCCCACCCGCGAGAAGTGGGACGGCGTGCGCTACTGGACCAATCCCAGCAGCGGCACCATGGGCGCGGCGCTGGCCACGGCCGCCTGGCTGCGCGGGGCCGGGGTCACGGCCGTGTGTGGGCCCGGCTGCCCCGACCTGCCCGCCGGGGTGGAGCGCATCGGCGTGGGCAGTGCCCGCGAGATGTTCGAGGCCGCGTCCGACTGCTGGCCCCGTATGGACATGGGCCTGTTCTGTGCCGCCGTGGCGGATTTCTCGCCCGAGCCGCTGGGCCCGCAGAAGTTCAAGAAAGAAGGACGGCAGGACGGTTTCAGCATCCGCTTCACGGCCAATCCCGACATTTTGCGGACCCTGTCGCAGCAGCGGCGGGAAGGGCAGAAAGTGCTGGGCTTCGCGGCCGAGACCACGCCCGACATGGAAAGCCTGCTGGAGCTGGCCCGGGGCAAGCGCGCCCGCAAGGATGCCGACCTGCTGGCGGGCAACCGCGTCAACAGCGGTGACAGCGGCTTTGGCGCGGCCACCAACAGCATGGCCGTGGTGGACCGTACCGGCCATGAAGAGATCTGGCCCAACCAGAGCAAGGCCGACGTGGCCTGGGATCTTTGTTCGTGGCTTTTGCGCCTGTAAACCCGCTGGCGGCCCCCTGGCAGGCACGCGGCCTCCATTGCCTGCTCATGCCCGGGGATCTGCCCCCGGAGCTCTCCCTGTGCGCCATGCCGGATGCCGTCCCGGCCGCGCCCGTGCGCCGTCCGCAGCCTGCGGCCCCGCGGGCGCCGCGTCCCGTGCGTCCTTTGCCTTCCCAGCTGCATCAGGAAGACCGGGACCGGGCGTCCGCTGCGCCGGCCCAGGCCGTGCGGCAGGGATGTGCCCCTGCGGCTTCTCCCGCCGCTTCCGCTCCTGCGGCGCCCGCCCCGGAACAGCGGCGTCCGGCCCGCCCGCGGCCCGCGGAACAGGCCCCGGCAGCCGTCGCGGCGGCCAGGAGCTGGCGGCCCCTGCCGCCCCACGTCTGGCCCGCCGTCTGGCAGGAGCGTCTTTCGCGCACCCGGCAGGGACGGGTGGTCTGGACCTACTGGAACCTCGGCCCGGACCTTTGCGAGGCCCAGGCCCCGGGCAAGGCGCAGCGCAGCGCCTTTTTCCGCCGTCTCATGCAGGATCTGGCCTATCCGGCGGGCACCAGCACCTTCTGGCCCGCCTGCCTGCCCGATCCTGACGCCATGCCCGCCTCCCCGGCCCCGGCCGAGGGGGAGGACAGGCCCCGCTACCAGCCCAATGCCGACGTGTTCTGGTCCGGCGTGCAGGCCCTGCATGCCCGTGCCGTGGTGGTCATGGGCTCCGTGGCGGCCCGCGCCCTGGGGCTGCCCGCCGGGGTGCGTCCCCTCCAGCAGCTGCGCCATCGCGGCACGCTGGTCTGGGTGCTCTGGGACGTGGAATTCCTTCTTGACGAACCGCAGCGCTACGCGGCCATGCTGGCCTTTGTGCGCCGGGCGCTGCAACAGATCTCCAGACGCTGAAAACATCATGTTCACTGCTATCGGACTGATGCTCACGGGCATCGCCCTGGGCTTTGCCCTGCGCTCGTTCCAGTGGCCCGAACTGCTGGGCCGCGCCATCTCCCCCACCATCATGCTCATGCTCTTCGCCCTCGGCGTGGCCGTGGGCGGCAACAAGGCCCTGATGGCCGACCTGCCCGTGCTGGGCGGCAAGGCCCTGGTGCTCACCGTGGCCTGTGTGGCGGGCAGCATCATCTGCATCATGGCCGTGCGCCGCTTTTTCCCCGGTGCCGGTCCCCGGCGCCGTGCGGACGCCGGGGACGGCAGCGAGGACGCGGGCGCGGCCATGAGCCTGCGCCATGACCGGGAAGACGGGGAGGGCCGGGCATGAGCGGGAGCCTGATGATCCTGGGCTGTTTCGTGCTGGGCGTGCTGCTGGCCCGGCTGGGCTGGATACCGGACTATTTCCTGGAGCACGACGGCACGCTCTATGTGCTCTATGCGCTGATGTTCCTGGTGGGCATCTCCATCGGGCACGACCGCCGTCTGGGCGAGATATTGCGTACCCTGCGGCCCCGGGTGCTGCTGCTGCCCCTGGCCACCACCGTGGGCACCTTTGCCGGGGCGGCCCTGGCCAGCATCACTCTGGCCTATTCCCTGAGCGAATGCCTGGCCGTGGGCTCGGGCTTTGCCTATTATTCCCTTTCGTCCATCTTCATCACCCAGTACAAGGGCGCGGAGCTGGGCACCGTGGCCCTGCTGGCCAACATCATGCGCGAGCTGGCCACATTGCTTTTCACGCCGCTCATGGTACGCTGGATCAGCCCGCTGGCCGCCATCTCGTGCGGCGGCGCGTCCACCATGGATTCCACCCTGCCGGTCATCACCCGCTTCGCGGGCAGGCAGTGGGTGTTCGTTTCCATCGTGCACGCCATGATCCTGGATTTCAGCGTGCCTTTCTGGGTGACCTTCTTCTGTACCCTGTAACGCAAGGAGCTGCGTCATGGCCCGTATGCGTGCCGTCAAACAGCAACTGAAAGACCTGCTTTCCGCGCCCGACTGGCGTGACCATCTGCCCGGACTGCGCTCCATGGGGCAGCCCGCCGTGGGGCCGCTCTTCTCCTTCCTGCTGCTGGAGCCGCTCATGCGCCACAAGGCCGCCCTGGCCCTGGGGCAGGTGGTGGCCGGTCTGGAAGAGGGCAGCGCCGAGGACATGCACAACATCATGCGCCGCCTCATGTGGCACATGAACGAGGAATCCGGCAACATCGGCTGGGGCATCCCCGAAGCCTTCGGCGAAGTGCTGGCCGCCTGTCCCCGCGCGGCCAGGGAGTTCCACCGGGTGCTCATCTCCTATGTCATCGACCTGGGCCGGGACGACAACTTCTGCGACCACGGCCCGCTGCGCCGTTCCTGCTTCTGGGCCATCGGCCGCCTGGCCCAGGCCCGGCCGGAACTGGCCGCCAGCGCCCGGCCCTGGCTGCTCAAGGGCCTGGAGGACGAGGACATCCCCTGCCGCGGCATGGCCGCCTGGGCCCTTGCCCAGCTGCCCCGCGACTTCATGGATGCCCCGGCCCTGCGCCGTCTGGCCGAGGCCGGGCATGAGGAGATCTGCGAGATCTTCGACGGTGAGAAGATGGTCGAGAAGACCGTTTCCGGGCTGGCCCGCGAGGCCCTGGGGTAGAGTGATGCCATGTTGAGGGGGAGAGGGGGACTTTTTTTCTTGGAAAAAGTCCCCCTCTCCCCCTCAAGCTCCCCCTTTCCCTTCAAAAAACGCTGCTATGGTCATTGGATGGGGAGCGTGGCGCCCTGTCCGTACCGTGTTCGATGGTCCCCCGGTGCTGCGGGGGATTTTTTTTGTGTCTGGTGGACGGGAAGCCGGGGAGGGAGGGGCGCAGGGCGCGAACGCCGTGTGGTGGACAGGAAGCCAGGGCGACAGGCCGATTGCGTCATGGCGGTGCCCCCCTGCCGGTGCCGGGCCTATCGGATATATGAAAAAAGGCCACCCGTTACGGGTGGCCTTTTGTGTTCATGGGGATGCCAGAGCAGGGGAGGCCCGCTCCGGGCGGCGTTTTTTACAGGCCCTTTTCCTGCATCAGGCAGATGAGGTCGCAGACGCGGTTGGAGTAGCCCCATTCGTTGTCGTACCAGGCCACGGCCTTCACCAGATTGCCGTTCTGCACGGTGGTGTAGGGCGCTTCCAGGATGGAGGAATGCGGGTCGCCCTTGAAGTCCATGGAGACCAGGGGCAGGCTGTTATAGCCCAGGATGCCCTTGAGGTAGGTCTCGCTGGCGTCCTTGAGGGCGGCCAGCAGGGTCTCGGTATCGGTCTCCTTTTCCAGGATGCCGTTGAAGTCCACCACGGAGACCGTGGGCGTGGGCACGCGCAGGGAATAGCCGGTGAATTTGCCGGCCAGTTCGGGGATGACCTTGGCCACGGCCTGGGCCGCACCGGTGGAGGTGGGGATGATGTTGCAGGCGGCGGCGCGGGCACGGCGCAGGTCCTTGTGGGCCATGTCCAGGATGCGCTGGTCGTTGGTGTAGGAGTGGATGGTGGTCATGTTGCCCAGCTTGATGCCGAAGTTGCGCTGCAGTACCAGGGCCACGGGCGCCAGGCAGTTGGTGGTGCACGAGGCGTTGGACACGATGTGGTGCTTTGCGGGATCGTACTGGTCGTGGTTCACGCCCATGACGATGGTGATGTCCTCTTCCTTGGCCGGGGCGGTGATGATGACCTTTTTGGCGCCGTTGTCCATGTGCACGGACGCCTGGGAGGCCTTGCGGAAGATACCGGTGCTTTCCACCACCACGTCCACGCCATGCTGGCCCCAGGCCAGCTGATGGGGGTCACGCTCGGCGAAGCAGTGGATGTTCCAGTCACCGACCTTCACTTCCTGGCCGTCCACCTGGGCGTCCAGGAAGGCGCGGCCGTAGACGGAGTCGTACTCCAGCAGCTGGAAGTTGGTGGTGGCGTCGAAGAGGTCGTTGATGGCCACCACTTCCACGCGGTCAGCGTAGCTCTGGCGCAGGGCGCGGAACACCTGGCGGCCGATGCGGCCGAAACCGTTGATACCGACACGAACTTTTTTCATCGTATTCACCTTTGCCCTTGCGGGCATCCTGTCTTGAGGGGAGCGGCACGGCGCCGGGCAGGGCCCCTGAGGCCGCCATGCCGGGGCGCCTGTCGCCGGGCCCGGCGGGCCGGGACCTGCGGCAGGGCCCGCTAGTCTTCGTAGACCGAGTAGGCGTGTTTGGCCATCAGCTCGTAATTGTTGCGCAGGGCGTCATGCAGGCGGGCGTTCTCGATGGCCACGGCGGAGATGGCGGCCACGGCCATCATGAAGCTGTCCTCGTCGGCGCTGAACTCGCGCTCCTCGGAGGAGTAGACGCGGATCAGGCCGATGACCTTGCCGCCCACGCTCAGGGGCGCGGAAAGCACGGAGACCAGCCCCTCGGCCTTGGCGGATTCGGGATACTGGAAGCGGCCGTCAGAGGTGGCGTCCTTCAGGTGGATGGCCTTGCCGGACAGCACTTCGCTGTCCAGACCGCTGCGTTTCACTTCCACGGGGCCTTTGCGCATGTAGGTGGCGGAAAGGCCGTAGGCGGCGCTGGGCAGCAGGAAGTGCCCGGTGCTGTCCAGCAGGCGGATGGTGCAGGCCTTGCAGTTCATGGTCTGTGCCGTGTGCTCGCTGATCTTGTGCAGCACGTCCTTGGGGTCGAGGCTGGCATTGATGGCCAGGGCCACATCACGCAGGGCGCGGAAATAATCCTGGGGCATGGAAGACCTCCTTTGGATGGGGTGACGCCTTCCCCGGCAGGGCGTCGGTGATTGCCGTTGGCCGCCCCGGGCGCAGGCGCGTGACCGGGGGTGACGGACGCGCGCAGGGCGGCGGAGATGGGATAGTCGTCGGCCGGTCGCCCGGCAACGGGATATCCGTATGGATGTTGCGGCGGGGTCCCGCTGTGCCCCGGGAAAGGAGGTGGGAGGTCTCCTTCCGGCGCGCCTGCCGTGCGGGCAGGCAGGCTCCGGGCTCAGCTCTTGAACATGAAGCGCCGCATGGAAACATTAAGCACGATGCCCAGCAATGTGAAGTTCACCACCGTGGCACTGCCGCCGTAGCTGATGAAGGGCAGGGGGATGCCCACCACGGGCATGAGCCCGATGACCATGCCCATATTGATACATATCTGCCAGAAAAAGTAAAAGAAGACCCCCACGGCCAGCATGCTGCCGAAACGGTCCTTGGCCTGGACCACCGTGGAGAAGATGGAGAGCAGGAACAGGCAGAACAGCGTCACCAGGGCCACGCAGCCCACAAAGCCCCACTCCTCGCCGAACACGGCCAGGGCGAAGTCCGAATGGCGCTCGGGCAGGAAGTTGAGCTTGTTCATCATGCCCTCCATGTAGCCCTTGCCCCACAGTTCGCCGGAGCCGATGGCGATGCGTGACTGCAGGATGTGGTAGCCCGCGCCCAGGGGATCGTCACCGGGGTTGAGGAAGGTGAGCACGCGCTGCTTCTGGTAGTCGTGCATGAGCACGCACCACATGAAGGCGGCCACACCCGGCACGGCCAGCAGGCAGGTGCCCAGCACATAGCGGCGCAGGCCGTGGAACAGGATCATGCCGCCCATGATGAGCAGCACCATCATGGCCGTGCCGAGGTCGGGCTGCTTGAGGATGAAGACCACGGGCACCAGGCCCACGGCCAGCACGGAAAAAAAGCTCTTCCAGCCCAGGGGCTGGCTGTCGCGGGCCAGCAGGCGCGCCACCAGGACGAGCACGGCGATCTTGACGGGTTCCGAGGGCTGGATGGTGAACAGGCCGAAGGATATCCAGCGCTTGGCGCCGTAAAAGGTGGAGCCCACGAAGGGCACCAGCATCAGCAGCACCAGGAAGAGCAGGTAGGCGGGCCAGGCCAGGTTGCGCAGCTGCCGGTAGTCGAAGAGCGTGGCCAGCAGCATGCAGCCCAGGCCGCACAGGCCCCAGACCAGCTGGCGCTGGTAGAAGCTCTCGAAGGCGAAGCCCGTCTCCACACGGGTGCCGCTGGCGGAATAGAGGTTGGCCACGCCCGTGAAGTAGAGCAGCAGCATGCAGGCCAGCAGTGCCCAGTTGATATAGCCGAGAAGGCGCTTGTCCATGGGGCGTTCCTGTTGCCGTCAGCGGCGACGGCGCTTGGGGGGATCGTTGCTGTCGTTGGTCATGCCCGGCAGGGGACCGGATGCGGGGCCCGGCATCAGGCCGGCGGGCCGGGGCGCTTCCGGGGCCCTGTAGCCGGGCGCGGCGGTATCCGGCCCGAAAAGATATTCATAGACCTTCTTGGCCACGGGGCCGGCCACGCTGGAGCCGCCGCCGCCGTGTTCCACCATGACGATGACCACATAGGTCTTGCCGTTCTTGCTGCCCCAGGTGGCGATCCAGGCGTGGTCGCGGTGCAGGTAGGCCAGCTCCGCGGTGCGCAGGCGGCGGTCGTTGGCGGTCATCTTCAGCTTGGTCACCTGGGCCGTACCGGTCTTGCCGCCCATGTCGGCATCGTGGCGGCCCACCACCCTGGCCGTACCGCCCCCGGCCGTGCGGCGCATGGCCTGGACCACGAAACGCAGGTGGTCCAGTTCGGCGGGGACGCGGCCGCGCACCTCGCGGGGGGCATCTTCCAGCAGCTGGGGCTTGAGCAGGTCGCCGCCGTTGAGCATGGCCGACACATAGACGGCCATCTGGATGGGCGTGACCAGGGTGAAGCCCTGGCCGATGGAGGTGTTGAAGGTATCGCCGCGCACCCAGACCTGCTTGCGGTAGCGCTGCTTCCAGTCGCGCGAGGGCACGAGGCCCGAACGTTCGTGGGGCAGGTCCACCCCGGTGGGCCTGCCGAAGCCGCATTGCTTGGCAAAGGCCGAGATCCTGTCGATGCCCAGGCGCTCGGCCATGATGTAATAATACACGTCACAGGAGTTGATGAGCGACTGTTCCAGCGTCTGGCTGCCGTGGCCGCCGCGCCGCCAGCAGCGGAAGATCTGGTTGCCCAGCTTGGTCTGGCCGCCGCAGAAGACCGTCTCCCTGGGGTTCACGCCGTTCTCGAGGAAGCACACGGCCATGAGCAGTTTCCAGACCGACCCGGGCGGGTAGACGCTCTGGATGACGCGGTTCTGCAGGGGGTAGCGCTTGCTGGTGCGCAGGGCCTCCCAGTCGCGGCGGGAGATGCCCGCGGCGAACAGGTTGTTGTCATAGGCCGGGGAGGTGACCAGGGCACGCAGCTTGCCGGTGTCCGGCTCCATGACCACCACGCAGCCCGCCTCGCCGGCCAGGGCGTCCCAGGCGGCCTGCTGCAGGTCGCGGTCCAGGGAGAGGGACAGCTCCTGCCCGGCGCTGGGGGCCTCGCTCAGGGTCTTGGCCAGCATGCGCCCGTGGGCGTCCACTTCCATCTGGTACAGGCCCTTGTGGCCGCGCAGGCGCTTTTCCAGTTCCAGCTCCAGACCGGCCTTGCCCACCAGGTCGCCCATGGCAAGATCGGGGTCCTTTTCCATCTCGGCGCTGTTGGCCTCGGCCACATAGCCCAGCACATGGGCGAAAAGGTCTTTTTCGGGATAATAGCGGTTGGTGCGGACCATGATCTCCAGGCCGGGCCAGTTGACCAGCTCGGCCTCGATGCGGGCCACCTGGCCGAAATCCAGCCCGGAGACCAGGGGCAGGGCCTCGAAGGGCTTGGTCTTGAAGCGGTCCTGGTGGTAGCGGTTCTGGAGCTGCTCCAGGGGCGTGTCCGTCCACTGGCTGATCTGGGCCAGGGTGGCGGGGATGTCCGGGCAGTCCTCGCGGATGATGGCCAGCCCGTAGGCCGTGCGGTTGTCGGCCAGGATCTTGCCGTGATCGTCGAAGATGCGGCCGCGCGGGGCGAAGATGCGCTCCGTGCGCAGGCGGTTCTTCTGGGCCTGCGTGGTCATCTCCGGCCCCAGGTGGAGCTGGAGATACCAGAAGCGGGTGACGAAGACGAAAAAGAAGATGCCCACCAGCACCTGCAGGAGCAGGATGCCGCTGCGCGGCGGCTGGTAGCGTTCGCTCTCCACCTGTATGGTCAGCCAGGAGCGCCAGTTCTTGCGCTTGCGGCGGGGCGTCTCCGCCAGGGGGGCGGCCGGTGCCGGAGCGGGAGGGGGGGTGATGCGCCTATTCTTCGTCATGCGAACATGCCAGGGGCCGCGTGGCCGTCAGGAGCAACCAGGCCACGGGCAGGTAAAGGGCCTGTATCAGGCTCCTGTCCAGAAATTCCTGCGGATCGAAATGCACGGCATGGAGCGGCGCGAACAGCCAGCCCAGGCCGAAGCAGGCCCCGCCCAGACAGATGGAGAGCAGCAGCACCAGGAAGAAGTTCCCCAGGCCCAGCAGCCAGCGCAGCAGGCGGTAGATCAGGCAGACCAGCGCGTACCAGACGATGGTGGCCCCGAAGGAGCTGGTGCCGATGCCTTCCTGCAGCAGGACGAAGAGCGGCAGCAGCCAGCAAAGGTTTTTGTAGTCCCTTTCCTGCAACAGGATGACCAGCCCCACCACCAGGGCATCGAGGCAGGGGACGAGGCTTTGCACGCAGATGCCCAGGGCCACGAAGCACAGCCACCAGAAGATGTTGCGCACGGCCTGCATGGGCTAGCGCTCCCTTTTGGGGGGCCGGGGCGGGCCCACGAAGTCCGGGGCGGGCTCGCTGGGGCGCAGGGGCCGGTTGATGCCGCTGGGTTCCAGCAGCAGCACTTCTTCCAGGCGGCGCACGTCCACCAGGGGCCGGGCCGTGACGGCCAGGAACTGGGTGGAGTCCGAGGGGGCCACGCTGTCCACGGTGGCCACGGGGATGCCCTTGGGATATTTGCCGTCCAGGCCGGAGGTGATGAGGATCTCCCCGGCGGTCACCGGGGCGTCGCGTTCCACGAAGCCCACCTCCAGCGGCTGTTCCAGGCCCTGGCCGCTCAGGATGCCGGCCGAACGGCTCTGCTGGGCGAACACGGCGATACGGCTGCCCGGGTCGGTGATGAGCAGCACCGTGGCGGCATGGGGGCTGGCCCGCAGCACGCGGCCCACAAGGCCCATGTTGGTGACGATGGGGGTGCCGGGACGGGCGCCCGAGGTGTAGCCGCGGTTGATGGTGATGCTGTCCTGGATGGCGTTGGGGCCCATGCGTCCGGCCAGGATGCGGGCGCCCACGGGCTTCCAGGCGCTGTCCACGGGCAGCTGCACCAGCTCGCGCAGCCGGGCCAGCTCCGCCAGATCCTCGCCGTGGGAGACGATGCGGGCCTGCAGTTCGGCCACCTGGGCGCGCAGGCGCTCGTTCTCCTCGCGCACGCCCACCAGGTCCGCATAGCGGCGCCAGGCGCCCAGGACGCTGCCCTTGACGGAATCGAAGGTGTCCAGCACCGTGCCGCTCATCTCCAGGCCCACGTTGGCGGCGATGTCGTCGAGCGTGTGCGTGCGCTGGTTCCAGGAATACATGCCCAGAAACAGTACCAGAAGGCCGCCCGCCATGAGGAGAAAGCGTCGGAACGTCACGATGGCACCCGTGAGAGCAGCAGGAAACAAAAGGACGGCCGTGCCGGAAAAAGGCGACGGGCCGTCCTGCACTGGCAAAGATTAGTCGATGCAGACGTCTTTGAGCACGTGGATGTTGTCCAGGGCCCGGCCCGTGCCCATGACGACGGTGGACAGGGGGTCGTCCACCACGGTGATGGGCAGGGAGGTCTGCTCGCGCAGCAGCTGGTCGAGGCCCTTGAGCAGCGCACCGCCGCCGGTCAGCACGATGCCGCGGTCCACGATGTCGGCGGCCAGTTCCGGGGGCGTCTGTTCCAGGGCGATGCGCACGGCCTGCACGATGCTCTCCACCTGTTCGGAAATGGCCTTGCGCACTTCCTCGGAGGTGATGATGATGTTCTGCGGGATGCCCGTCACCAGGTCGCGGCCCTTGACCTCGATCTGCTGTTCGGGATCCATGGGATAGGCCGAGGCGATTTTGATCTTGATCTCTTCCGCCGAGGCTTCGCCGATGAGCATGTTATACTTGCGTTTGACATGCGTCATGATGGCTTCGTCCATCTTGTCGCCGCCCACGCGCACGGAACGGGCATAGACGATGCCGGCCAGGGAGATGACGGCCACTTCGGTGGTGCCGCCGCCGATGTCCACCACCATGTTGGAGGTGGGTTCCTGGATGGGCAGGTCGGCGCCGATGGCGGCGGCCATGGGCTCCTCGATGAGGTAGACCTCACGCGCGCCGGCGGACTGGGCCGATTCCTTGACCGCGCGTTTTTCCACCTGCGTGATGCCGGTGGGCACACAGACCATGATGCGGGGGCGAACCAGATGGCGGGAATTGTGCACCTTGGTGATGAAGTGGCGCAGCATGGCCTCGGTCACCTCGAAGTCGGCGATGACGCCGTCCTTCATGGGACGGATGGCCTTGATGTTGCCGGGGGTCTTGCCCAGCATGCGCTTGGCGTCGGCGCCCACGGCCAGGACAACGGTATTGCCGCGCGAATCTTTCTTGACCGCCACCACGGACGGTTCACGCAGGACGATGCCCTGGCCCTTGACATAGACACAGGTATTGGCCGTGCCCAGGTCGATGGCCAGGTCATTGGAGAACATTCCCAGGAAGAAATCCACGATTTTGGACATTACGCTAGCTTGCCTCGTTCTACTGGTATGCGTATGGTGCTGCCGGTCGTGCGGAGAAGGGAGGGCGGAACCGGGGGATGTGCCGTAGGGCTCCGGGCCGGTCCCCGCGGGAACCGGGCCTTGCAGGCGGAAAGAGCACGGCAGCAGACAAAACTTGTTCGGCTAAAACGGGCTTGAAGTCAAGCTGTTGCGGACACAGTACAAATTTTTTCTCCTGTCCGCAGGCAGGAATCTTCCGGGGAAAAGGCGCGAATCATGCTGCTTTGGCATACCTTGGCCACCTATTTCCGGCGCAAATACGGCGTCCGGGTGCAAAAAATTCCACTGGATGCGGGCGCCACCTGCCCCAACCGGGACGGCACGCTCTCCGCCCGGGGCTGCGTCTTCTGCAACGACAGCGGCTCCGGTTCCGGCCTGGGCCTGCGCGGTCTCGGTCTGCGCGCCCAGTGGGACGCCTGGTACGCCAAGTACACCACCACGGACAGCGACCGCCTGTTCATGGCCTATCTGCAATCCTTTTCCAATACCTACGGCCCGGCCTCCCGCCTGGCCCGCCTGCTGGAGCGGGTGGCGGCCCTGCCCGGCTGCCGGGGCATCGCCGTGGGCACGCGGCCGGACTGTCTGGACGGGGAAAAGCTGGCCCTGCTGGCCGGTTGCGGGCTGGACGAGATCTGGCTGGAGCTGGGCCTGCAGACCTGCCGGGACGACACCCTGCGCCGCATCAACCGCGGCCACACGGCACGTCAGGCCGAAGAGGCCGTGCGCGCCGCCCTGGATGCCGGGCTGCTGGTCTGCGGGCACCTCATGGCCGGGCTGCCGGGCGAGGACGAGGACGATTTCCTCGACGGCGTGGACTGGGCCGTCTCGCTGGGCATGCAGGGCCTCAAGCTGCACAACGTCTACGTGCCGCAGGGCACGGAACTGGCCCGGCAGTGGCAGGAGGGCGGCTACCGTCCCCTGGCCCGGGACGAATATGTGGACATGCTGTGCGCCGCCCTGCCGCGCATCCCCTCCACCGTGGTCATGCAGCGCATCCAGGCCGACCCCGCGCCGGGCGAGCTGCTGGCGCCCGCCTGGGCCCTGGAGAAACGCGGCATCATCACCGACCTGCGCCGCGCCCTGGCCGCCCGCGGCCTCTGGCAGGGCTGCCGCGCCGACGTGCCCGACGCCCGGCCGGAGTGGTTCGGCGGGTAGGGGATGGAAAGGATGGAAGAGTGTTTTTGAGGGGGGCGGGGAAACTTTTCCTGGCGGAAAAAAGGTTCCCCGCCCCCCTCAAACTCCCCCCGCCCTTTCAAAAACCGCGCATAGGGTCGATGGCAGGGAGGAGAGGAGTCTGAAGGCCATCCTCTGGATGGAGGTCACCGGGAAGAGAAAGCGGACAGGCCATGCGGGACGTGCGGGCAGCTCGCAGGCCGACGGACAACGGACCGTGCCCTTCCTTGCGAACGGGCGGGCTTTCTGGCATACTCTCGGCCTGCGGATTCCTGTGCGCGGGGCATCTGTTCCCCAAGGAGTGTGACATGCAGCCAGAGCTTCTTCTTTTCGACATCGGCAATACCTGCATCAAGGTCGGTCTGGCCGACTCCCGGGGAGTGACGACCTCCTACAATCTGCGCACGGATCCCGCCCAGACTTCCGACAGTCTGGGCCTGACCCTGCTGGAGCTGCTGCGCCATGCCGGCGCCGAGCCCCGTTTCACGGCCTGCGTGGCCTCGTCGGTGGTGCCGGGTTTCGATCCCCTGCTGCGCGAGGCCGTCCAGCGCTATCTGGGCTGCCCCCTGTGGATGGTGCCGCAGGACATGCCCATCCCCCTGCAGAACCATTACGAGCGCCCGCAGGAAGTGGGCGCCGACCGTCTGGTGGGCGCCTATGAGGCGCGCCGTCTGCATCCCGGCCCGGAATCCCTCATCGTGGTGGATTTCGGCACGGCCGTCACCTTTGACTGCATCAGCGGCAATGCCTACCTTGGCGGCCTGATCTTTCCCGGCCCGCGCACGGCCATCTCGGCCCTGGCGCGCGAAACGGCCCAGCTGCCCCGCGTCAACCTGGACGTGGACGCCCTGGAGCCCGCGCCCGGCCGCAGCACGTCGGTGAGCATCCAGCACGGTCTGGTCTTCGGTTTCGCCTGCATGGTGGAAGGCCTGACGCAGCGCCTGAAAAAGGGCCTGCCCGGCGCCTGCCTGGTGCTGGCCACGGGCGGCTTTGCCCCGTCCATCGCGCGCATCAGCCCCGACGTCTTCGATGCCGTGCTGCCCTCGCTCCTGCTGGAGGGCCTGCGCCGCCTGTATTACGAGCGCCACCCCTACTGAGTGCCGTACCGGCCGTGCCGCCCCGTGCGGCGGTGCTCCCGGGCCTCCCGTCCTGTGCGGGGCCCGGCATCCCCTTTTCCGGGACAGATTTTTGCGGCAGGGCTTCCCTGCCGCCGGACAATGGCCCGCCATCGCCCGTGGGGGCGCAGCGGAGAAAACGACTCTTTCGCGCGGCGGAAGAATCAACCTTCAAAGGAGCGATTATGAGCAGCAGCATTGCGTCTGTGTATGCCCGCGAGATCCTGGACTCGCGCGGCAATCCGACCGTGGAAGTGGAAGTTTCTCTGGAGTCCGGCCACAGCGGCCGCGCCGCCGTGCCTTCCGGCGCCTCCACCGGCAGCCGTGAGGCCCTGGAACTGCGTGACGGCGGCAAGCGTTACGGCGGCAAGGGCGTGACCAAGGCCGTGGAGAACGTCAACAGCGAGATCGCCGACGCCCTGCTGGGCCTGGACGCCCTGCAGCAGGTACAGCTGGACAATACCCTCATCGACCTGGACGGCACCGACAACAAGAGCCGTCTGGGCGCCAACGCCATGCTGGGCGTGTCCATGGCCTGCGCCCGTGCCGCCAGCGAATACCTGGGCCTGCCCCTGTACAAGTATCTGGGCGGCGTCAACGCCAAGGTGCTGCCCGCGCCCATGATGAACATCATCAACGGCGGTGCCCACGCCCCCAACAACCTGGACATCCAGGAATTCATGATCATGCCCCTGCGCGCCCAGAGCTTCCGTGATGCCCTGCGCATGGGGGCCGAGATCTTCCATGTGCTGAAGAAGCTGCTGGAAAAGGACGGCCACGTGACCAGCGTGGGCGACGAAGGCGGCTTTGCCCCCAACCTGAAGAACCACGACGAGGCCTTCAGCTACATCGTCAAGGCCATCGAGGAAGCCGGCTACATCCCCGGCAGCGAAGTGGCCCTGGCCATCGACGCCGCGGCGTCCGAATTCTATCAGGACGGCAAGTATGTGCTGAAGGGCGAGGACAAGACCTTCAACAATGCCGAGATGGCCCAGTGGCTGGCCGAGTTCACCAGCAAGTATCCCCTGATCTCCATCGAAGACGGCATGGCCGAAAGCGACTGGGACGGCTGGGGCATGCTGACCGCCAGCCTGGGCGAGCGCACCCAGTTGGTGGGCGATGACGTGTTCGTGACCAATCCCTCCATCCTGGCCGAAGGCATCGCCGAGGGCGTGGCCAACTCCATCCTCATCAAGCTGAACCAGATCGGCACCGTGACCGAGACCCTGGACACCATCGAGATGGCCAAGGAAGCCGCCTACACCACGGTGGTCTCCCACCGTTCCGGCGAGACCGAGGACAGCTTCATCGCCGACCTGGCCGTGGGCGTCAACGCCGGCCAGATCAAGACCGGTTCCCTGTGCCGCTCCGAGCGCATGGCCAAGTACAACCAGCTGCTGCGCATCGAAGAAGAGCTGGGCGACGGCGCCGAATTCTTCGGGCCCATGCTGGCGGAATACTACGCCCTGGACGAAAGCGAAGACTAGTCCCGCGGACGCAGGCCCGGCCTGCCGTCATCCGCGATACCCGGGGGGCCGCACGGCCCCCTTTTTTATGCGGCAGGGAAAGCTTGCCGCAAAAAGCGCCGCCTCCATCAAGGGAAGGCGGCGCTTTGCATTTGGGGAAGACAGGTCAGGCGGGGCCCTTCCTCACCGGGAAGGGGCCCCTTGGAGCATAGGGTTATTTCCGTTCCAGCTCGTGGGCGTCCACGTAGGCGTCGAAGGCGTCCAGGTTCATGGGCGGCGAAAAGAGGTAGCCCTGCCCGTACTTGCAGTGCGAGACCAGGAGCTTTTGCAGCTGGTCTTCGGTCTCCACACCCTCGCAGAGGATCTCGATGCCGAGGCGGCGGGCCATGTCCACGAGCGAGGAAATGATGATCCAGACCGAGCGCTGCTTTTCCTGTCCGGGGGCCAGGAAGGCCCGGTCCAGCTTGATGGTGTCGAAGCCGAAGGAATGCAGCATGGCCAGGGAGGAATAGCCCTTGCCGAAGTCGTCGAGGCTCAGGCCTATGCCGGCCCGGCGCAGGGCCTCAAGGGTGCGGATGAAGGCTTCTTCATCCAGCCAGGCCATGCTCTCGGTGACCTCCACATGCAGCAGGCGGGCGGGCACGTTATGGCGCTCCGCGATGCCGAGGACGGTCTTGACGTAATTGTCCTGGAAGAACAGTGCCTTGGACTGGTTGATGCTGATGGGGGGCACCTTTTTGCCTTCGTCCAGGCGGCGGCGTATCCAGGCGCAGACCGTGTCCAGGACAAAGAGGTCCAGTTCGCGGATGAAGCCGTTCTGCTCGAAAAGAGGGATGAACTCGTCGGGATAGACCATCTTCCCGTCCGGTATCTGCCAGCGGATGAGGGCCTCGGCCCCGTGCAGGCGCCTGTCCGCCAGGCAGACCTGGGGCTGCATGAAGACCGTGAATTCGCCCTGCTCCAGGGCCTTGACCATGCGGTTCTCGATATCGTTGGCCTTGAGCTGCCGTGCCCCGATGAGTTCATTGTAGATCAGGAACTGCGAGCGGTAGCCGCCGGAGGCGATGCTGGCTTCCGCCGTTTCGGCATAGAGCAGATAGCGGGAGACGAAGCGCTCGGATTCGTTGACATCCTGCCCGCCGCCCGGCTCGCCTTCTTCGGCTTCGGCATCGTTGCGGATGACATAGACGCCGCAGGAAAAGCTCACCGGGCGCTGGTACAGCCTGCGGGCCATGTCCGCGATGCTGAACAGCTCTTCCATGCGCTGGGTGAAGGCCGCATCGTCCGGGCATCGCCAGAGCAGCAGGTACTGCCCCGAGCCGCTGTAGGCGGCCAGCTCCCCCTGGCGGCTGCGCAGGGCGAACTCGCGGTTGCAGAGGCGGATCAGGCTGTCCCCGGTGCGCAGGCCGCAGGCCCGGTTGATGAGCTTGAGCTTGCGGATGTTGACCGTGCACAGGTAGTGGCGGCGTTTGTCCTTTTGCAGGATCTTGGCGGCATCCATGAGGAAACGGCCGCGGTTGGGGCCCAGCGTCACGGGGGCGGTGAGGGCCGCCGCGCGGAGCTCGGCCAGGCGCCGCCTGTTGTGGCGCATGACGAGGAGCACGATCAGGACCAGCAGCAGGCCGAGACCGCAGAGCGCCTCCACGAAGTTCCGGCGCAGGAAGCGGTGGATGATGTCCGACAGGGAATCCGGCGCCGCGGACAGGAGCAGGGCGTCCATGGTGGCCGTGGTGGTGGAGGTGATGACCTTGTCCAGCACGGAGGTCACGAAGGGCGACGCGTGGGGCGAGATGCCCAGGGACATGGGATACATGGCCCGGGTGGGGAGCAGCAGCCCGTCCTCGGGCGGGTCGTCCTGGAGGGGCGCGGCGGGGTAGGGCCAGAGGTAGACGTCCAGCTCCCCTTTTTCAAAGGCCTTGCGGCAGGCTTCGATATCAGGGAAGATCCTGGGGATGTCTTCAGGATAGGTGCTCTTGTAGGCCAGCATCACGCTGCGCATCTCACTGGTGAAACCCACGGTGCAGCCCTGGCCGGGGAGCTTTTTGCTCTGGAACCGCCCCACGACGGTGATGGGAGCGTTGTAATACGTCTTGCCCGAAGCAATGCCCTGGCTGCGCAGGAAGGACAGCTTGGGGTAGACGTCGGGCATGATGTCCGCCGTCCCCTCGGCCAGCGCCTGGAGGCAGGCATCATAGGAGGGCTGGGGCAGGTATTCGAAACGGATGCCGCTCTGGCGTTCCAGCATATTCAGGAACGCAAAAAGGAAGTTGCCCCCGTGTTCGGGGTCCATCATGTCCTGCCTGCGGCTGTAGGCCACGCGGATGGCGGGACTGGTGGCCAGCCAGCGGCATTCGGAACGGGTGAAGACCACGGGCACGTCCGAGGCGATGTTGAGGTAGCTGTCATAGAGGCGGGCCAGATAGCTGGGATGGTTCAGCAGGATCTGGCGCATGGCCTCGTTGAGCGGGTCCATGATCGCACTGTTGTTCCTGCGGGTGACGAAGAAGAAGGGATCGGTGGAGATGGTGGCCACCACCTTGGTGCCCTTGCCCTGGAGGACGCCGTCCACATAGCCGTCGATACGGCCGTCGGCCAGGGCCTGGACCATCTCGCTGCTTTCTTCGAAGAACAGGGATTCGAAAGAAAAACCGTTCTGGGCGGCAAAGTGCCGCATCACCTCGTACTGGAGGGAATCGGCAAAAAAGCCGATGCGCATGCCGTTGAAGGCTTCCAGGTCCATGTAATGCATGTCGCTCGTGCTGGCGACATGCAGGCAGGTGTTCTCGTATCCGGCGCGCAGCTTGGAAAAATCGAAGAGCCTGGCACGCTCGGGGGTGTAGCTGATGCCGCAGGAAAGGTCGATGCTGCCGTCGTCCAGGCGCTGGGCCAGTTCGTCGAAGCGGATCTTGACCCATTCGTATTCCCAGCCCGTATAGCGGGAGACGGCCGTGAGCAGGGCCACGGCGTAGCCGGAAAGCTGCTCGCCCTCGCCCTCGAAGACGCCGTGCTGGTCGAAATAGCCGACACGGACGATCTTCGGAGACCGGTAATTGGCGGCGATGTCTTCAGGAGAGAAAAAATGGAAGGTCGTCCTGTTCAGGGGCAGGTTTTTTTCCGTCACGGGGGGCGCCTGCCCGGACGCGACGGGAAAAGCGGCCTGCGGGCCGAGCAGGAGCAGGCAGAGCAGGGAGAGCAGCAGAGTTCGGAGCATGGTACGTTCTCACAGCATGCCGCGGCACCGGGCATGGCGTTCGAGGGAAGACAGCCGGGCTGGGTTCCTCCCGAGCAGGCAATGTACAACGTATCCCGCATCAAGCGCAAGACGGCCGGGGGGCCGCACGAGACGGGGCAGACGGCCCCGGCAGCGGGGCGGGGAAGCCGAGGGCACCGGCGGAGGCGGACTTGAGCTTGATGCGCTCCCGGAGTATACTTCTTCTCTTCCACGCGCCGCCCCGGCGTCAACGTCAGCCACGAGGTCGCCATGATCCTTATTGATGGAAAGCAGACTGCCCGCGATATCCGCGCGGAACTCAAGGCCCAGGTGGAGGCCGCCGTGTCGGCCGGCCGCCGTGCCCCCGGCCTGGCCGTGATCCTGGTGGGAGAAGATCCCGCTTCGCAGGTCTATGTGCGCAACAAGGAGCGTGCCTGCGCCGAGGCGGGCATCCTCTCCTTCCCCTACCGCCTGCCCGCCGATACCACGCAGGACGCCCTGCTGGCCCTCATCGCCGAGCTCAACGGCCGTGACGACGTGGACGGCATCCTGTTGCAGCTGCCCCTGCCCGGACAGCTTTCCGCTTCCGCCTGCCTGCTGGCCATCGATCCGGCCAAGGACGTGGACGGCTTCCATCCCGAGAACGTGGGGCGCCTTTCCCTCAACCTGCCCGGCATGGTCTCGTGCACGCCGGCGGGCGTCATCGAGCTTTTGCGCCGCTACAACCTGCCCACCCGCGGCAAAAAGGCCGTGGTGCTGGGCCGTTCGGACATCGTGGGCAAGCCCCTGGCCCTGCTGCTGGCCCGTCCCGGTGAATTCGGCGACGCCACGGTGACCCTGTGCCATTCCCGCACGCCCGATCTGGCGGCGGAGTGCCGCAGCGCGGACTTCCTCTTCCTGGCCATCGGCCGCCCGCGCCTGATCACGGGCGACATGGTGCGCGAGGGCGCGGTGATCATCGACGTGGGCATCAACCGCACGGACGAGGGCCTGTGCGGCGACGCGGACTTCGAGTCCGTGAGCAGGAAGGCCGCGGCCATCACGCCCGTGCCCGGCGGCGTGGGCCCCATGACCATCGCCATGCTGCTGAAGAACACCGTCCAGGCCTGGGAAAGCCGTGCGTAACGGCCCGTCCGTGGCCTGAGCCCATCTTTGCCGGGGAAGGAGCGCACACCGCGTCCTTCCCCTTTTTCGTCATGTCCGGCTGTCCGGGACAGGGCGCCGGGCCCGTGTCGCCTGCCGTCGTCCCCGCGGCCCCCGGTGACGGGCCGCCTGCGCGGCTCCCCCCGTCCGTCCGCTGCCCTGCCCCGTTGGCAGGCCGTCGTGCCGTGCCGCCGTGCCGCAGGGCGGGACATGCTGGCCGGGCCGCGCCAGTGCGGCGCCGCGGGCCGTGCTGTGCCCGCACACCTCATCCCCCGGCAGGCGGCACGGCGGGGAAGGAACGAAGGAGACGCATCATGCGCATGCTGCTGGCCCTGCTGCTGGGCCTGTATCTGGCCTGGCCTGCCCGGGCGGCCGACAGCGGGCCTGTCCTGCTTTTGCCGGGGCTGCCCGCCCCGGCGGCGGAGGCGGCACCGGGCCCCCGGTGCGCTGATTTTCTGGACGAGGCGGGCCTCAGGCCGGAAGGGCTGGAATATCTGTTTTGCCGTCCCGCCACGGATCCGCGCACGGGGCGCCGGACGCTCACGGCCCGGTACCGCGTGCCGGGGCCGCAGGCCGCTGCGGTGGAAGCGGCCCTGCGCGGACGCACCGGCATGGCCGCCCTGGAACGTCAGGCGGGCATCTGGCAGCTGCCGGAGGGAGGGGAAGGGCGGTTCGTCCTGCGGCGGAGCGCAGGGGAGGCCCGTCCCGTCGGGACGCTGCCGGAGGGTCTTTCCGGGGGCGGTGATGCCGGGGGCGGGGCGGCCGTCCCGTCCGTTGCCAGGGGCCCTGACCCTGCGGCGGCGAAAGGGGCCGCTGATGGCGCAGGCACCGCCGCTGTGGACGGTCCCGCTGCCGGGCCGGATGCCTCCCGTGAGGAGGGGCCGGATGCGCCCCTTGCGGAGGGTTCTCCCGCTGCCGGGCCGTCCTGCACGGTGAGCATGGGCGAAGTGCCGCAAGCGGGGGTATGGGCACCGCAGCGGGACGACTGGGGAAAGGTGCCCTGGTTCGCGGTGACGGTGCGTCTGCCGCTGTCCCGCTGAAAGGGCGCGTCCTGCCGGGCCCAGGCCCTTGCGCGTTCCCGGCACCGTGGGCAGGGGCCGCGTGCCGCGCCGGGAATGTCCCGGCAGGACACCGGGCGGCATGGCGCGGCAGGCCGGGAGGGAAGGCCGCAGCGTGCCGGGGCAGGGCATCCGGCCCACGAAGCGCCGTGGGCTGTCCGGGCGCTGTCATGGCGGGAACGGCCGTCCGCGGGATCGCCCTCCGGGCCATCGTGCCGGGAGGCGGGGCCGTTGCCGTCATTTCTGGCGGGGCGGCATCTCCGTTTTGATGTGGCGCAGGAGCCGGCGTTGCTGGGGGGACCAGAGCAGGGGCTTCAGCCTGCGCGTCCAGGGCGAGGAGAGGCGGGCGAACATGCCCACCAGGACGGCCGAGAGCACGGTGCCTTCGCGCAGGCCCACGATGCTGCCCAGCACGGCAAGGCCGAGGAGGAGCGAGGCCAGGACCAGCGAGCAGTCGAACAGGACCTTGATGTTGCCGAAATTTTTGCGGGACAGCGTCGAGATGACGATGACCAGGCCTTCACCGGGGATGACGGTGGCGTTGCTCATGATCTCCAGGCTGATGCCCGCGCCCAGCACGGCGCTGCCCACGACACACATGACGATCTGCCAGACATAGACGTCCGTGACCAGCGCACCGGTGAGGTGCATCCAGATGTCGATGAACACACTGAAGATGAGCACGGCCGGGATCTGCAAAAGCTCCGCGATGCCCAGCCTGCGCCGCAGCAGGATGCGCTGGAGCAGCAGGAAGATCAGGTTGCAGGCAAAAGTCGTGGTGCCCAGCGTGAGGCCGAAGATGGCCGCCAGCGTGTAGGGCAGGGTCGTGATGGGCGTCGTGCCGAGATTGGCGTGGGTGATCAGGGCGATGCCCAGGGCGTTGACAAAAAGCGAGACGGAAAGACAGGTATAGCGTTTGACGACATCCGACGTTTTCATGGTGGCCCCCTTGCACGCGGCATGCCCGGGCTCCATGCCTGTCCATTGGCGGCAGCAGCCTGCCGGGGAGCTGCGTATACAAGGCAGAGTAATCATTGTGGAAGAGACTGCAAGCCCCTTTCATCCGGTCGGCCGCGAGCCGTGTCGGTTGTCTCTGGGCTCCTGGTAGCGTAGAAAACAAAGAGAGTATGGCAGCGGCATGCCGCGAAAAAAAGACAGGCAGGGGCGGGCAAAAGACCTATAGGCGGGGCCCGTCCGCCGCGCACTCCTGCCTGGAACCAAGGAAGCAACGATTATGGATATTGACGGACGCAGTTTGGTCAATGCGCGCCGCCTGTTTGAAAGCGGTGATATCGACACCATGGAAGTGGGCACCACTAGGGGCTTGCAGCAGATCCATGCCTATCTTTTTGGCGGGCTGTATGATTTTGCCGGCCAGATACGAAAAGTGAATATCTCCAAAGGCAATTTCCGTTTCGCCAACTGCCTGTATCTCAAGGAGGCCCTAGCCGCCATTGAGAAGATGCCGGAGACGGACTTCGCCGCCATCATTGCCAAGTATGTAGAAATGAACATTGCCCACCCCTTTTTGGAAGGCAACGGCCGCGCCGCGCGCATCTGGTTGGACATGCTGTTGAAGAAACATCTGCGCAAGGTGGTGGACTGGAGCAAGGTGGACAAGACCGCCTACCTCCAAGCCATGGAACGCAGTCCGGTCAACGATCTGGAACTGCGCGTCCTTTTGGAGCCCAACCTTACTGCTGCCGTGGACGACCGTGACGTCATCTTTAAGGGCATCGAGCAGTCTTATTTTTATGAAGGCTACAGGAAAAATTGAGGAGGCTGCACGGAGAGGTCTATATGGAGTAAGGGCTTCAGTGGAGAGCATCATATGTTACCTCAAATAGTTATAGTATTATTTGTTCTTATCTGTATTTTAATTATAAAAATAAAAGAATTTATTGAAAACAGTAGTGATATTATTTTGATTGTTTTATGTGCTATACATTAGCTATCTGGCTAATTTTACAATATAAATTTATTTACAGTAAATATAAAAAATAAAATTAAAAATAAACACCGTGTTTTAATTAATATATTTAATGCTATCTTATTGAAGAAAACAAAAGAAGAGATTATTTACAAAAGAGTATTACGGGATAATCGCTGTATTTTAATTTATATATTTAATATTATTCTGCAGAAAAAACTGAAATAGACAAAAAACATCTATTGAAAATTTACAAAATAGAGTTAAGGGGCATATTGTAAATATTTACCTTTACTAGAAAAACATGGATATAATGCTAAAATTGATATGAATGAGGCAAAAAAATTTTAAAACAAAGAGGACTTGATTAATTTATTTATATAAACGAGGCCGAGGTGCTAGAAACCTTTTTTGTCGGCTTCGCACACCGTACCACCAGCCGAAGCGTTTCCCACGCTCAAACAGTCCGCCACAGGCAAGGCTGGGCAGCCTGTTTACGTGCCCCCCTGGAAACGGCTGTTTCGGCACGCCGGTATACACAATGGTATACATCTTTGCCGGGGAGCCATTTTTCAGGCACGAAAAAAGCCGGTAAGCTACATGCTGTAACCTACCGGCTTTGCTGCCTTAGTGGCGGAGAGGGAGGGATTTGAACCCTCGATACAGGTTTAAGCCCGTATACTCGCTTAGCAGGCGAGCTCCTTCGGCCGACTCGGACACCTCTCCGCTCGGGGAAGACATCGTCATTCCCGCGTGAGGCTGTACATTAGTCGTGAAGGGACCGCCTGTCAAGGGCAAATCCGGCAAAGGGACAAAAAAATCTCTGCCTTTGCCGGGAAGTCCCGGCGGGCAGCGTTGACCCCCGTACCGGCTTGGCGTATCCTGCTGCGTTCAATATCTTACGGAGGAACAACGCCATGAGCGAAAACAAGACCGAGACCGTGGCCGCTGCCGCGGAAAGCAACGACAATCCCAAAGCCGGTGTGGACTTCATCCGCGCCCGCATCATGGACGACAACGCGTCGGGTCGTTTCGGGGGTCAGGTGCACACGCGCTTTCCTCCGGAACCCAACGGCTACCTGCATCTGGGGCATGCCAAGTCCATCTGCCTGAACTTCGGCGTGGCGCGCGAGTTCGGCGGCATGTGCAACCTGCGCTTCGACGACACCAACCCCGTCAAGGAAGACACCGAATATGTGGATTCCATCCGCGAGGACGTGAAGTGGCTGGGCGGCGAATGGGGGGACCGTGAATTCTACGCCTCCAACTATTTCGACAAGCTTTACGAATACGCCGAGCAGCTCATCCTCAAGGGCAAGGCCTATGTGGACGACCTGAGCGCCGACGAGATCCGCGAGTACCGCGGCACCCTGACCCGCCCCGGCAAGGAAAGCCCCTGCCGCGACCGCAGCGTGGAAGAGAACCTGGACCTGTTCCGCCGCATGCGCGCCGGGGAATTCGCCGACGGCGAGCATGTGCTGCGCGCCAAGATCGACATGGCCTCGCCCAATCTGGTCATGCGCGACCCCACCCTGTACCGCATCCGCCATGCCGAGCACCATCGCACGGGCAACAAGTGGTGCATCTATCCCATGTACGACTTCACGCACTGCCTGTCCGACTCGCTGGAAGGCATCACCCACTCCATCTGCACGCTGGAGTTCGAGAACAACCGCGAGCTCTATGACTGGGTGCTGGACGCGCTGGAGGTCTACCATCCCCAGCAGATCGAATTCGCGCGCCTCAACCTCACCCACACGGTACTGTCCAAGCGCAAGCTCATCCAGCTGGTGAAGGAAGGCTACGTCAAGGGCTGGGACGACCCGCGCATGCCCACCCTGAGCGGCCTGCGCCGCCGCGGCGTGCCGCCGGAGGCCCTGCGCGAGTTCTGCAGCCGCATCGGCATCGCCCGCTCCGACTCCATGGTGGATTACGCGGTGCTGGAATTCTGCATTCGCGAATACCTCAACGCCCACACCCCGCGCGCCATGGCCGTGCTGGACCCCGTGAAGGTGGTCATCGAAAACTACCCCGAAGACCAGGTGGAAGAGTTCGAGATGCCCTGGCATCCCGAAGATGCCGCCTACGGCAGCCGCACCGTGCCCTTCTCGCGTGAGCTGTGGATCGAGCGCGACGACTTCCGCCAGGAGCCGCCCAAAAAGTACCACCGTCTGGCGCCCGGCGCGGAAGTGCGCCTGCGGTACGCCTATTTCATCACCTGCCGCGAGGCCGTGTACGACGATGCCGGCAATCTGGTGGAACTGCGCTGCACCTACGATCCCGCGAGCCGCGGCGGCCAGAGCCCCGACGGCCGCAAGGTCAAGGGCACCATCCACTGGGTCTCCGCCCGCCATGCCGTGCCCGCCACCGTGCGCCTGTACGAGCACCTGTTCTCGGCCGAGAACCCCAACGCCATGTCCGAAGGCCAGACCTTCCTGGATGCCATCAATCCCGATTCCCTGCGCGAAGTGACCGCCATGCTGGAACCGGCCCTGGCCTCTCAGGAAGTGGGCGCCAAAGTGCAGTTCGAGCGCGTGGGCTACTTCTGCAAGGACAAGGACAGCACCGGCGAGCGCCCGGTCTTCAACCGTACCGTGGGCCTGCGTGACTCCTGGGCCAGGCAGGAGAAGAAGAACGCCTAGCCCGGCGGGGGACGGCAGGGCGTCCGGCCCCGGCGGCCGTCCCCCCGGTGAGGGGAGCACGGCCGTGCCATGCGGCAGGGCTGTGGCCCGGAACGGCCGTAAAAACGGATTTGTACAAAATAAACCTTGACTTCGTGTGGGGATTTGTATATCTGAAACGTCTCAACGGGTCGTTAACTCAGTAGGTAGAGTATCTGCCTTTTAAGCAGAGAGTCGCAGGTTCGAACCCCGCACGACCCACCATGACAGATAAGCCCCTGATGCAAGCGCGTCAGGGGCTTTTTCCTGTTTTTTCCCCTGGTTCCCGGTTGCCAAAAGGCCGGGACCCTCCTAAGCATGGAGTGCGCGGGCCGCAGCGGGGGGCTGTGGACGCGGGCAGGGGAGCGCGGCGCGGGAAGTTCCCGCAGGCAATCCCCCTGATGGGAGAATGCCGTGCCGCACGAAAGACGGCCCGCACGGCATGCCGCGCCCTGCGGGGCGGGCAGCGCCATAGGACATGGCATCCCCCGGCGGACGGGACTCTTTCCTGCGGGCGGGACGCTCCGCCCGCCATCCGCCATGCGCGTTTCCCGCTGTCTGCGGACGGGCCGGAGCGGCAACGGCGTTTCGATTTCATGTACTGATGGGGCGGCCTCCGGCCGCAGGAGGGGCGTATGCCCGGGATGACAGAGATCTGTGTGTTCCTCGCCTGGATCGCAGGCGGTTTCGTGTCCGGCGTCAGCGGCATCGGTGGCGCCATGGTGGCCTTCCCCTTTCTGGTCATGCTCCTGCCGGTGCATGAGGTCATCGCCCTGACCTGCATCGTCAACATGGTCATGGACCTCTGTCTGGCCGGCCTGCATTTCCGCTTCTGCCGCGTCAGCGCCCTGTGGCCCATGCTGCTGGCCTCGGTGCCCGGCTCCTTTGCCGGGCTCTATATCCTCCAGGTCTGTTCCGGCCCCGTGCTGCAGGGCGCCGTGGGCCTGCTCCTGCTCTATTACGTCTACTGGCAGAAGACCTTCCGCGCCCGCGGCAGCATCGCCCATCCCCGGGCCCTGGGTGCCGTGGCCGGTTTCGGCTCCGGCCTGCTGGGCACGGCCATCGCCTTCGACGGTCCGCCCGTGGGCGCCTACGGCCTGTGCATGGGCTGGGAACCACGCGTGCTGCTGGGCACGCTGGGCGTCTTCTTCGTGCTGCGCGCCACCGTGACCCTGGCGCTGCAGGGCATGGCCGGTTTCTACACGCCCACGGTGCTCACCTGCGCCATGTACGGCGCGCCCGGCGTCATCCTGGGCACCTGTATCGCCTTCCCCGTGGTCAAGCACATCTCGCAGCAGGCCTTCCGCAAGGTGCTGCTCTGCGTCATCGCCGTGGCTGGTGTGGTCTGCCTGGTGCGGGCGCTGGGATAGGCGCGCCTGCGCGGGCAAGGCAGGGCTGTCGCCCCGGCTGCTCACTACTGGAGAAAGTCTTCCAGCGTTTTGCCTTGCAGTCCGTGCCGTCTGATATATTCCTCGTAGTCTTCGCCAAAGGCTTCCGGCGAGAAGAAGAGAACGTGTTCCGGTTTGAGCGGTGGGTGGCTTTCATTCAATAATGAATAGCGAGAAAAAAGATGCAATTCGTTGATGATTTTGATTTTTCTATCATCTCGAATGGCGTCGTAAAAAAGGAGTGTATATTCGCTATTTGTTAAGAGAAGGTTTAATATTGATATGTATTTAAACATATCCTTTTTATTTTTTATAAAAGCATCATGGGTATAAATAAAATATATTATCTCATAATATTCAAGCAAAAATCTTTTTGAAGCTGTCTCAAATTTTATATATACTGCATCTAGAAAGTTTTCTATTAGTTTTTTATTGCTGAGTGAGAATTTACTTATAGATTTATATATGGATGTGGTATCTATTTTATTTGTAGTTGATTTGAAATTTGTTAAAAGATGGAAAAAGCTGTTCTCAAAACGCTGGAGCTGGGCGGTGCGGTTCTGGATCTCCAGTTCACGTTTCTGGCCTTCCAGTTCGATGCGCTGGGCGCGCAGTTCCTTGCGTTGCTCCTGCAATTCCGCACGCTGCAAGAGCACGGTCACGATGACACCCACGAATGCCAATGCGGTAAAGAAACTGCCGAAAGCCGTATAGACTGACTCCTTGAGTCCCCAGATAAGCATGCAAGCAATAAAAGCGGCGGTGATTATGGCCGTCAGCCACCAGAAAAGCCGCATGGGATGTTTTTCAAAACGTCGCCACTGCCGTTTTATGATGATGCGAGACCGGCGGCACCAGCGGGATGTGCATGCATTATTCATGGCATATCCTTATCGGGGATGAAATTTGCGGAGAGCTCCGCTATTGCTAGCAGCAAACGCCGGAATTCGAAAGGCCCGTATCCCTTCGCCTCACTCCGCATTGCGGCCCGCCGTCAAAGCGGCTATCCTGCGAAAAGATGCGAAGAGCATCCTTTCCGCACTCCAGCAGTGAGGCCGCGTCATGAATCCCGTCACCCACATCCTTGCCCGCGCCGTGGTCCCCGAGCATTCCGCGCCCTTCATGCAGGCCGTTTCCGGGGGCCGGGTGCTGCTGGTGGATCACTTCGTCTTCTATGCCGCCGAAGACTGGCTCATGGCCATCGCCTACCCCTTGCGGGACGGCGGCGAGTACAGCCACCAGCGTTTCGAGGCCGCCTTGTCCGGGGCCCTGCGCGAGACCGGGGCCACGGCCTGCTTTGCCGTGGGGCCCGATCTGCCGCCGCGTCTGGCGGGCAACGTGCTGGAGCGGGACGAGTTCTACACCCTTCCGGCCGATGCGCCCGTGCCGCCGCGCCTGCGCTCGCCCGTGCGCAAGGCCCGGGAACGTCTGCGCATCGACGAGACGCGCGAGTTCGGTCCGCAGCACCGCCGCCTGTGGGCCGAGTTCATGGGCCGGGCCGTGCTGCGGGCCAACGTGCGCGAACTCTTTGCCCGCACGCCGCAGATGCTGGCCGCCGAAGGGGCCGATGTGCGCCTGCTCAACGCCTGGGACGGCGACCGTCTGGTGGCCTGTCTGGTGCTGGATTACAGCACGCCCGCCTTCGTCAGCTATATCGTGGGCGCCCGTGCGCGCAGCCATCCCGTGCCCCACGCCGGGGACGCGCTCTTTGCCGTCATGCTGGAGAAGGCCCGCGCGGCGGGCTGTGACTTCGTCCAGCTGGGCCTGGGCGTCAATGAGGGCATCACCCGCTTCAAGCGCAAGTGGGGCGGGGCGCCGCAGCTTTCCTACGTCATGGCCCAGTGGCAGGAGCGGCCGCGCGCCGACGTGCATAAGGTGGTGCTGGACGAGCTCATGCAGGCCCTGGTGGAGCGCAGCGACGAGGGCCTTTCCAAACGCCAGATACTGGACAGGCTGCCCGACCAGCGCCCCTTTGCCATGCTCTGGGAGCTGGAGAAGCAGGGCCGCCGCTCCTGGATCTGCGGCACGGCGCATTTTTTCTGCTATTCCTTTGCCGACTCGTTCCGCCGCCTGTTCCGCCAGGTGGACACCGTCATCTTTGAAGGCCCGCTGGATGCCGAGAGCCTGGCGCAGGTGGAGGCCTGCGGCAAATCTCCCGATGCCGGGGCCGTGCCGCTGGACAGCCTGATGACCGAGGCCGAGATCCGGCGGCTGGAGCGCGTGGTCTGCGGCGTGCGCGGGCCGGTGGCGCGCTTTCTGAACATGGAATGGGAGGACGCGCCGGACGTGCGGGAGCGCCTGCATGCCACCCGGCACTGGTACGCCTTCTTCTCCCTCTGGACGGCCTTCCTGGAGCGGCAGGGCTGGCGCGATTCCGTGGATCTGGAGGCCTGGCATCTGGCCCGCGACATGGGCAAGACCGTGCTGGGCATGGAGAGCATGGAAGAGCAGCTGCACTCCCTGGAAGTGGTGCCCGTGCCGCGCGTGCTGGACTTCTTCCGCCACTGCGGCCAGTGGCGCTCCTATATGAAGCGCAATATCTACCACTATCTGCGTGGCGAGCTGGAACCCATGATGGGCACCAGCACGGAATTCCCCACGCGCACGCAGCAGGTCATCGACTTCCGTGACCAGCGCTTCCGCGAACGCATGCGGCCCTTCATCGAAAAGGGCGGGGCCGCCGTCTTCGTGGGCGCGGCCCACATGCTGCGCCTGCGCCGCATGCTCACCGAGGACGGCTTCACGGTGCGGCAGGTGCGGCCCACCTGGGTCCACAGGATGCGCGCCCGCCTGCGCGGCGAGGACGATCTTTACCGCATCCCCGCTGACGGGGAGCGCTGACAGCCGGGGGCGCCCCGCCGGCCCGTGCTCCGTCGAGGGCAGGTCGTGGCCCGGGTGCTCCGCCACAAGGAGACCATCATGTTTTCACTGGGATTGCAGCATTTCACGGCCGAGGCCGTGGTCCCGGAACAGCTGCTGCACTATGTGGCGGCCGTGGCCGGTTCCCGGCCGCTGGCCTGCGCCGGTTTCCCCGCCTATCTGCTGGAAGGGCATCTGGTGCTGGTGGCCTATGACGCGGCCATGCTGGAGACCTTTGCCGGAGGGCCGGATCTGGAAGCGGCCGCCGCCGGGGTCAGGGAGGCCACGGATGCGGCCGCCCGTCTGGAGGCCGTGAGCGTGCGCCAGAGCGCCGAGGCCGCCACGCCGGAGGGCGTGCGGCTGCGTGTGGATGCCGCTGTGGATGCGGCCCTTGCCCTGCCGGAAGTGCGCCGGATCACCGTCCTGGCCCCGGTGCGGCCCGCACGGGCCCCGCAGGATGCCGTCACGGGCGTGCCGGACGCCTACTGGGATATCGACCTGCCCCTGCTGCGCGAGGACGGCTCCCTGCCGTGGCAGAAGCTGCGCAACATGGAGCGCCGCGCCCTGCGCGAGGTGGAGGTGGTGCGCGAGGCCTGGCAGCCCGACCACGCCGCGCTGGTGCAGGACTTTTTGCGCCGCAAGCCTTTCGAGCCCGGCACGGTGCATATTTTCAGCCATCTGGAAAGCTATGCTGGCTCCCATCCCGACGTGCAGCTCTGGGCCGCCCGCCACCGGGAGGACAACAGCCTCCAGGCCTTTGCCGTGGGCGATTACGCCTCCCTGACCACGGCCTTCTACATGTTCGCCTTCCGGCGGCAGGATGCCGTGCCCGGCTGCGCCGACGCCCTGCTGGCCGGGCTGGTCAGCGAGGCCGAGGCCCGCGGGCACAGACGCTTCTGCCTGGGCCTGGGCATCGATCCCGGCATCCGCTTCTTCAAGCGCAAGTGGCATGCCCGTCCGGCATTGCCCTGTCTGGAGACCGGCTGGAGCACCCGCGCCGCCACCCCGGGCGGCGGCTGGTTCGCCTGCCTGCGCCGCCTGCTGGGCGGAGAGGAGGCCGCATGAGCACGACCGATCCCCTGAGCCCCAGGGCCCTGCCCGGGCCGGGCCTGCGCCAGTGGCTGCGCGAGGCCTTCACGGGGCGGCCCACGCCCCTGCTCTGCATGCAGGTGGAGGTCTCGTCCGTCTGCACCTGCCGCTGCACCTACTGCCCGCACACCACCAAGAAGGATGTCTGGCAGTCGCGCCTCATGAGCGCCGAGACCTTCGCCGCCCTCTGGCCGCTCATGCGCCAGTGCGGCCGCGTCCATCTGCAGGGCTGGGGCGAGCCCTTCCTGCACCCCCGCTTCATGGATTTCGTCAGCGTGGCCCGGCGGGCGGGCTGTGCCGTGTCCACCACCACCTGCGGCCAGCACATGGACGAGTCCCTGGCCGCCGCCATCGTGGACAGCGGCATGGACGTGGTGGCCTTTTCCCTGGCCGGTACCGACGAGGCCAGCAACGCCAGCCGCCGGGGCATCCCCTTCAGCCGGGTCTGCGAGGCCATTCGCTGCCTGCAGGAGGTGCGCCGCACAAAGCAGGGCGTCCATCTGGAAGTGCATCTGGCCTATCTGCTCCTGCCCTCGCAGCTGGAAGCCGTGAAGCGCCTGCCCGAGCTCATGGAAGAACTGGACGTGCATTGCGCGGTGGTCAGCACCATGGATTACATCGCTTCGCCGGAGCTGGCCGTGGAGGCCTACAGCCCCGAAGAGGCGGACAAGGTGGCCGCAGCGGCCGCCGTGCTGGCCCCTGTGGCGGACCGGGTGCGCCGGAGTGGCCGGGAGCTGTGGTACGCCCTGCCTGACCCCGAGGCCGTGGGCCGTGTGCGCAACGGCTGCCGGGAAAACGTGGACCGCACCATCTATGTGGACACGCAGGGCAACCTTTCGCCCTGTGTGTACGTCAACCTGCCCACCAGCGAGGAAGACCCCAGGCGGCGCATCTTCGCCCGCGCCGAATACGGCCGCCCCGCCGGGGAGCTGGCCGGGCTGTGGCGCACCAGGGGCTTCAGGGATTTTCGCGCCGCCCTGGCCGGGCCCTGGCCCGACCTGCCCTGCGCGGGCTGTTCCAAGCGCTTCGAGAAGATCTGGTAATATTGCCGGAAACGCCGGGGATGAGGGGGAAGGGGGATCTTTCCGCGTGGCACGCCATGCGCCGTGCCCCGGAAGGTCTCCCTTCCCCCGGTCATTCACGGCCTAGAACTCATACCGTACCAGGGCCGTGCCGCTGACGCCCTGCCGCACGCCGGTGTGCCCCTGGACGCCGAAGTCCAGGCTCAGGCCGGAACCGGCCACGGGCGTGAGGGTCAGACCGGCTTCCAGCAGGCCGCTGTCTCCCTTCAGGCTGGGCGCGGGGGCTTCAAGGCCGTAGGTGGTGGCGCGGGCCTTGCCGTTGAACTCGTGTTCCCAGGCCGCCCCGGCATAGCCGGTCACCTGACGGCTGAAGTCGTAGCCCAGCCGCGCCCCCAGGCGCAGGCGTTGCGAATCCACGCCGTCGAACGACCAGGGGTCGTCGACGATGTGGGTGGACTGGCCGTCGGTATGGGTCCAGAAGTACTTGCCGTAGACATCCAGGCGCAGGTCTTCGGTCATGTCCCACACATAGCCGAGCCCGGCGTGCAGGCCGTAGTAGGGCGTGGAAAGGTCGTACTCGGCCTTCCGGCCGCTGACGGCATCATGCAGGTCGTCGCTCTGCCACTGGCTGCTGAGGCGGCCATAACGGAAGGAGCCTTCCAGATACAGGCCCTTGAGCAGGTCTTCCTTCAGGTCCAGGCGGGCCAGCAGGCCGCCGCCGTAGTAGCTGCTCCGGCCATCGCCGTCCACGGACGGTTCGCCGGAAAAGCTGTTGCGGGTGTTCATGCGGGCGAAGCCCGCTTCAAAGAAGACGCCCGCCAGGATGTCCATCATGGACGTCTCCACCCGCTTGGCAAAACCGGTCATGAAGGCCACGCCGCTCAGGTCCACATGCGAGCCGGTCTGATAGCGCGAGCGCGTGCCGGTGACCGCGGCGAAAGGCGCGATGCCCCAGGCCGGGGCGTCGCCCCCGGTGGCGGTGGCGGCGCGGGCCTGATCCATGCCCTTCCCGGCCACCAGGTCGGCGCCGATGTTGCCCAGGGCCACACCGGCCAGCACGCCTTCCAGCGGGGCCTTGGCCTGGGGAGCCAGCCGGGCCCCCGCATCGCCGGACGGCCCGCCCTCCCGGCCTCGGGGCTGCACGCTATCGGTCACGGTGGCCAGCAGCGAGGTGTCCGTGGTCTTCAGGTCGAAGTCATAGGTCACGAACACGCCCTGCTGCCCGCTGAGGCGCTGCTGGGTCATGCCCTCGGCCTTCAGGCCGTGTTCGTTGGCCAGCAGGGTGACGCTGTCGCCCGTGCGGAGCAGTGGTTTGCCCCCGGCCACGGCCACGCCCACGGAACTGTGGCTGATGTCCGTGCCCCCGGCATCCGTGAGGGTCAGGACGGTCGTGCCGGCAGGGGTCTTTTCCGGCAGGATGAAGCGGTAATTGGCAAAGTTGCCCACGTTGACGGCCTTCAGGCCCGAGGTGCGGACTTCCAGCGTATTGCCGGTGCGCACGTCCCCGCTGCCGCCTGCCGTGCCGCCGCCGTACAGCGTGGTGCCGCCCAGATCGGGAGCCCCTTCGAGGATGACGGTATTGCCGGTGGCATTGCCCGCGCCTGTCCAGACGAAGCCGCCGTAGACCTCGCTGCCGGGCGTGCCGCCGCTGATGAGGACCGTGTTGCCGCGGGCATCGCCCTGGTCGGTATAGCCGCCGTACAGGCCCTCGCCGGCGCCGATGCTGCCGCCGCTGAACAGCACGGTATTGCCGATGGCCGCGCCGGTCCCGTTTTCCACGCAGCCGCCCATGACGCTGCCGCGCAGCGTACCGCCCGTGATGCTGACGGTGTTGTTACCGGCGCTGCCCGACGTGCTGTAGCCGCCGTAAACGGAGCCCGACTGCTCCTGGGTGCCGATGGTGCCGCCCGTGACCCGGACCGTGTTGCCGCGGGATTCCCCGCTGCCGCTGTCGCCGCCCAGGATGTTCTTGTGGACCGTACCGCCGCTCACCGTCACCTCATTGCCGGCGGCATCGCCCTTGGCGCTGTAGGCGCCGGTCAGGAACTGCACGTCGGCCGTCCCGCCGAAACTGATCTTGCTGCCTTCCGTGTTCCGGGTGCTGTTGTCGGCGATGAAGCTGCCGAAGGCATTACCGGCGATGGTGCCGCCGTCGATGACCAGCTCGTTGGCGGAGGCGCCGCCGCGATCGCTGTACCCGGCATAGACATGTTTGCCCACCTCGCCGCCATGCATCTCTATTTTGTTGCCGGAGGCGAGGCCGCGAAGGGAATCCCCGCCGGTCAGGAATTCCCTGACCGTGCCGCCGTTCATAACGAGCGTGTTCCCGCGGGCGTCCGCCCCGCCGCTCCAGCCTGCGGTCAGCTTGTCCACGGCGCTGGTGTTGCCCGAAAATTCCACACGGTTGTCCGCGGCATCCCCGTGCCCGGTCTGGACATGGCCGCCGTAGGCTTCCGCTCCCAGCTCGCCGCCGGTGACGGTCAGGGTATTGCCCAGGGCGTTGCCTTCACGGCTGAAACCGGCACTGACGAAATGATAGGCGTCAGTGCGGCGGATGCCGCCGCTGATGGTGAGGCTGTTGCCCGTGCTGTCGCCGTTCTTCGTATACCCGGCAGACACCTCGGTGTGGGAGCCCTCGATGTGGCCGTCACGGATCTCCAGCACGTTTTTGTGCACGTCCCCGGCCTGGCTGTAGCCCGCGTAGACACGGCCACCGGCCCAGGTTCCGCCGATACGCCCGTTCTCCACAGTCACGGTGTTGCCGGATGCCCGGCCGTTCTCCGTGAAACCGCCATAGATGTTGGCGGCCCGGGATGTTCCGTCCCGCATCTCGACCCTGTTGCCGGTCACATCGCCCCTGCCGTCGGCATGGCCGCCGTAGAACGAGCTGGCGTCCAGGTCCCCGGCCCGGTTGGAGATGATGACGTGCCCCCCGTCCGCCGTGTACGGACCGGAAGCGCCATCCGTGGTGCCGGTATAGTGGCTGCTTTCAGGATGTCCGGGGCGGCCCTCCTTGCCGCCGCTGTCGGCCGGCGAAACGGCGGGAGCCAGCAGCACGGCCCCCAGCAGCAGCCCTGCCAGCGCGTTTCGCAGGCGGCATTTGCCCAGGATCAGGCGGTAGCGGCGCAGCAGCATGCCCAGGGCACCTTGGGTCTCTTTCATGGTTCCTCCTTTTTTGAGCCGCCTCCCCGCTGCGCTCCAGGATGCCATTCCTCGTAGGAAATGAATTTCATTTTTATTTAGAAGACACGGCAATCCTGTCAACAAAATTATGCATATAATTTCATAAAATACAGTGGATTGCCTGCGAAAGACAGGCACCCCCCCGAGGGGGCGCCGGCATTTTTTCCGCGCCGGACGCCCTTTTCCCCGTTCCACGGACGGATGCTGTCGACACGAAAGGCAGGCGGGAGGGACATAGTTGGGGGAGGCGGCTTGCAGGACGGGAGGCAAGGCGGGGCAGGACGCCCGCTGCCCGCCAGCAGGCGTTGTTTTGCCCGGTGCTGCCTGCCGCTGCGTGCCCGTTCCTACAGCGGGCGATCCAGCACGCGCAGGGAGATGGCCTCGGCCACATGGGCGGGAGCGATGGCGTCCTTGCCGTCCAGGTCCGCGATGGTGCGGGCCAGGCGCAGCACCCGGGTGTAGGCACGGGCGGAAAGGCCCAGGGCGCGCACGGCCTGTTCCATGAGTGCGTGCCCGGCGGCATCAAGGGCGCAGTGCCGTTCCAGCAAAAAGCCGCCCAGGCCGGCATTGCAGCGGCAGGCTGTCCCGGCATAGCGGGCCTTTTGGCGCTCACGGGCCGCCAGGACGCGTTTTCGGATGGTGGACGAGTCTTCGGCAGGGCTGCCCCCGCGCAGGTCCTCATAGGGCACGGCAGGCACCTCCACATGGACGTCGATGCGGTCCAGCAGCGGGCCGGACAGCCGGTTGCGGTAGCGGTGCAGAGTGTCGGGGCGGCAGGTGCATTCGTGGTCGGGGTCCCCGTAGTAGCCGCAGGGGCAGGGATTCATGGCGGCCACCAGCATGCAGGCGGCCGGATAGGTGAGGCTCTGCCCGGCACGGGCGATGGTCACGCTGCCGTCCTCCAGGGGCTGGCGCAGCACTTCCAGGGCATTCTTGCGAAATTCGGGCAGTTCATCGAGGAAGAGCACCCCGCGGTGGGCCAGGCTCACTTCGCCGGGGCGGGGATGCAGGCCGCCGCCCACCAGCGCGGCTTCCGAGACCGTATGGTGCGGCGCCCGGAAAGGCCGCACACGCACCAGCCCCTGGCCGGGGGCCAGCTTGCCCGCCACGCTGTAGACCTTGGTGACTTCCAGGGCCTCTTCAAAGTCCAGGGGCGGCAGGATGGTGGGCAGGCGCTGGGCCAGCATGGTCTTGCCGCTGCCGGGCGGGCCGATCATGAGCAGGTTGTGGCCGCCGGCGGCCGCCACTTCCAGCGCCCGGCGCGCGCCCTGCTGGCCGCGGACCTCGGCGAAATCCATGCCGGACAGCGCGGCATCCTCCGCAGGCGCGGGCAGGGGCTGCCGGGCCTCGAGCGCTTCCCGCCCCAGCAGGAAGGCCACGCACTGGGAAAGGTGCGCGGGCGTGCGGACCGCCACGCCCCGGACCACGGCCGCTTCGGCCCCGTTGTCCGGCGGCAGGATGACGGAGGTGAGGCCCTGCTGCCGGGCCATGATGGCCAGGGGCAGCATGCCGGGCACGGGCTTGAGCGCACCGGAAAGGGAGAGCTCACCGGCAAAGATCCTTCCCTGCAAGGCTTCCACGGGGATCTGCCCGCTGGCGGCCAGCAGGCCCAGGGCCAGGGGCAGATCGAAGGCCGTCCCGCTCTTGCGGCGTCCGGCCGGAGCCAGGTTCACGGTGATGCGCGAAGGCGGCAGACGGAAGCCGCAGGCCCGCAGGGCCGAAAAGACCCGCTCCCGGGCCTCGCGCACGGCCGCCTCGGCCAGGCCCACCAGCGTGAAGCCGGGCAGGCCCTGGCGTACCAGATCCACTTCCACCTCCACGGGAAAGGCATCCACCCCTTCCAGACCGGCGCTGTACAATCGTATGACCATATCCCTCCCCCGCGCCGCCGGCCGTCCTGCCGGAAGCACGCGGCCCCCGCCGGGAGGGGCCGTCGTCCCGGCCTCGGGCGGCGGCTGCAAAAAAAAAAGCGCTGCCGCATCTGCGACAGCGCCGGTGACCGGTATCACGGGGCCCCGGGCACGGAGCCGGACAGGACGGAGGCCGGGGCGTTCCTGCGATGGCGGCCGGAAGAGCCCCCGTGCGGCTTCTCCGGCACGGCTCCCCGCCGGCATCCTCCCGCCGCATGCCCGGCACGCGTGCGGGAAAAGGCGGCCGGAAGAAGGCACGGCCTCCCGGCAGCGGTACGCTGCCCGCCACAGGCCCTCCCCGTCTTCCGCGTCCTAGCGCACGGCCTTGCCGATGCGGCTCCAGCGCGGGCTGTTGTCCTTGTCGTCCCAGGACCAGTAGATGCGCCAGGCCTTGGCCTGGATGGCGCCGCGGTCCACGAAGCCCCAGAAGCGGGAGTCCAGCGAATTGTCGCGGTTGTCGCCCATGACGAAATACTTGTCCGGCGGCACGGTCACGGGCCCGAAGTTGTCGCGGACGGGCTCGATGATGTTGGGCTGTTCGTAGCGGACGTAGCTCTCTTCCACGGGCATGCCGTTGCGGTAGAGGCGCTTGTCGCGCACGGTGATGACGTCGCCGGGCAGGCCGATGACGCGCTTGATGTAGTCCACCGAGGGATCGTTGGGGTATTCGAAGATGATGATGTCCCCGTAGGCGGGATCATCGCCGCGGTAGATGTAGCTGTGGGTGAAGGGGATCTTGATGCCGTAGGCGAACTTGCTGGCCAGCAGGTGGTCGCCCACCAGCAGGGTCTCGACCATGGATTCCGAGGGGATCTTGTAGGCCTGGACCACGAAGGTCCTGATGACGAAGGCCAGGACCAGGGCCACCAGCAGGGCTTCGCCGTATTCACGGATCAGCGATTTCTTGGAGGATTTCTGCAGCAGTGTACTCATGGATCTTCCTTTAGCGGGATTGCCGCCCAGCGTGCGGCCCTTGCACTATGCCCCGGCAACGCGCCGAGGGCAAGCCCCCGGACATCATTTGCCGAACTTGTCCACGTAGCCCATGACGAAGACCAGCAGGATGATGCAGGGCAGGCCGTAGCGCAGATAATACTTCATGAAGCGCGGGAAGCGCATCCCCTGGCCCTGGTTGACCTCGGCCACGAAATTGTCCCACCCCCAGCCGCGCCGCCAGCTGCAGAAGAGCAGAAAGAGCAGGCAGCCGAAGGGCAGCAGGTTGTTGCTGAGCAGGAAGTCCTCCAGATCCAGCACGCAGCTGCCCGGCCCGAAGGGCTGGAAGCCGGCCAGCAGGTTGAAGCCCAGCGCGCAGGGCAGCGAGGCCAGCCACAGGCAGACGAAATGTACGGCGCAGGCCCGGCGGCGGGGCATGCCGCTGACGTCCACGCTGTAGGAGATGATGTTCTCGAACACGCCGATGACCGTGGAGAGCGCGGCGCAGCTCATGAAGACGAAGAAGAGCGTGCCCCAGAGGATGCCGCCGTCCATGGCGTTGAAGATGTTGGGCAGGGTGATGAAAATCAGGCCCGGGCCGCTGTCGGGCGCCACGCTGAAGGCGAAGCAGGCCGGGAAGATGATCAGGCCCGCCATGATGGCCACGAAGGTGTCCAGGCTCATGATCCACAGGGCCTCGCCGGTGAGGGAGCGGTCCTTGCTCTGGTAGCTGCCGAAGATGGTCATGTTGCCGATGCCCACGGAAAGGGTGAAGAAGGCCTGGGTCATGGCCGCATTGAGCACGGCGTACCAGCCCACGCTCTGCATCTTGCCCACGTCCGGGGCCAGATAAAAGCTCACGCCCGCGCCCGCGCCGGGCAGGGTCAGGCTGCGGACCACCAGCAGCACCAGGATGGCCAGCAGGCCCACCATGATGACCTTGACCACGCGCTCCACGCCCTTCTGCACGCCCATGGCGCAGACCAGGCAGCCCGCGCCCACCACGATGGTCATGCCCAGCACCTGCTCCAGGGGGCTGGCCAGCGTGCTGCCGAAAAAGGCCGCCACGCCCGCGGTGTCCAGCCCGGCCAGGTTGCCGGCAAGGCTGTGCCAGCAATAGGCCAGCATCCAGCCCGTGACCGTGGTGTAGAACATGGAGAGCAGGTAGCTGCCCCACAGGGGGATCCTGCTGAACATGTGCCAGCGCGTGCCTTCGGGCGGCAGGACCTTCAGGGCGCGTCCCATGTTGCTGCGGGACGCGCGCCCCACGGCGAATTCCATGATCATCACCGGCAGCACGGCCAGCAGGCAGAGCAGGTAGACGCCCACGAAGACCGCGCCGCCGTACGCACCGGTGATGTAGGGGAAGCGCCAGACGTTCCCCAGCCCGATGGCGCAGCCCGCCGAAAGCAGCAGAAAGCCCAGACGGCTGCCCAGCATCTCTCTGGACTGAGACATGAAACCTCCCTGCCGGCCGCGGATGCGGGGCGGCATGTAGCGTTGTGAGCGGGAAAAGGCGGGGGCGGCCCTTGCGGGCCGCCGGGCCCGTCTACTTGCAGAACTTGTCCACGTACCCCATGACGAACACGAAGATGATCAGGCAGGGCAGCACATAGGTCACATAGCCGCGCAGCCAGCGGGGGAACTTCATGCCGGTGCCCTGGTCCACTTCGGCGATGAAGTTGTCCCAGCCCCAGCCGCGGCGCAGGCAGCAGAAGAGCAGGAAGAACAGGCCGCCCAGGGGCAGGATGTTGTTGCTGATGAGGAAGTCTTCCAGATCCAGCACGCTGGTGCCGGGGCCCAGGGGCTGGAAACTGGCCAGCAGGTTGAAGCCCAGGGCGCAGGGCAGCGAGAAGAGCCAGATGCCCACGGCATGCAGCCAGGTGGCGCGACGCCGCTCCATGCCCCACACGTCGGCGCTGTAGGAGATGATGTTCTCGAACACGGCGATGACCGTGGAAAGGGCGGCGAAGCTCATGAAGATGAAGAACAGCGTGCCCCACAGCCGTCCGCCGGCCATGACGTTGAAGATGTTGGGCAGGGTCACGAAGACCAGGCCGGGCCCGGCGCCCGGCTCCACGCCGAAGGCGAAACAGGCCGGGAAGATGATGAGGCCGGCCATCAGGGCGACGAAGGTGTCCAGGCCCATGATCCACATGGCCTCACCGGTAAGGGAGCGGTCCCTGCTCTGGTAGCTGCCGAAGATGCACATGGCGCCGATGCCCACGGACAGGGTGAAGAAGGCCTGGTTCATGGCCGCGTTGATGACCGGGAACAGGCCGGTCTTCTCCAGCTTGGAGGGATCGGGCGACAGGTAGAAGGAGACGCCCGCCTCGGCGCCGGGCAGGGTCAGGGAGCGGATGACCAGGGCCATGAGGATGAAGAGCAGGCCCAGCATCATCAGCTTGACCACGCGCTCCACGCCCTTCTGCACGCCCATGGCGCACACGCCGCAGCCCATGAGCACCACCAGGGTCATGCCCACCACCTGGGCCACGGGATCGCCCAGGGTGGCGCCGAAGAACGTGCCCACGCCGGCGGCGTCCAGGCCGCTCAGGGCCCCGCTGGCCATGTACCAGCAGTAATAGAGCATCCAGCCCGTGACCGTGGTGTAGAACATCATCAGCAGATAGCTGCCGATGAGGGCCACCTTGCCGCCCCAGTGCCACTTGCTGCCCCTGGGCTCAAGGATGTGGAAGGCCAGGCCCATGTTGCGGCGGGCGGCACGGCCCACGGCGAACTCCATGATCATGGTAGGCACCACAGCGAACAGGCAGATCAGATAGATACCCACGAAGATGGCGCCGCCATACGCGCCGGTGATGTAGGGGAAACGCCAGACGTTCCCCAGCCCGATGGCGCAGCCCGCCGAAAGCAGCAGGAAGCCCAGCCGGCTTCCCAGCATCTCACGCTGTGTGTTACCAGACATAATTCCGCCTTGATCCTTTGAGAGTTGAAATGAAAAGCCCTGCTAGCCGCGCAACGCGAAATTGGCGGCAAAGCAGACGGCAACGATGTACATGACGGGGCTCACCTCGCGCCAGCGCCCGGTCAGGACGCGCAGCACCACGAAACTGATGAAGCCGAAGCCGAAGCCCGTGGCGATGTTGAAGGTCAGGGGCATGGCGATGATGGTCAGGAAGGCCGGGATGGCCACGCTCAGGTCGCGGAACTTGATCTGCACCACTTCCTGCATCATCAGGGCGCCCACCAGCACCAGCACGGGAGCCGTGGCATAGGCGGGCACCATGGCCACCAGCGGCGTGAAGAACAGGGCCAGCAGGAACAGGCCCGCGATGGTCACGGCCGTGAGGCCGGTACGGCCGCCTTCGGCCACACCGGCGGCGCATTCCAGGTAGGAGGTGGCCGTGGTGGCCCCCAGCACGGCGCTGCACATGGTGCCGATGGAGTCCGTCACCAGGGCCCTGTCCAGATGGCGGATGTGGCCTTTCTCATCCATGAAGCCGGCCTTGCGCGCCAGGCCGATGAGCACGCCCATGTTGTCGAACAGGTCCACCATGGTCAGGGTAAAGATGATGGAGATCAGGCCGTGATGCAGGGCGCCCCTGAGGTCCATCTGCATGAAGGTCCCGGTGGGCAGGGGCAGGCTGAAACCGGAAAAGGCCTGCTCCGGCATGGAGGTCACGCCGCAGAGCACGCCGGCCACGGTGACGGTCAGGATGCCGATGATCATGGAGCCGGGCACCCGCAGGCACATGAGCATGGCCATCAGGGCCAGGCCGCCCAGGGCCAGCAGGGCTTCGGGCCTGGTCAGGGGTCCCAGGGTGACGAAGGTGGAGGGGTCCGCCACCACGATGCCGCAGTTCTTGAGGCCGATGAAGGCGATGAAGGCCCCGATGCCGACCACGATGGCGTATTTCAGATCCATGGGCACGGCGTCGATGATCATCTGCCGCACGCGGGTCACGGTCAGCAGCATGAAGAACACGCCGGAGATGAAGACCGCGCCCAGGCCCGTCTGCCAGCTGTAGCCCGCCGGGCCGCAGACGTAATAGGCAAAAAAGGCCGTGATCCCCAGGCCGGGCGCCACGCCCACGGGAAAGCGGGCCCACAGGCCCATGAGCAGGGTGATGGCGATGGTCACCCAGATGACCGCGGCCACGGCGCTCTCGCGCGGCATGCCCGCATCGGCCAGCATGGAAGGCACCACGAAGATCAGGTAGCACATGGCCATGAAGCTCGTCAGGCCGGCGCGCAATTCCTGCCGTACCGAGGTCCCGTTGGCCTTGAGGGCAAAGATCCTTTCCAGCATACATCCTCCTTTCTGACCGGAGAGCTCCGCCGTGGGAGTGCGGCGCCCCCGGACGCACCGGCAGAAAGACCGGCCCGCAAGGGCCGGTCTCCGGGCGTCCCGCCCGGCCGGCAGGGGCCGTGCCTCCCGTTGCCTGCGGCGGCACAGCCGTCAGCCGCGCTCCGCAACAGGGGTGCGAAGCGTTCTTATACCCGGCAAGGCGCACTCTGCCAAGTGCGCCGCCAAAGCAAAAAAGGCGCGGCACCCCCGTCAGGGATGCCGCGCCGGCAAAAACGTCCCTCAGGCGGCCGGGCCGGTGCCGCCCTGCTCCGGGCCGCTCCAGGCACCGTCCGTGACCATGCGGCGGCCCCGCGCCCAGACATGGCGCGGCCAGCCCTGCACCTCAAGGCCTTCATAGGGGGTATAGTCGCCCTGATGCAGCTCGCGGGCGCTCAGTTCCCGGCGGCAGGCCGGGTCCAGCACCACCACGTCGGCATCGAAACCGGCGTCCAGGCGGCCCTTGCGCCCGCCCAGGCCCAGCAGACGGGCGGGCGTGGTGCAGGCCACGTCCACGAAGCGCGGCAGGGTCAGGCGGCTCTTGCGCACGCCTTCCGAGAACAGCAGGGGCAGGCGCGTCTCCACGCCGGGCATGCCCTGCGGGCAGGCAAAGACCGATTCCCGGCCGGTGGCCCACTTGCGGGCGTAGCTGACCTCGTCATGGGCGGAGATCACATGATCCAGCAGGCCGCGGGCAAGGGCGTCCCACAGCAGGCGCCCGTCGCGCGGGGCGCGCAGGGGCGGCATGCAGACATACTTCAGGCCCTCGGCCGCGCCCTCGCCGTAGCTGGCGGCATCCAGCAGCAGATAGCGCGGCGCCGTGCAGGCATGGACACGGCCGCAGCCGTGCCCGCCGGAAAGCGCCGTCAGGGCGCGTGCCGACGAGACCGGGCCCAGGCACAGGGGGCTTTCCGCGGCATGGGCCAGGGTCAGCGCCAGACGCACGGCCGTTTCTTCGGCATAGGCGGGGAAGACCTGCGGCCAGACCTGCACGTCCCGCTGTCCTTCGGCCTCCAGACGGGCGCGCATGCCCCTGCCCACGGGCTCCAGACCGCAGGCGGCCAGCGGCAGCATGTCCCGGGCCCTGAGGTCGCGCAGGCGCATGCAGGCATCGGCGGCCGTCAGCAGCGACGCGGGGAAGGCCGCGCAGGCCGCCGCATCCGGCAGTTCCCCGGCGGCGTCGGCGTGCACGACCACATCCACGGGCAGGCCGTCCGTGACCGGCGCGGAGCCGTCGCACGGCGGCAGCACGCCCAGGCTGGTGGTGCCGCCCATGAGCGCGGCCCGGGCCAGTCCGCCCAGCCCCGCCCCGGCGGGACGCACCTGGGCATCCACACCGCCGGGCAGCACATAGCAGTCCGTGGCGTCCACCACGCAGGCGCCGGAAGCGGAAAGGCCCTCGCCCACTTCCACGATACGTTCGTCCTCCAACAAGACATCGGCCTTGCGCACGCCGTCATGGCGCACCACCAGACCACCCTGTACCAGAGTACGCATGATCCCGACCTCGCTGTTACAGGCCGCGTCCCATGGAGACGCCGCCGATCATCTGTCCCTTGGCCTTGACCTCCGTGCCGCAGCCGCTCAGGCAGGCCGCCAGCACCATCGCCGCCAGCAGAAGCAGCGGCAGGAAGGGCCGCCCCTTGCGCGCGGGCCTCATGACGGCCGCTCCTGCGTGACCTTGGCCCCGGCGGGCACGTCGTCCGTGATCCAGACATTGCCGCCGATGACCGCGCCCCGGCCCACGGTGACGCGGCCCAGGATGGTGGCGCCCGCGTAGACCGTCACCCGGTCTTCCAGGATGGGATGGCGCGGGATGCCCTTGGTCAGGGTGCCGTCGGCGTTCTTGGGGAAGGAGAGCGCGCCCAGGGTCACGCCCTGGTAGAGGCGGCAGCTGTTGCCGATGATGCAGGTCTCGCCGATGACCACGCCCGTGCCGTGGTCGATGAAGAAATCGTTGCCGATGGTGGCCCCGGGATGGATGTCGATGCCCGTGCGCGAGTGGGCCATCTCGGAGATGATGCGCGGGATCAGCGGCACCTTGAGGCTGTAGAGCTCGTGGGCGATGCGGTGATGCACCATGGTGTACATGGAGGGATAGCAGAAGATGGTCTCGCCCGGGCTGGTGGCCGCGGGGTCGCCTTCGTAGCCCGCCTGGGCATCCCCGGCCAGCTTGTGGCGGATGTCCGGCAGCTTGTCCATGAAGGCCAGCGCCAGCTCGCGGCTGTTGCGCTCGCAGTTCTGGCAGCCCTCGCCCTCGCCCGTGCAGGAGAAGGAGATGCCGCGCTGGATCTGCTCGGCCAGCAGCCGGTAGACGCTGTCCAGGTTGGCGGCCAGATGATGGCGCATGGATTCGCGCCAGACGCGCGCGGCCCCGAAATAGCCGGGGAACAGCGCTGCCCGCAGGCGATCCATGATCTCGCTCAGCCTGTCCAGGGAAGGCATGGCCATGCCGCGGGCCGAACAGTGCCAGACCTTGTCCAGGGATTCGGGATGGCAAAGACGGTCGACCACGGAATCCAGGCGCTGCATGGCGTCGGAAGAAGGAGTGTCCTGAAGAATGCTCATAATCACCTGCGTCATGTTTTTTCGCGCATTGTACACGGCAGAGGCCCGCAAGGCAAAGGAAAACGGGCACCTGCCGGCGGCAGCGCCCGTCATTGACAAATCCGCCCGCTGGGCTAGGTTCAGGACGCAGGCCCCGTCCGTGCAGGACCGCCGTCCCCCATGCCGCAGGACAGGGGCACGGACCGCCGCCCCCGCCTGCCCCGTCCCTGCCGGCCGGGGCGGCATGCGCGCAACGGGCCTCCCGCCCCCTCCACCCCTTCCCCACAAGGAGCCCCGCCATGAAAGTCCTGGCCACCCCGCGATCCTTCGGCAAGAACAATCCCGAACTCTTCGACATCCTCCGCGACGCGGGGCTGGACGTCGTGCGCAACGATACCGGCGCCATCCTCTCCGCCGCCCGGATGTGCGAGAAGCTGGCCGACTGTGACGGCCTGATCGTGGGCGTGGACCCCGTCGATGCCACGGTGCTGGCCGCCGCGCCCCGGCTCCGGGCCATCGCCAAGTACGGCGTGGGCCTGGACAATATCGACCTGGCCGCCTGCGAGGCCCGCGGCATCAGGGTCTCCCGCACCGTGGGCGCCAACAGCGAGGCCGTGGCCGACTACGCCCTGGCCCTCATGCTGGGCGTGGCCCGCAAGGTGGCCCTCATCGACCGCCGCTGCCGCGAACGGGACTGGAGCAAGATCACCGGCATCGACCTGTACGGCAAGACCGTGGGCATCATCGGCCTGGGCGCCGTCGGCAAGCGGGTGGCCCGCCGCTGCGGCGCGGGCTTCGGCATGAAGGTTCTGGGGCACGACATCGCCTGGGATGACGCCTGGGCCGCCGGGAACCATGTGGAACGCGCCGGTCTGGAACGCATCTTCCGCGAAGCCGATTTCATCAGCCTGCACACCAGCCTCGACGACAGCACCCGCCATCTGGTGGACGCCCCGCGGCTGGCCCTCATGAAGCCCACCGCCATCCTCATCAACACCGCCCGAGGCGAGCTGGTGGACGGCCCCGCCCTGCTGGAGGCCCTGGAGCAGAAGCGCATCTACGGCGCCGGTCTGGACGTGTTCGAGCAGGAACCGCCGCAGGACGCCCGCTGGTACGCCCTGGACAACCTGGTCATGGGGTCCCACTGCTCGTCCTCCACCAGCGGCGCCGTGGCCACCATGGGCCATATGGCCGTCAGCAACCTGCTCCGCGATCTGGGATTGGGGGGCTCCGGCGGATGCTGATGCGGGGGAAGACCGTGCCCCGCTTCTGTGCCGCTCTGCCCTGAAGGGAAAAGAAAACGGGGCCGTCTCCTGAGGGAGACGGCCCCGTTCCGTATCGTGGGAGCTGTCGTTGACGCCGGGAAGCGAGGTACCGGTGCGGCGGGCACAGCTCCGTATGCGTCCTTCGCTGCCGCGCCCGTCCCTTGCCGCTCTGCTTTGAACGGAGGAAGGTGCGCGGGACGCGCCTTCCCGGGAGCGGTTTGGGGAAGGGGAACGCGGCTCCCCCCTGCGGCATCTGTGTCTTAGGCCAGCACTTCCATGGTGGCCTGGGCGATCTGCAGTTCCTCGTTGGTGGGGATGATGAGGACCTTGATCTTGCTGTCGGGGGTGGAGATGGTGCGGGCACCGGGCTTGCGGGTGCCGTTTTCTTCCAGGTTCAGGCGCACGCCCAGCTCTTCCAGGCCTTCACAGACCATGGCGCGGACGATGTCGTCGTTTTCACCGATGCCGGCGGTGAAGACCAGGGCATCGACCTTGCCGCCCAGCAGGAAGAAGTAGGCGCCCAGGGTCTTCTTGATGCTGCGGACCAGCATCTTGAGGGCCAGTTCGGCCTTTTTGTTGCCGTTTTCCACTTCCTTGTGCACGTCACGCATGTCGGTGAAGCCGCACAGGCCCAGCAGACCGGACTTCTTGTTCATCAGGGTGTCCATCTCCTCGGGGGGCAGGCCCTTCTTTTCCATGATGAAGGGGACGATGGCCGGGTCGATGGAACCGCAGCGGGTGCCCATGATGAGGCCTTCCAGAGGCGTGAGGCCCATGCTGGTATCAAAGCACTTGCCGTCTTTCACGCAGCTCATGGAAGAGCCGTTGCCCAGGTGCATGGTGATGGAGCGCAGCTCGGACTGGGGCTTGCCCAGGTATTCGGCGGTCTTCTTGGCGATGTACTTGTGGGAGGTGCCGTGGAAGCCGTAACGGCGGATGTGCATCTCTTCGTAGATCTCGTAGGGCAGGCCGTACATGTAGGCTTCCTGCGGCATGGCCATGCCGAATTCGGTGTCGAACACGGCCACGTTGGGCACGCCGGGGAAGAGCTTTTCGGCCACTTCGATGCCCATGAGGTTGGCGGGGTTGTGCAGGGGGCCCAGGGGGAAGCAGTCACGGATGATCTGCTTCACGTTCTCGTCCACCTTCACGGTCTCGGTGATGGATTCGCCGCCGTGCAGCACGCGGTGGCCGATGGCGTAGATCTCGCTCTTGTCCTTGATGACGCCCTTTTCGGCATCGGTCAGCAGGGAGATGACCAGTTCCATGGCTTCCACATGGGTGGGGAAGGCGCTTTCGCGCACGATCTTTTCCTCGTGGTCGGTGTCGGGGGCGATCTTGTGGGTCAGCTTGCCCGTGCCGCCCTGGCCGATGCGTTCGGCCAGGCCGGAAGCCAGGACGGTCTCGGTGTCCATTTCCAGCAGCTGATATTTGCAGGAGGAAGAGCCAGCATTGATGACCAGTACTTTCATGAGAGATCCTCGTCGGGGGGGAATGGAGGGACGGAGCCGTGGCTCCGTCCCTGATATGATGGTTGCGGACAGGATGCCGGGCGCGGCCGGCGCGTGCCCGTGCTACTTCTGCTTTTCGGCAGCGGCCTGGATGGCGGTGATGGCCACGGTGTTCACGATATCGGGCACGGTGCAGCCGCGGGACAGGTCGTTGACGGGCTTGTTGAGGCCCTGCAGGACAGGACCGATGGCCACGGCCTCAGCGGCGCGCTGCACGGCCTTGTAGGTGTTGTTGCCGGTGTTGAGGTCGGGGAAGATGAAGACGGTCGCCTTGCCGGCCACCTTGCTGTTGGGCAGCTTGGTCTTGGCCACGGTGGGATCGATGGCGGCGTCGTACTGCAGGGGGCCTTCCAGGGAGAGCTGGGGAGCCTTTTCCTTGGCCAGGGCCGTGGCTTCCACCACCACATCCACGTCGGCACCCTTGCCGGAGGTGCCGGTGGAGTAGGAGAGCATGGCCACGCGGGGCTCGATGCCGAAGACCCTGGCGGTATCGGCGGAGGCCACGGCGATCTCGGCCAGCTGCTGGGAGGTGGGGTTGGGGTTGACGGCGCAGTCGCCGAAGACCAGCACGCGGTCCTTGAGGCACATCAGGAAGACCGAGGAGACCACGGAATAGCCGGGCTTGGTCTTGATGAACTCGAAGGCGGGACGGATGGTGTGGGCGGTGGTGTTCACGGCGCCGGAGACCATGCCGTCGGCATCGTCCTTCTTGACCATCATGGTGGCGAAGTAGGTGGCGTCGCTCATGACGTCGCGGGCACGTTCGATGGTCACGCCCTTGGCCTTGCGCAGTTCGGCGTAGGTGGCGGCGTAGTCTTCGAACTTGGGCGAGGTGGTGGGATCGATGATGGTGGCCTTGCTGACGTCAAGGTGCAGTTCGCGGGCCAGCTTGTTGATCTTGTCCTCATTGCCCAGCAGGATGATGTCGGCCACTTCGCGGCGCAGCAGGATGTCGGTGGCCTGCAGGATGCGGGGTTCCTCGCCTTCGGCCAGGACGATGCGCATCTTGTGGGCCTTGGCGCGCTCGATGAGGTTCAGTTCGAACATCATGGGCGTCATGCGGCCGGGTTTGGTCATGTTCAGGCGGGCGCTGATCTCCTTGCCGTTGACGTAGTGGTCATACAGGCCCAGCACGGTGTTGATCTTGCGGGTATCGGTGGGCTCGATGAGGCCGTAGATCTCCTGCAGGGACATGAAGGCCTTGGAGGTGTGCTGGTCGGTCAGCAGCACGGGCAGGGGGGCGCCGGTCCAGCCCTCGATGAGGCTGCTCACTTCGGCGCTGGGGCGGATGCCGCCGGTCAGCAGCACGCCGGCGATGTCGGGCTTGCTGGAGGACAGGCGGGAGGCGATGGAGGCCAGCAGGATGTCGGTGCGGTCGCCGGGGGTGACGATGAGCTGGTCCTTGGCCAGGTAGCCCAGGAAGTTGTCCACATGCATGGCGGCGATGAGGTAGTCGCCCACCAGGGCGTCGAGGTGGGCCTCGCCGGAGAGCACCTCGGCATTGAGGCCCTTCTGCAGGTCGCGCATGGTGGCGCGGCCCAGGGCGGGCTCGTCCGGGATGGCATAGACCAGGCCGGGCTTGCCGTCCACGGCAAAGATGTCGCTCAGGTCGTCGGCTTCGGCGCGGGTCAGGCTGGCGCGGTTGACGATGGTGGCGATGACATCCAGGGAGTAGGGGGCCATGGAGTCGCGGGTCACCAGCAGGGAGTCGCGCACGTCTTCGGCGGTCTTGCCTTCACCACTGGTGATGAGCATCACGGGGCAGCCCAGGTTGGAGGCGATCTCGGCGTTCAGTTCGAATTCGAAGACCGGGTCCTTGCCCAGGAAGTCGGTGCCCACGCAGAGCACGAAATCGTGGCGGCTCTGGAGTTCCTTGAACTTCTGGATGATGTTCTCGATGACCAGGTTGCGGTCGCCCTGATTGATGATGGTGCGCACTTCCTGGTAGGTGTAGGCGAAGGTGTCGCAGTAGTCCTGCTTGAGCTTGAAATGTTCCAGCAGCAGGTTGATGTCCGGGGCGCGGTCATCCAGCTGGGGTTCATTGATGATGGGGCGGAAGATGGCCACATCCTGCATGTTGCGGCTCAGGATGGACATGGTGCCCAGGGCGATGGCGCGCTTGCCGGTGCGCGGGCCCGTGGCGGTAAGGTATAGGGCGCGATGCATGGTTTCCTCCAGGACGGGGCGCTGGCCCCGGTGAATCGATGCCGTTATGGTTGAAGTTTCGCAAGCCGGAAACTTCCAGAGCGCGGATGGGCTGATGGCGCGCCGCGCGCCGCGGCCCGCAGGCCGCTGCCCGGGCGGGCGGAAATATGGTGGTGCTCCATGCGGGGCTGCCGTCCCGGCATGGGCGCGTCCTGGCCGGCGGTGCCGGAGGACGCGGGGGCCGGACCCGTGCTCCAGATAATGGGGGCGCGGCCGTTGCGGCCGCGCCCCTTCATTCATTCAGCGTATGCCGGCTTAGTTTTCGCTGCCGGGATGGGGCAGGCTGGCCAGCTGCTTGTACAGAGCGTGACGCTCGTTGTAGGCCTTGTCCAGTTCGGCCTTGAGCTGCTTGGACACTTCGGGATCCTTCTTGTCCAGAGCGGCAAAACGGGTCTCGCCGGCCAGGAAGGCCTGCAGTTCACCGTTGGGATCCTTGGTGTAGTCCAGCTGGAAGGGATTCTTGCCTTCCTTGGCCAGTTCGGGGTTGAAGCGGTACAGGGGCCAGTAGCCGGTCTGCACGGCCAGCTTTTCTTCTTCCTGGCTCTTGCCCATGCCCTTGCGGATGCCCTGGTTGATGCAGGGAGCGTAGGCGATGATCAGCGAGGGGCCCTTGTAGGCTTCGGCTTCGCGGAAGGCCTTGAGCACCTGCTGCTTGTCGGCGCCCATGGCGATGGAGGCCACGTACACATAGCCGTAGCTCATGGCCATGCGGCCCAGGTCCTTCTTGCCGATGCGCTTGCCGGCAGCGGCGAACTGGGCGATGGCGCCCAGCGGGGTGGACTTGGAGGCCTGACCGCCGGTGTTGGAGTACACTTCGGTATCCATCACCAGGACGTTGATGTCGTCGCCGGAAGCCAGGACGTGGTCCAGACCGCCGTAACCGATGTCGTAGGCCCAGCCGTCACCACCGAAGATCCACACGCTCTTCTTGGTGAAGAGGTCGCCCATATCCCACAGCTTGTGGGCCAGGGCGTGGTTGGCTTCGGACAGGCTGTCCAGGTTGTCCAGGATCTCTTCGCCGAACTTGCGGGAGCCTTCGGCGTCGTCCATGTTGTCCAGCCAGCCCTGCAGGGAGGCCTTCAGTTCGTCGTCGATGCCTTCGGTGGCCAGGGCTTCCTTGACGGCCAGGGCCAGGGCGCCGCGGCGCTGCTTGTAGCCCAGACCGATGCCGCAGCCGAATTCGGCGGCGTCTTCAAAGAGGCTGTTGCCCCAGGCGGGACCGAAGCCGTCCTTGTTGGTGGTGTAGGGCGTGGTGGGGGAAGAGGCACCCCAGATGGAGGAGCAGCCGGTGGCGTTGGCGATCAGCATGCGTTCGCCGAACAGCTGGGTGAGCACCTTGACGTAGGGGGTTTCACCGCAGCCGGCGCAGGCGCCGGAGAACTCATGCAGGGGCTGCTGCAGCTGGGAACCCTTGACGGTGTCGCGGGCCATGAGGTCGTCCTTGATGGAGACGTTGGCTTCGGCGAAGGCCAGGTTGGCCACCTGGGCGTCGATCTGGGTATCCAGGGGCTTCATGGACAGGGCGCGCTTTTCAGGCTTGGTGGGGCAGACTTCCACGCAGGAGCCGCAGCCCAGGCAGTCTTCGGCGTACACCTGCATGCGGAACTTCATGCCGGTCAGTTCCTTGCCCTTGGCGGGCACGGTCACGAAGCTTTCGGGAGCGCCGGCCAGTTCTTCGTCATTGGCGACCACGGGGCGGATGGCGGCGTGGGGGCACACGAAGGAGCACTGGCAGCACTGGATGCAGTTGTCGGCCACCCATTCGGGCACGTTGATGGCCACACCGCGCTTTTCACAGGCGGCGGTGCCCAGGGGCATGATGCCGGCGGGTTCCATGGCGGACACGGGCAGCTTGTCGCCGCGCTGGGCCAGGATGGGACGCACCACACCGGCGATGTAGTCGTCGTCGCCGCAATGGCAGACTTCGGCACCTTCGGTGGCGTCAGCCCAGGATTCGGGGTACTTGATCTCGACCAGGGCGTCCATGCCCTTGTCCACGGCGGCGATGTTCATGTTGACGATCTTGTCGCCCTTCATGCCGTAGGTCTTCTTGATGGATTCCTTCAGCAGGGCCACGGCCTTGTCGAAGTCGATCACGTTGGCCAGCTTGAAGAAGGCGGTCTGCATAATCATGTTGATGCGGCCGCCCAGACCCACTTCCTGGGCCACGGCAACGGCGTCAACATTGAAGAACTTCAGGTGCTTGCGGGCGATGGTGCGCTTCATGGAAGCAGGCAGGTGCTTTTCCATGTCTTCCAGCGACCAGTTGGAGTTCAGCACGAAGGTACCGCCGTCCTTGATGCCGTCCAGGATGTCGTACTGGGTGACATAGGCGGCCTTGTGGCAGGCGATGTAGTCGGCCTGGGTGATGAGGTAGGACGACTGGATGGGGCTCTTGCCGAAGCGCAGGTGGGACACGGTGAAGCCGCCAGACTTCTTGGAGTCGTAGGCGAAGTAGGCCTGGGCGTACATGTCGGTGTTGTCGCCGATGATCTTGACGGCCTGCTTGTTGGCGCCCACGGTGCCGTCGGCGCCCAGACCGAAGAACTTGCACTGCACGGTGCCGGCGGGCACGGTGTCGATCTCTTCTTCAACGTCGAGGCTCAGGTTGGTCACGTCGTCGTTGATGCCCACGGTGAAGTGGTTCTTGGGGGCCAGGCCCAGCATGTTGTCGAACACGGCCTTGGCCATGCCGGGGGTGAAGTCCTTGGAGCCCAGACCGTAACGGCCGCCCACGATGGTGGGAGCTTCGCCCTTTTCCATGAAGGCCGTGCACACGTCCTGGTACAGGGGCTCGCCCAGGGAACCGGGTTCCTTGGTGCGGTCGAGGACGGTGATGGTGGTGGCGGTGGCGGGGATGGCCTGCAGCAGGTGTTCGGCCGAGAAGGGACGGAACAGATGCACTTTCACCAGGCCCACGCGCTGGCCGCGTTCGTTCAGGTAGTTGACGGTTTCCTGGATGACTTCACAGGAGGAACCCATGCTGATGATCACGCGGTCGGCTTCGGGATGGCCCACATAGTCGAACAGGCGATGCTTGCGGCCGGTGATGGCGGCCACTTTCTTCATGTTTTCCAGCACGATGCCGGGCACGGCGTCATAGTACAGGTTGCTGGCTTCGCGGTTCTGGAAGAAGATGTCGGGGTTCTGGGCGGTGCCGCGGATATGGGGATGTTCCGGGTTCATGGCATTGGCGCGGAACTCTTCGACCTTGTCCCAGGGCACCAGCTTGCGGATGTCTTCGTAGTCGATGGTCTCGATCTTCTGCACTTCGTGGGAGGTACGGAAACCGTCGAAGAAGTGGCAGAAGGGCACGCTGGCGTCAAGGGCGGACAGATGGGCGACCAGGGCCAGGTCCATGCATTCCTGCACCGAGGAGGAGCAGAGGAAGGCAAAACCGGTCTGGCGGCAGGCCATGACGTCCTGGTGGTCACCGAAGATGGACAGCGCGTGGGAAGCCAGGGCACGGGCCGAAACATGGAAGACGCCGGGAAGCAGTTCACCGGCGATCTTGTACATGTTGGGGATCATGAGCAGCAGGCCCTGGGAAGCGGTGTAGGTGCTGGTCAGGGAGCCGGCGGCCAGCATGCCGTGCACGGCACCGGCGGCACCGGCTTCGGACTGCATTTCACGCACGGTCACGGTCTGGCCCATGAGGTTCTTGCACCCCTTGGCGGCCATTTCGTCCATGACTTCGCCCATGACGGACGAAGGGGTAATGGGGTAAATGGCAGCCGTGTCCGACAGAGCGTAGGCAATATACGCGGTGGCGTTATTGCCGTCCATGGTTTTCATTTTCGCCATCTGTTCCTCCTTGCGCGTCTATCTTGGCGCGCATGTTTTTCCGGAATGGACACACCGGCAGGCCGGTGGTCGACGACCAGCACAGGCTTGCCGCGCTCAGAGCCGTCCAACAGCTCCTCCAGCGATTTTCGAGTCCCACGGCCGTCGCCGTGCATCGAAGCCGATTCGGCACGGCCGACGAGTGTAAAACCGGGAAAGGACACGGCCTCGTCATCCAGCAGACGGATGCCTGCCGATTCAAAAAACGCCTGCAGCGGCGGATAGTCAGGCGCAGGATCGTGGTTACCGAGCACGGCATATACACCCAGCCGGCTATCTATACGGCGCAGTTCGGCCGCAGCCTCGTCGAGATCGTAGCAGTCCTCGACATCGGCGTTAAAAACATCCCCCGCGATGATGACGACGTCCGCCTTACAAGCATTGATCTCATCGACTGCACGCCGCATCTGTGCACTGCCTATCTCACTGCCGAGGTGCAGGTCAGAGATCAGCGCTATTTTCAGCCCATCAGTGCCGCTCCCGGTCAACGAAACGTCATACGTCGTCCGGTCCACCGTTGCGGCGTTGATGACACCGTAAGCCGAAACACATACACCCAACGCAAGAACGATACATCCGACAGCACGCAGCGTCCTCCGACTGCGGAAGGCAGGTTTTCGGGAAATCGGCGTCAGCCGCAACAGCAGTGCGATAAG